>Ga0256840_1003667_pt1 | contig 12178 bp, 13 predicted proteins | sample 355202metaG_FD_185969 | JGI IMG/M metagenome (GOLD analysis project Ga0256840, IMG submission 185969) | Hydrothermal vent microbial communities from Mid Atlantic Ridge, Atlantic Ocean - 355-202 | ecosystem: Environmental > Aquatic > Marine > Hydrothermal vents | place: Atlantic Ocean: Mid...
TAGATTCTGCCAAATTTTCACTGATATAATAAACAGCCATCGTCCCCCCTAAACCATAACCTATTAAAACGATATTATTTACCTTGGCTGCATCTAAATAATCAACTGCTGACTGGATCCTATTTTTTGCATCATCAAATAAAGCATAATATTCATCATCTTTTGCAGCCACCCCCAACACAGGCATTTGTATCGATAGGGTGGCCCATTTATGCTGTGGTAAATAAGTTCTAAGTGGGTTTATTATTTTTTTCTGATCGGGGTGTCCATCCATAGGGTGTAACAAAATGGCCGTGCCTAAGTTTTCCTTTTCTTCCATTTCAGTGTAGAGCCCGAGAAACTTTCTACTCTTTGTGTCTAACCAGATGACTTGTCCCATTAAAGACGAAGCTTGAATTTCCTCTGCATATTCCATTTCACGCAACTCATTCGATGCCCAGCTATTAATACCATAGCCATAAAAAATCACGAACAACAGAACTCTATACATTATTTGTTCTCAGCACTATAAAAAACACTATCCCGATAAATATCATGGATATGTCTTAAAAACACCATAATAACGGAGGCAATAGGTAGTGCTAGCAATATTCCTAAAACCCCAAATAACTGACCCCCTGCTAATACTGCAAACATTACAGCAACAGGGTGCAAACCAATTTTATCCCCCACCAACCAAGGCGTTAACAACATACCTTCCAGCGACTGCCCTACTGCAAAAACAATGGAGATAGGAATTAAGTACATAACATCATGAAACTGCAGTATTCCTGCAATACAAGCCATAGAGAACCCTACAATAGACCCTAAATAAGGTACAAAACTAACAATCCCTGCAAGCATTCCTATGACTAACGCAAGATTTAAACCTACCACCCAAAGTCCTACACTATAAATAACACCTAGAGCTAACATCACATAAAACTGTCCCCGCATAAATGCGCCTAAAACAATATCTGTTTCAATTGCTAATTTTTTGGCGGTTATCAGTGTCCGCCTAGGTAGCAGGTTTTGAATTTTTTCAATCAACACATCCCAGTCACGTAACAAATAGAAAGTAATCACTGGAATTAAAACTAAGTTCATCATCCATTCAGCTAACACAGCGCTAGATTTAGAAACAGACCCCATAAAAAACATAACCCCGCCCCCTGCTTTTTGCCAATGAGTTTTGAGTAAAGAAATCACTTTTTCCTCTTCTATCAAGCTAACATCCCAGCCAAGGCGCTGCTCTACCCAAGGAATAATACTCTTATTTACCCAAGCAATATATTCAGGAAATTTATTAATGAAATGGGTTATTTGAAATTCGATTTTAGGGAGAATAATCCCTAAAATAGTGGCGGAAATAAATAATATAGCGATAAAGACCACAATCACCGCATTGGTTCGGCCTAATTGAAAGTTTTTTATTTTAATGACTTCTAGTTTATCCGCTAATGGGTCACCTAAATAAGCCAACATTGCGGCAAAAACAAAAGGCATTAATATGGGAGCCAGTAAATAAACCAACCAGCCTATAACTAATATAAACGTGAGTGTTAGCCATTTTTGAGAATCTGTCATTTCATTCTAGCTCTCTATCTTTGACCCTTAACCTCATTAACAATAAAAAGAAGCAAGCATCTTTAACTTTAAAATCCCTCACCTCCCCTTTTTCATCAGGAAAAATCAGGCTCTATGTAACCACAATAAATAAACCACCAGCCACTCACCGTTCCTACGCTGCAGCATAGGAACTATTTTGGTGGGTTATTTATTTCCAACGCCCTCACAGGAAAACGTGCCCGAAATAACTTGAGCAACGTGGAAGTGAGTCTTTAGCCTCGCCCTACCCAATGCGGGGCTAAAGCCCCACCTCCAGTTTAATCGTTGTTAACTTTATTCAGGCACATTCCTTAGTGTTTATGCTCTGTATGCTTTTCTTTAGGATCTACAAATCCAGGAAACCTCTCTTGAGCATAACGCGAATGGCATTGATTACAACTTTCATTCATTTTATAAAAATAAAAGTTGATAACATCCTTGTTTTTAGCTTTTGCAGCATGTGCTAGCATTCCAGCATATTTATGGAATGCGCGATCCTGCCGAATAAACTGTTCAGGTAAATTATGATGAAGCTGTTGCTTTTGCTCAGCCGTTAAACTTTGCTTCAAAATATAACTAGCTTGTATTTGTTTACCTATACTGGCCGTTTTATCCCATTCCCCTTTTGCTATTGAGCTAACAAGCTCTTGCATACCTTTCTCTATAGCTAGCATTTCTTTTGTTAGTATTGGCTTAATCTCTGCAGGAATATTTAAACCATGCTGATGGTGCTGTTCATCTGCCACACTAGCATTAGAGGTCAGCGCCCCTATTACAAAAGTGAGAACTAAAAGCTGGATTTTCATTTAACCCAACCTCCAAAGTACAAACCAACAGCCGCCGCAAATATAACAATAACGGCTACTGAAATCCAGATTCCTAACTTACTGTGTGATTCTTCAGTATAAACCTCTACCCCTTCAATTCGTGCATTGACGGCTTTTGATTTACCGTCCTCACTAAGTTCAACTTGATAATAAATAACATCGCCACGATAAGGCCTTCTTACAAAGCCTTTTAATGCCGAAATATGTATAAAAATATCATCACTACCATCATCAGGCTTGATAAACCCAAAACCCCTATCATCTTTCCAAGTTTTTAAAGTACCTTTTGTTTCTGTCGCCATTGCTTAATTTCCTCTCTTAATACATGTCATTCAATATTACTGCTAATCTTATAGCTTGCTAGTTCGTATAAGCTATTTATTTGGAGAACAAATTCTATATCATCCCCCGTCTCTTGTCTTTAAAACATGAAGGATATACCTTGTTCATTCAATCATAGTTAATGGTAACGCCTCACAAGAGATAACGTAAGTATAGATCAGGGATAACATCTAGAATAATATTTTAAGAAAATAATTAGAAAGATTTTTGCTGCGAACTAATATTGACGATTTTGATGGGGCAGCTTTTTAACAAGGCCTTGAAAGTAGACAAAAAGGCTTTGACCTAGGCTCTCAAAATTAGCTGCTTTAGACGAAATTTTCCTTCCTAGTTTGGATAATCCATCAATAGGAGGTGGCGCATCAACGGCTATTGATGCGCTTTATTCCTCAGCACATCCTATGGGTTATATTTTTTTGTGCCCAATAACTAGGGCATAATATTGTTCATAGCAGGTTTTTCGACAGACTACTATAGCCCCCTGAATTTGAGGTCATTTCTAACTCAGGGGGTAGACAGTTTTATTAAAAAAACTTATTTATCAATAATTACTTTATCATCAATCACTAAATTAGTGATATGAAAACCAGTATCTGATCCAGATAAGGTACAGCTTGCCGTTTTAAAGTTATCACCTTTATCACCTTTATACTCATAGGTTAAATAACTAGAGTTATCTGTTTTAGTGTTCGACACTAACGAGGTGATTTGTGACCCTGTATGTTTTTCAACTAACTGTGGACACTTTAGACCCGCAATACGGTTCATATTAGCTCTATCTCGAACCATAGCTGCTGTCTTTCTCTCGTCATCTGTTTGCTCTTTATTTGACCCCACCATAAAAAAACCAATAGCAAAAACCAAACCCACTGCAATCATTAGTTTTTGTGAACCGCTTAACTCATCCATCTCTCTCTCCTAGTTAATAAACTTACTTTTTATAATTTTTTTATGCCAAAATAACTATATTATAAAAACCGAATATACGCAATAATTCTATCTCTAATTTAAAATTCAACCCCTTGTGCCGCTTTAATACCTTCAGCATAAGCATGTTTTACCTTAGCCATTTCAGTCACAGTATTGGCGACTTCAATAACTTCAGGTGCCGCATTACGCCCCGTCATTACTAGGTGCATCCACGATGGTTTCTGATCTCTAATAAAATCAGCTATTTCTTGCCCATCAATCCAGTTGTAGCCACAGCAGTAATTAATTTCATCCAGCAACACAAAGTCATATTGTTCGGAAAGAATTTTTTGCTTACTAAACTCCCATATTTCTCGGCTAGTCTTAATATCTTGTTCTGGATTTTTAGTATCCCAAGTAAAGCCATCACCAAGCACATGCCAATCAATATTGTCAAATCGCTCTGCCGCTTTTTGCTCACCCGTTTGCCACTTACCTTTAATGTACTGAATAACACAGATTTTCATACCCCAACCCGCAGCTCTGAACACCATACCAAAGGCACTAGAGGACTTCCCCTTACCTTCACCTGTATGAACCAATACAATGCCTTGGCGACGATCTCTTGACTTCATTTTTATACTCTATTCAACAATTAGCATACAATACTACAATATTTGAGATACAGCTGAGCTTTTAGATAACTTGCATAAATAATCTGGCTAGATTATTTATGCAAGTTATCTAAACTGCTACAATGTTTTTTTTACACTTACCTTCCTCTAGAAATATAATATGGATGTTATCCAGCGTATTGCCGAAGAATTATCTGTCAACATTAAACAAGTTGAAGCTGCTGTCACTCTACTTGATGAAGGTTCCACTGTGCCTTTTATCTCACGCTATAGAAAAGAAATCACTGGTGGTTTAGATGACATTCAACTACGTCTACTTGATGAGCGCTTAAACTATCTCCGAGAGCTCAATAGCCGTAGAAAAACTATTCTAGAAAGTATTAAATCTCAAGGAAAACTAAGCCCTGATCTGGAACAAAAAATCCTCTTGGCCGATACCAAAACGTTACTAGAAGATTTATACCTCCCTTATAAACAAAAACGCAGAACCAAAGCTCAAATTGCCAGAGAAGCGGGGTTAGAACCTTTAGCTAATGCTATTTTTGATGACCGTAGCACTATTCCTGATCAAATTGCGCTTGACTATCTCAACCCTGAAAAAAGCATTAATGATGCCACTGCTGCTTTAGAGGGCGCCAAACAAATCATTATGGAGCGCTTATCTGAAGATGCTGAATTATTGACTGAATTACGCGAAAGGGTTTGGAATAAAGGCATTATGCATTCAACTGTTGTTAAGGACAAAGAAGCCGAAGCAGCAAAATTTAAAGACTATTTTGACTATCAAGAAGCGATTAACAAAATACCGTCTCATCGAGCCCTCGCATTATTTAGAGGCCGAAATGAAGATTTATTATCCATCAGTTTAAAACCTGGAACCGATGACAAAGAAGAACACCAACGGTGCGCCCAATTTGTGGCTCGCCATATTAAAGTGACCGACACATCATCCCCTGCGGATGCCTGGCTGGCAGAAGCCGCTAGGTTAGGCTGGAAAATAAAATTATTTACCCGTATTGACTTAGATTTAAAATTACGCCTGCGTGAAGCCGCTGAACTGGAAGCCATTAAGGTTTTTTCTAGCAATTTAAAAGATTTGTTACTCGCTGCGCCAGCAGGCCCTAAAGCCACTATGGGGCTTGACCCTGGCATTCGTACCGGAGTCAAAGTTGCCGTGGTTGACCCAACAGGAAAGTTACTCGATTTTGATACTGTTTATCCTCATGCGCCTAAAAACCAGTGGGATGCTTCTATTAATACCTTGGCAAAATTAATTAAAAAACATAATATTGATTTAGTCAGCATTGGTAATGGAACAGGCTCTAGAGAAACCGATCAATTAGTTGCCGATTTAATGAAGCAACATAAAGATTTAAAGTTTCAAAAAATTATAGTTTCGGAAGCGGGAGCCTCTGTTTATTCAGCATCTGAATTAGCCTCAAAAGAATTCCCTGACCTAGATGTCACTATTCGTGGTGCCATCTCTATTGCCCGACGTTTACAAGACCCATTGGCTGAACTGGTTAAAATTGAGCCAAAATCAATCGGTGTTGGTCAATATCAGCATGATGTAAATCAGGTACAACTAGCCCACAGTCTGAACACCGTTATTGAGGATTGTGTAAATGCTGTAGGCGTTGATGTTAATACCGCTTCAGCTTCACTCCTCAAGCAAGTATCAGGCTTATCTGCCAGTGTTGGTGACAATATTGTCGCATTCCGCAATGAAAACGGCCCCTTTAATGATCGCAAACAACTTAAAAAAGTCCCTAGGTTAGGCGAAAAGGCTTATGAACAAGCAGCAGGTTTTTTACGTATCATGTCGGGCAAAAACCCTCTAGATGCTTCATCAGTACACCCTGAAGCTTACCCTATCGTCAATGCCATTATTGAAGAAACAGGAAAACCGATAAAGGAATTAATCGGTCAAAGTAGTTTTTTACGTAGCTTATCGGCTGCAAATTATACCAATGAAAATTTTGGCCTACCGACCGTTGTCGATATCCTGCAGGAATTAGAAAAGCCTGGCAGAGACCCCCGCCCAGAATTTAAAAGTGTCCAGTTTAAAGAAGGTGTTGAAAAAATCTCAGACCTGAAAGAAGGCATGTTGCTAGAAGGTGTCGTCACGAATGTCGCTAACTTTGGCGCTTTTGTTGATATTGGGGTGCACCAAGATGGCTTAGTGCATATTTCTCACTTAGCTGATGTATTTGTAAAAGACCCGCGAGAGGTGGTTAAAACAGGTGAAATGGTTAAGGTTAAAGTATTAGAAATAGATATTGCCCGTAAGCGTATAGCGCTTTCTATGAAGCGCAATGCAGATGAGAACTCTTCGGTAAAAGGCCTGCCAAGAAAACAAAACACTAGCAAGCAACCACAAAGACAACAACGCCCAACAAAACAAGATGAGTCTCAAGGCACGCTTGCGAGTGCATTTGCTAAAGCATTGAAAAAATAAATTTAAAAAAACAACTATACTGAGTTTTGTAATTAGGAACATTATTAAGAATGATCTTACCCAAGCATTATAATTTAGCTATAAGGCACTCTCTTAAAGGGATAAATTGATGTAGGATTGCTAACGATAGGAAGCGTATCGCTTGCCGTTGATGCGCTTCCTATCGTCAGCACATCCTACTTACCTTAATGGCAGAGAGGCTCTCAGTGGGTAAGCTCATTTTTTAAAGGTTCCTTAACATTCATTATCTAGCCCAATACATATTATGAAAAAAATTATTTTTCCAGTTTTACTGTTAAGCCTACTTATATCATCAACACCCAGCCTAGCTAATGAGCAACAAAGTTATGCTGACAAAATAGGTACCAAAGCAATTAACAGCTTGAGCAATATAACAACCGCCTTTATAGAGATTCCTAAGAGTATCATTAATACCACGAATAACAGTAATATTGTTTACGGACTTCTAGGAGGAATATTTAAAGGAAGTGTTAATACAGTTGGCCGCATATTGGTAGGTACAGTCGATTTAATTACCTTCCCTATCCCCACTAAGCCCGTAGCAAAACCAGTTCATGTCTGGAACAACTTTGAGACAGATACTACCTATGGAGATATATTTCAACTTGAAGAGTAAACAGTTCTGAGCGTGTTGAACCTAGGAGCTTATCTATTCCCAGACAAGCTCCTAAGTCCAAGTTATTAAACTGAAAAACTTTCCCCGCAACCACATTCACCTGTTGCATTTGGGTTGTTAAATTTAAATGAAGCATTCAAACCATTCTTAACATAATCAAGCACCATCCCATCCAGCTTGTCCATATCATCTTGATCAACCAATACTTTAACCCCAGATTGCTCAAAAACAAGCTCTGATTCAGTCTGGACATCTGCATAATCAATAGTATAAGCAAAGCCTGAGCAGCCAGAAATTTTAGTCCCTAACTTTAAACCAATGCCCGACCCGCGCTGCTGAATTTGTTTTTCAATTTGCTTTGCTGCATTTTCTGTTACTGTAATTGCCATTTTTCCTCACTTAGCCTTTCATTACGAAAGATTTTAATACTGTAATAAACTGTTTAATTTCTGCTGCGTCATTATCTTTTCCAAGACTCACACGAATCGCACCCTTAGCAAGTTGTTGCTCCACCCCCATTGAGGTTAGTACTGCACTTGCTTTTCCACCACCCGATGCACAAGCTGACCCACTCGATACGGCTATATTTTTTTGATCCAATTGCATCAGTAACATTTCTCCATCAATACCTTCCACGCTAAATTGTAGCGTATTGGGTAACCTTACCGCCTGTTCAGAGAAGATGGTGACATGAGGAATAGATTTCAACCCCTCTTCCAATTGCTGTCTTAATAAAAAACAGTGTTCGGCTCGAGAATCTAACTCTAACTTGGCTAATTCTGCGGCTTTGCCAAAACCAACAATGGCTGCAACATTTTCTGTCCCTGCCCTCCAACCGCCTTCTTGCCCACCTCCAATTAACTGAGGAGTCAGATTTAAATTTTTAGCAAACACTAAAGCGCCACAGCCTTTTGGACCATATATTTTATGACTTGATAAGCTCATAAAATCAACAGCTAATTGAGCAAAAGAAACCGGGATTTTACCAAGTGCTTGTACCGCATCAGTATGCAATAAAATCTTTGCTGATTTTAATAACAGGGCAATCTCTGCAATATTTTGAACCCCCCCTGTTTCATTGTTAGCCATCATCACTGAGGCTAATTTAGGTTTAGCCAACCTCTGGGTAAGCTGCTCAATAGCCGCTATAGTAACAACTCCCTGCCTGTTAACAGGAATAGGTATATGCAGATCCCCCCATTGCCTCGCAAGCTCACTGATAGAAGGGTGCTCAATAACCGATGTTGCTATTACAGAATGATCGGAGATACTTTTTATAACAAGGTTATTAGCTTCTGTGCCACCGCTGGTAAATATAAGCTGTGAAGGGGGCACATCAACCAATGCAGCCACTTGTTCTCGAGCAGTATCAATTGCACTACGAACAAGCCGTCCCATTTTATACAAACTAGATGGGTTACCATAAAAGCTTGTTATATAAGGCAACATTGCCTCCACCACCCTTTTATCAACAGGCGTAGTGGCATTATGATCAAAATAAATCACCTTACCCTCAAGCCGAAAGTTTCTCTTGCTGCTTTAATATAGTCATGTGCTCTAAAGTATGATCCTGTCTATTAGCCACCGTATTTACAGGCGCCCTCTCTAATAACTCACCCAAACTAATACCTTGCAAATAAGTTCGAATTTGCTCGCTCAAACCCATCCACAAATCATGTGTTAAACAAGGCAAGCCATCTTGGCAATTACCTTCTCCACCACATTTTGTAGCATCAATAGGCTCGTCAACTGCGGCAATAATATCGGCAATATTTATTTCAACCGCTACTCTACTCAACTTATACCCACCACCCGGACCTCTTACACCTATAACCATCCCCGCTTTACGCAGACGAGAAAATAATTGTTCTAAATATGATAAGGAAATAGTCTGCCTTGTTGCAATATCAGTTAATGTAACCGGCCTCTTTTGGCTATGAAAAGCCAGATCAAGCATTGCGGTAACCGCATACCGACCTTTAGTTGTTAAACGCATAAGAATCCTGAATAAACTTATAAATAGTAAGTTTACTATAAATAAACCTAGTAATTTAGTCAAGTATTACCGCCTATCAACAATTTATTTATCTTTTTTTGGTAACTATTCAGCTTGTAAGGTAACTGGCAATAAATAACCCACCCAGATTGCGCAGATTTTTTGTTTCTGCTTAAATCATCTCAAGAGGCGCATAGCCAGCTACGTAACGATTGAGATGGTTTGAGCAGGGACAAAAAAGCCAACAAGGTGGTGGGTTATTTGTTGCTGGTTGCCTTACCTGATGGTTTTGTGTTAAAAAGTTGTTTTTTTAGTTTGAGCCTCTCCAAACTGCTGAAAAAACCAGTAATATGATAGGTTTATTCAGTAGTGGGTCGAAATTGTAGTTTTTCTATATAATGAGCTTATATGTCATGTTATCAAAACATCCATTGTCCTAATTGTGACAGCCAAAAAATAATCAAATCAGGGAAAAGTAGCACAGGGGCTCAACGCTATTTATGCCAGAATTCAGAATGTAAAACTCAGACATTTATGTCGACTACCAATATAAGGCTTGTGAAGCAGGAATAACAGAGAGAATAGTCGAAATGGCTATCTATTCAAGTGGTGTCCGAGTTACGGCACGACTCCTTAAAATTAATAAAAAATACCGTTATCAATACGTTAAAAAAAACAAAAAAGCATTGTCCCAGTCAACCCAAACTTCCAAACCCCCACGGTAGATGCAAAAATTGAATTTGTCTGTGAAGAAGCTGAAATAGATGAGCAGTGGTCGTTTGTAGAAAAGAAATCCAATCAACGCTGGATTTGGTATGCAGTTGAGCATTCAACAAATACGATTATTGCTTATATTTTGGCAAACGTAAAGACGTCGTTTTTAAAGAGTTAAAAGCCTTGCTTGAACCTTTCAAAATCAAACGTTTTTTCACGGATGACTGGGGAGCTTATGAGCGACATATTGATGCAGATAAGCATGAAATAGGTAAAAGTAATACACAAAAGATCGAACGAAAAAACTTGACCTTGAGGACATGGATTAAACGTCTGACACGGAAAACCATTTGCTTTTCAAAATCTAAAAAAATGCATGATATTGTGATAGGTTTGCTGATTAATAAAGTTGAGTTTGGGGTGGATATTCATGCGTAACTACAATTTCGACCCACTACAGTTTTATAAACCATCCTCAGTAAAATGATCATGCTTAGAAAATTCATCTTGTTCATAGTCCTGGTTAAAATCATTTAGAGGCATGACCAAAATGGTTCTATCTTGTTCTACCTCATAAATTGCAACAGTCTCCTTGCTTATTTTCATTTTCCCCACATGAATCAAGTTAACTTCTACACTCGTGTCTTTATGTATGAATATGTTGCTCATAATTGCTTACCTTTTTAACAAAAAAATAACCCAGAGAGGTAGTTTTACATTTCAGTTAAATACCTGTGAGTTAAACCACTGACAAATTTTAGCTGCAGAATGGTGCTTAATTTGACTGTTTATCTGCCTATTATTGGCAATAAAATCAAGTATATAAACATTTGGCAATAGTTCAGCTAAACGTTTACTTAAATAATGCTTAACGCTGACAAGCTCTGATCTGTCAATTTTATTGAAAACTAGGGCTATATATTTAACCCCACGTTGCTGCATAAAATTAACCGCTAAAACAGTATCGTCAATAGCTGCCCCAATGCCAGGCTTGCCGATAAAAATCACCGGTGCGGCTAATGCAAGGGCTATATCCACATTGGACACGCCAACCACACTACCTGTACTGGGGCCACCTATACCATCAATAATCACAATCTGTTTATTTTCGCTAATATGAGATATTTCCATTAGTATATCTTTCAACAATCTATCTGGACTTTTGGTTAAACCATCAATAAAATCTTTGGTAAAGCCTTTGTTAAACACTAAACTGCCAATGCTTTGATGGGCAATATTTTTATTCTCACAAAATACTGTCACGGCTTGTTTTTCAATACACTGAGTCATAGGCTTGATATAAGCTAATTGCTCAGATTGATAGCCATCAGACAATAATTGCGACAACAATCCTTCACATAAAGTTGTTTTTCCTACGCCAGATACCGACCCCATAATATAAATATATTTTGTTTTCATACTAAGGCATATTTTCCAAGTTTTATGGGATGAATTGATAGCTAAAAACTAGGTGATTTTTTTCTACTTCCCGTATTGAAATGATTAGGCTTGCTGCTGTTTCATAAAACTATTAACAGACATATCAGAATTGATAATATGGACTCCCCACTTATCAACAAAATTCTGCACTTCAATTTTATCCCATTTATCGTCTTTTATTTTATGTCCCATTTCGAATATATGTTTTAACATACTATGATGTTCTTTTTCGTGTTGTTGATAACCATGATAATTTGATTTTTTCATTAAAGCTTCTTCTTCACTAAAATGTGCTTTAACATGCTTGTGGAGAAGGTGGATGTTTTCTAGCAACTCATCTTTAGTTCTCGAAGCCATTAGTTTTTCTGCGTGGTCAAATAAGTTTTTATGTTGCCTATCTATCAAGGCATCGTCCATCTCATATTTTTGTTGCCAAACAAAATTACTTATACTGCCTGACGCTGGTTTACTTGTTAAGCCATCTTTTTGACGATGCAAGGCAATATTTTCCGGTGTTTCATTGTCGCTGATTTTATAGACAAAGTTTTTCCTTGCCTGGTGATATGCATCATTTCCATAAAAATTAGCGTGCATTTGGGTTAATTCAAATTGTCGATAAGAAGCTATGCCTTT
>Ga0256840_1003668_pt1 | contig 12175 bp, 11 predicted proteins | sample 355202metaG_FD_185969 | JGI IMG/M metagenome (GOLD analysis project Ga0256840, IMG submission 185969) | Hydrothermal vent microbial communities from Mid Atlantic Ridge, Atlantic Ocean - 355-202 | ecosystem: Environmental > Aquatic > Marine > Hydrothermal vents | place: Atlantic Ocean: Mid...
ACTTTTATAAAGCAAGCTATTTTGAAAAAATTGTTTACAAATTAGATAAAAACGGATTTCCCTTAAACGAACAATGGTATTGGCAGGATACAGAAGGGGCTTGGCAAAAAGGAAATTATTTTGTTTACCGGTGGGAAAATGACAATTTGGTGCAGAGTGAATATTGGTTGACTGATAAAGTTTATACCAAAACTTTTGATTACGATAATAAAAATAATGTGTATGGGGCTTTGGGCTGGTTTTACGGAATAGAATCTTTGAGCAAAAATAACATACTAAAAGAAACTATTACTTATAGCCAAAATGGTGTGCCTGATGTTACTGAATATACCTATGAATATAATGAGAATGCATATCCTTATAAACTCAGCAAAAAATTTAGTAACAATACTAACGAAGAAATTTCTTTTGAGTACAGTTGTAATTAATTTAAGAGCCTGTCCGGCTTGAGATATAGGTTTTGGACGAAAATCCTCCGGGATTTATTTTAATTTTAACGAAGCTTTTTAAGCTAAAATTAACTATTTATTTACTCCTGACGACCATTCATGGGTATTATCTATATCATAAAAAATACTTTCTTCTTCAATTTGTTGGATTTGTTTTTTCTCTTTTCGAGCAGCAAAATAATGATTCATTATGTCCATAAACGACATGTAGCCGGAAAACAGTAAAATAGTCAGGTGTATATTAAAGGTAAAAAACGAAATTGATGAAATAATGCTGAAATAAAATAAGTATAAGAAAAATCGTAGCATCTCATTATAAATAGGACTTTTGGCAATTAGTCGTGATATTCGCTCTTTAAAACGGATTTTAATATTGAAGACATAATAATTTATAATTACAAAACTTAAAAAAATGAAGATTAAGTAATATATCGAAATTCGATTTTCCCCTTTTTCAACTGATAAAAAAGTGTTTAATAAAATAAGCGGTCCGGGCATATCTCCGTAAATGGTTTCGTGGATATCGTTTAATTCATAATCACCAAGAAGTACTATTCTGTTTTTTAGTAGTTTATAAAAGGCAGAATCCGGTAAAAATTTAAAATCACCAATATTGATATAGTCATATCGATAATTACTATTTTCGGAAAAATCATAAGACCAAATTCGAAAATCTACGATAAATGAATTTAAAATATAATGATTGTTTAGTTTATAAAAAAAGCCTTTTTTTAATTTTGCCTTGTCAATATCAAGAATCATACGTAAAGGTGTGGTAATTAATGTATCCGATTGTATTAATTTGAATTTTACAAATTTGTCTATATTAAAAGTAGTATAATCCGATATGGATTTATTTACTTTAAATATAGGTTCTTGTGGGATATTATTTTCATCTTTATGATAGGAAACCGTATAATTTTGAAGTTTATCAAACTCATTTTGAAGCGCTTCATCATTCTCTGATGGGTCAACAAAATTAATATCACAAACAATATACCGGTGATTAGTTGGTTTTTGATTGATTCTGTGAAAAAAATCAGCCAAAGTTTTACGATTTGTTATTGCTTGATTTCCAATCGGAAAACCATATTTATCTAATTTTTCGATTAATTGTTTTTCCCAAGCTACATTTACAAATAAAAAACGCTTGCGGTCGGGTTTTTTTTCTTTGCTGATAATAAATTGTTTTACAGCTGAGGTAACTTGTATCAGACGTAATTCATCTTCATAAATATAAGGTAAATGAAGTAAATACAAGGTAAATATGGTTAATAATAAGGAATGTATTATTAACAAAAAGAGTAAAAGTTTTTTATGAACCGTAAAGCCAAATAAATTCATCCTCCCGAATGCTTATTTATTAGTTCATAAATATATTTCGACAATAAAATTTCATCTGTTTTGCCATATACATCTTTAAAATAATCGGTCAGTAAATTTTGCATCTCTGATTTATTACCTTCATACAATTTATCAATTATCGTATTAAATTCTTTATTTAACTGCTTTTGATCAATAAAACGAAAATCAGTATTGCTAATCAGTAGTTTTGTGCCGGTTTCTGAGTTTACTTTATAGATATTTACATTGGGAATATAAACTTCTCCACCGGATTTTAAATCAAAAATTGTTCTTGAAATGGTAATTAGCTGATTTTTTTCATTTATTTTTCGGCTTAGCTCTTGATTGTTTCTATTATAAGACACTACAATATCATGACCCTCTGACAGTGGATAATACTTTTTTGAAAGTTTAATTTGTAAAGTATCACTAATAATGTTAAAAACATCCGCTCCAAAATAATCACTTAAATTACTTACCGTATTTGATATAGTTATAGCTCTGGTACTTAATTGATTTTGTTTATTCATTACCAAAGCCGTTTTTACAAAAACATACAAAGCATTGTCGTTATTATCTTTTTCTTCCGGATATTTTAAAGTAAAGCGTCCGCGACTATCACTTATAACCATTGCCATTGCATCTTTCTGTCTGAAAGTTAATTTATCCGTAGCTTTTACCGCATCACCCTGCTGAAGTATTTTGCCGGCTGTTTCGTTATAAATTTCGCCCTTAATTTTAATAATGTAATAGTTTTCCGTTTGAAAACTTATGGATTGCAACAAACTAAAGAATATTATGATGATTGCTTGCATTTTTTTATGTTTTTTTAAGTTAAAAAGTGCTTTGATAACGTATAAAATTAAGCCAAAAGTATTTGTTCGGTAAAAATATTAGATGATTTGTTATAATTTTTTGACCAAGCCAATCGCTCAATTTAGGTATAAATTATTTTACAGGAATAAAATAAATTGTGTCCGGTTTATATAATAATTTAGTTTTAATGTTCGTTATGCGTTTAAGTTTGGTAAAGATATTGTATTTCTTTTTTTAATATTTTGGTTGAAAAAAATTTTATAAATACAATTTTTTTATATATTTGCGCAAATTTTCTAACATGTAAAAAATAATAGAATATGTATTGGACCTTAGAATTGGCTTCAAAATTAGAAGATGCACCTTGGCCGGCTACAAAAGAAGAGTTGATAGATTTTGCAATTCGGTCGGGTTCGCCATTAGAGGTAATTGAAAACCTTCAAGAGATTGAAGATGAAGGAGAAACTTATGAGAGTATTGAAGACATTTGGCCTGATTATCCGAGTAAGGATGATTTTTTCTTTAACGAAGACGAATACTAAAAATTAATAAAAAAGCTGTCCGGGAGGGCAGCTTTTGTTTTTTATTATACTTACTATTTATTATTTTGTTCAACTTTTTTTTGTGAAGAGCTTTCTTTTTATACAGTTGTTTTTTTTAGCATTTTTTGTTGATTCATTTGCTCAACCTGATACAGGACTTGTATATGTACCGGCAGGCAGTTTTAAAATGGGCAGCAAACACGGGGAAGCTGATGAACAGCCGGTTCATAAGGTGAAAATATCCGGTTTTTACATAGGGAAATATGAAGTAACTAATCGAGAGTTTGTTGAATTTTTAAACATAAAAGGCAATCAATTTGAACACAATGTATTATGGATAAATACCGATGGGCACTGGCGCAATTTAGAATGTAGAATAAAGGAAAAAGACGGTAAATTTTTTGTAGCAAAAGAATTTGAAAACTATCCGGTTAATTTTGTAAGTTGGTATGCTGCAGATGCATACTGTAAATGGAAAGGTGGCAGACTCCCCACAGAAGCAGAATGGGAATATATTGTGAAAAAATTTCCTTTACTCAATGATAGTATTGATGCACATAGTTGGCATTCGGCTAATTCCGGTAATAAAATTCATAAAATTGCGCAAACAAAAGCAAACAGTTTGGGAATATATGATTTACAAGGTAATTTATGGGAATGGTGTGCCGACTGGTACGACAACCGTTTTTATGAAAAATCCAAACGTAAAAACCCTCTAAATAATACTCCTAATGATTATAAGGTTATTCGCGGCGGTTCGTGGGCAAACGATAAATCTATGATGAATAAAAGTAACCGCAATGCTATTAAACCAAATATCAATAAAATAAATGTTGGGTTTAGAATTGCTTATGATGAGTAAATCTTACCAAACAATTTCCGAAGGAGGTATAAAATAAACTTTACACTCACTAATAATTTGGTGATTTTTATAATCGGTAATAACTACTTTTATTCTGTTTAGTCCTTTTTTTAGTTCCAACTCTAAAGGAATCTGAATATTGCAATCCGGTTTTGTTTGCATGTGCGCAGGGGCTCTTTTAATTTGGTCTTTAAAGAGTGTATCATTAAAAAATACTTGTACATTTTTTAAATTGCTTTTTGTTTTAATGCAAGAACGTAGAGTATAATTATTTGTAATACTTGTAGCTACAGAATCTTGACTGAAGCTAATTGTCGGCTGGTCTTCATTTTTGAATTTCAGTAAAGCAAAATCCCATCCTCTGCCTTGTGTATAAGTGGTACCGGCAATTGCCAGCCCGTTATCTCTGGTTTCGATTACGGCATTAGGATAATCCAAACTTTTCCGTGCAAACACATTTTCCCAAAGCACATTTCCTGCAGAGTCAATTTTGGTAACCGCAAAGTCTGATGACATTTCTTTTCCTGAACGGGTAAAGCCGGCAATAACAATTCCATTATCGTAAGTTGTTGTTATTGAAGTTGCTTGATCCCACCTTCCCCAGCTAATGGTTTTTTTCCAAATTTCATTTCCTTCCTGATCAATTTTAAGTATGGCAACATCATAGTCAATTATTGATGATGCACGGGTATATCCCGCAACATAAATGTATCCGTCCAGTCCTTCAACCAGTGTTGTTGCTACGTCCCATTTATTAAAGTGATAAATATTATCCCATAAATCATTACCGGCACTATCGGTTTTTGCAAGCCAAAAAGACATATGTGCATCACTTCTTTTACTTTGGTAACCGCAAAAAACTAAACCTTTATCCTTTGTTTGAGCAATATCATAAGCATAATCTTTACCACTTTGTCCGTACCTGTTATCCCATATTTTGTTGCCGTTTTTATCTAATTTTAAAATCCATGCGTCTTCTTCAAAATTTTCGTTTGTAGAACTAAATCCGGCAATGGCAAAACCTTCATCGTAAGTTTCAACAATACTGTATGCACACTCATCGGCAATACCTCCAAAACTTTTTTCCCATATTAATTTTCCTTCCCGGCTGATTTTAAGTATCCACATTTCTCGTTCACTCAAAAATTCTTTTACCGAATATCCCGCAACTACAAGATTAGAATCAGAAGTAATAGCAATTGAGCGTGCTTCTGAAATAGGACGTGCTTTAAAGGTTTTTCCCCAAAGAGCTTGTCCGTTTTCATCTACGCTAATTATCCACAAGTGCTTTTCTTGTTGTTTTGTATAACCACCCAAAATAAGCTCGCCGTTGTGGTTTTCAATGATGCAAAATGCTTCATCTCTTGCATCACCACCATAAATCTGCGCCCAGTCTAATTTATATTGTGCATGAATATCAGGAATAAACAAAATACTTACCGATAAAATTATATATAATTTTATGCTTTGCGTTATTGTTCCTTTTATGTAAGTACTTGTTTGCAAATAATTAATATTTATTTTCCGTTTTGAATTTCAAATTTAAGATAAATGTTTCAATTTCAATGCCAATTTCTATTTTTCAATAATTTAACAGCTAAGAATATCTTATTTATTTGCTGTTTTATAAAAGTTTACAATTAGTAAAGAATGTTGTTTAAAAAAAATAAACAAATAGCATCATGAATATTTTTTGGAATAAACATTTTTTTATATATTGCCAAACATCAAATACATTAGGTTATGGCTAAAAAGAAATTTCAGTTAGAGTTTACTTTAAATACATCCCCTAAATTACTTTATTCTCGTTTAAGTACACCCAGTGGGCTTTCCGAATGGTTTGCAGACAATGTGCAGTTAGATGGAAAAAACTTTGTTTTCTTTTGGGATAATGCTGAACAGCATGCTAAGTTACTGATGAAAAAAGCCAATGAATACATACGTTTTCAATGGGAGGATGAGGACAGTGATGCTTTTTTTGAGTTTAGAATTACTAAAGATGAACTTACCGGTGATGTTGCTTTAATAATTTCCGATTTTGCTGAAGAAGATGAGATTGAAGACGCAACCGATTTATGGGAAAGTCAGGTAAATGATCTTCGTAGAGCCATTGGTTTATAAAAGTGTAACTTAAATTAGCAAGCTCTTGTTAACTCTTTGTTAGTAATGGCGTGGCTTGTAAATTATTGGTGAGGCTAAATCATTGTAATTTACTGTTTATCAAAAAAAGGTGCCTTCACTTTGCGAATTTAAGGATATATTTAAAATTTGCAAAAACCGATGAATATATGCTGAATTTGTGCTTTTTCAGTTTCCGAAAGCAATGTGAACGAAAGTTCAATTTAGGTGATAATCTTCTTCATCTGAGCACATATTTTTATACATAATTGCTCAATTTAGCATAGAGGCAGCTGCTAGTTATTTTAAAAAGCTAAAATCAAAAATTATTGTTGCCAAACATGTATTAAAATTACTTCCTTTCACAATATAATCAAAAGTTTTTGCGTAATTTTGCATAAAAATTTAAAGTATATAAAAACTTAATAATCATGGATTTATTATATCAAATAAAAGAAAATGCAAAATCGCATAACAAACACATTGTTTTGCCCGAAGGTACCGAAGAAAGAACTCTAAGAGCTGCAAATCAGGTAATTGCAGAAGGTATTGCTCAAATTTCTCTTCTCGGAAACCCTGATGAGATAAAACAAATGGCCCAAAAACTTGGTTTAGAAAATATTGAAAAAACACAAATAATTGATCCATTAAATCACCCTAAAAAGGATGAATATATTGATTTAATGGTTGAAATTCGTAAAAAGAAAGGGCTAACAAAGGAAGATGCTTCCAAATTAATCGAAGACCCTTTGTATTTGGGTGTGTTAATGATTAAAAATGGTGATGCCGATGGTGAAGTTGCCGGAGCACGTAATGCAACAGGCGATGTGCTGCGCCCGGCTTTTCAGTACGTGAAAACAGCTCCGGGTATCAGTGTGGTTTCCGGTGCTTTTTTAATGATTTTACCGAAAAAAGAATTTGGAAATGATGGCTTAATGGTTTTTGCTGATTGTGCTGTTCATCCAAATCCTACTGATAAAGAACTTGCTGAAATTGCTGTGGCAACTGCCAAAACAACAAAAGCAATTGCAAAAATGGAACCACGCGTGGCTATGCTTAGTTTCTCAACAAAAGGAAGTGCAAAACATGAAATGGTTGATAAAGTGGTAAATGCTACTAAAATGGCAAAAGAAATGATGCCCGATTTGCAAATTGATGGTGAATTGCAGGCAGATGCTGCTATTATCGATGCCATTGGAAAGAAAAAAGCACCCGGTAGTCCCATTGCCGGTAAAGCAAATGTTTTGGTATTTCCTACTTTAGAAACCGGTAATATTGCCTATAAGTTGGTTCAGCGAATGGCTGATGCCGAAGCTATTGGTCCTGTACTGCAAGGTATGGCTGCTCCAATTAATGATTTATCACGCGGATGTTCCGTAAGTGATATTGTTAATTTAATTGCTATTACCGCAAATCAGGCAGCCGGATAAGTGTTTTAGCTCAATAAACAGTAAAAAAAACAGATTATTATATTTGATATGGAAGATATTATCATAGAACAAATTGAAGATTACGCACTAAACAAAAAAGAGCGTCCGAAAGCTCAATTTTCGCAAATTGGAGTTGTTGGTGCGGGAACTACCGGGCAACGAATCATTCTGATGATAGCCACAAAAGGAATTGAAGTGGTTTTTTTAGATTTAAGTGAAGAAATAATTCAACATGCTTATGAGGAGTTGGCAGAAGAATTGGATAATAGAATTGAGCATTGGGGAATGACCGATGGAGATAAACGTGCTGTAATGTCTAGAATCAAAGGTACTACGGATTATGCCGATTTTAAGGATTGTGATTTGGTTATCGAATCCATTTTATCCAAACAGCGTGAGTATAGTTTGGATATTCGAAAAGCAGTTTTTCAAAAAATTGAAGAACATGTAAGTCGCCATGCCATTATTGCTACCAATTCTACAACTACGGTTATTACCGAACTGGCATCAGGTATTAAATACAAAGATCGCTGTTTAAGCTTACACTTTTCAACAACCAATCCGGGGGCTAATATTGTTGAAGTAGTTAGAGGTTTACATGCTTCGGAAGATATTTGTCAAAGTGTACGTAAATTTGCTACTTTAATTGGTAAAATTCCCATTCCTGTTGAAGAATCTCCTGGATTAATTAGTGTTCGTTTATTTGTTTCACTAATTGGTGAAGCTTGTGATGCTTTAATGGAAGGAGTTGCTAGTAAAGAAGATATAGATTTAACCATGCGTAATGGTTTAGGCTTACCTCTTGGGCCTTTTGAAATGGCGGATAAAATTGGTTTAGACAGAGTAGTTCGGTGGATGGAAAACTTATATAACGAATTTGGAGATATGAAATATAAACCTTCTCCTTTAATCAAAAAGTTAGTAAGAGCCGAACGTTTAGGACGAAAAACTTGTATGGGTTTCTATACTTATGATGCGCACGGGAATAAAATTACCGGTATGCAAAAAGTAACAGAATGCCAATAAGGTGATGATTATAAAATCAGCAATAAACTGAAACCTAATTCAATGATTAGATAAAAATATATAAAAATAGATTATGAAAATAATGGTATTGAACTGCGGAAGTTCATCAATTAAATATCAGCTTTTTGATATGACCAATCAATCGGTTATGGCAAAAGGTGTTGTTGAAAAAATTGGTTTGAAAGGTGCTTTTTTGAAACATGAAAAAAGTAACGGACAAAAAGTAAAGTTTGAAGGTGATATTTTAGACCATCAAGGCGGGATAGAATATATTCTTGGAGTATTAATTAGTGAAAAACACGGTTGCATTTCATCTTTACAAGAAATTGGCGCAGTGGGGCACAGAGTTGCACACGGAGGTGAAAAATTTAAAGAGAGTGTTTTAATTGATGATGATGTAAAAAAAGATATTGAAAAGGTTAGTGAATTAGCACCTTTGCATAATCCGCATAATTATAAAGGTATTTTGGCAATGGATTTGCTACTGCCGGGAATCCCCCAAGTTGCGGTTTTCGATACGGCTTTTCATCAAAGTATGCCGGCAAAAGCATATATGTATGCTACTCCTTTTACTTTGTATAAAAAATATGGAATTCGTCGCTATGGTTTTCACGGAACCAGTTACAGGTTTATTGCCGAAAAAGCATGTAAGCTTGCAGGAGTTGATATTAAAAAGCAAAAAATTGTAGCTTGCCATTTAGGTAATGGTGCTTCCATTACGGCTATTGATGGAGGTAAATCGGTTGATACATCAATGGGACTTACTCCCGTTGAAGGTTTAATTATGGGAAGCCGTACAGGAGATCTTGATTTAGGTGCTTTACTGTTCTTGATGGAAAAAGAAGAAATTGGTATCGAAACAGCACGTACACTAATTAATAAACATAGCGGTATGATTGGAATTACCGGAGTTTCATCCGATATGCGCGAAATTGAACAAGCAGCAGAAGAAGGTAACAAAAGGGCAAGTTTAGGACTGGAAATGTATGTATATCGAATCAAAAAATACATAGGTGCTTATACGGCTGCAATGGAAGGTATTGATATGCTTTTGTTTACCGGTGGAATTGGTGAAAATGCCGATACATTAAGAAAAAATATTGTAGATGGTTTCTCTTATTTGGGTATGGAAATCGATAATAATAAAAATAAGGGACTTAGAGGAAAAGATGCTATAATCAGCACGGATACATCAAAAGTTAAAATAATGGTAGTGCCTACTAATGAGGAATTTGTAATTGCTCAGGACACCATGAGTATTATAAGTAGTTAGTTTTCAGCTTATATATAAAACCAAACCAAAAATAAATGTTTTCAAATTTAAATGAACTTTTTAAAAAAGATAAGCAGAGCAATAAAAAGAAACTGGCTCTTGCCGTTGCACACGATGAACATGCTTTGCAAGCAGTAAAAGAAGCTTTTTTGGAAAATATTATTGAGCCGGTATTAGTGGGAGATGCCGGTGAAATAAAAAAAATAGCTGCCCGGATTAACTTTGAACTTTCATCAATTGAAATTATTGATAAAAAAGATAAGTTGGAAGCTGTTGAGGCAGCAGTTCGCTTGGTTCGTAAGGGTGATGCTCAAATTTTAATGAAAGGTAATGTAGCTACTGCAAGCTTGCTAAAAGGAGTTTTGAACAAGGAGTGGGGCTTACGTTCAGGAAAAATATTATCGCATTTTGCACTATTTGAAATTAGGGGCTATCATAAACTCCTTGGTATTACTGATGTTGCCATGAATATAGCGCCTGATTTAGAAACAAAAATTGCTATTTTAAACAATTCGGTGCAATACATGAATAAAATAGGGATTAATCATCCTAAAGTAGCCCTGATTTCTGCAGCCGAAACCGTTAATAAGGCTATGCCTTCGAGTATGGATGCTGCAATAATTGCAAAAATGTCGGAGCGAAAGCAAATTAACGGATGTATTGTTGATGGTCCTCTGGCTCTGGATAATGCTATTAGTAAAGATAGTGCCGAACATAAGGGTATTGTAAGTGATGTTGCCGGCGAAGCTGACTTGTTGTTGGTTCCAAATATCGAATCGGGAAATGTACTGTATAAATCTTTGAGTTTTTTTGCTGATGTTAAAATAGCTGCCGTAATTCTTGGCGCTAGAGCGCCAATCGTTCTTACATCAAGGTCTGATTCGCATGAGGCAAAACAAAACAGTATTAAACTGGCAGCACTTGGAGCATAAAATATTTGTAAACAGTAGATTTATCAAAAAATGGAAAATATTAGAATATTAGCAATAAACCCGGGTTCTACTTCAACAAAAATTGCCATATATCAGAATACAAATCCTGTTTTTTTAAAAAATATTAAACATACCAATAAAGAACTAAAAAAGTTTGAAACTCTTGCCGACCAGTTTGAATTCAGGAAGGATATTATCATGAAAGAGTTAAAAAAAGCAGAGATTCAACTGGATTTAATTCGTGCGGTTGTTGGTAGAGGTGGTTTGATAAAACCAATAGAGTCTGGTATTTATGAGGTGAACGATAATATGGTTCGTGACTTGATTGATACCACGCTTGGAGAACATGCCAGTAATTTAGGAGGTTTAATTGCGCGTGAAATTGCCGGAAATTTAAAGGATGCTAAAGCCTATATTGCCGACCCTGTTGTTGTAGATGAACTTTCTCCTCTGGCTCGGGTTTCGGGACATCCCGCATTTCGCAGAAAATCTATTTTTCATGCTTTAAATCAGAAAGCAGTGGCACGCCTGCATGCAAAATCTGTAATGCGTGCTTATGAAGATATGAATTTAATTGTTGTGCATATGGGTGGAGGAATTACCGTTGGTGCCCATGAAAAAGGCAGAGTAATTGATGTAAATCAAGGACTTGACGGAGAAGGACCTTTTTCTCCGGAGCGCAGCGGAACTTTACCCGTTGGAGATTTGGTGAATATGTGTTTTAGCGGGATGTACACCAAGGATAAAATAAAAAAAATGATAACCGGCGAGGGTGGTTTGGTTGCATATTTGGGAACCAATAGTGCTTATGAAGTAGAAATGCGTGCTATGGAAGGCGATGAAGAAGCAAAATTTTATTATGATGCTATGGCTTATCAGGTGGCAAAAACGATTGGCTCTATGTGCCCCGTAATGAAAGGAAATGTGGATGCAATTTTACTTACCGGCGGTTTAGCTAATTCAAAATATTTTGTAAATAAGATTATTGAACGCGTGCACCGGATTGCTCCTGTTCATGTATATCCCGGAGAAGATGAAATGCGTGCTTTGGCAATGAACGGTTTAATGGTAATCAAAGGTGAAATTGAACCTAAAGTGTATGACAAGTAATTTATCTAAACAATTTTTGCTAAATGTTTAGTTAACAACATCATTATTGGATGGATTATAGAGATAAAGTTTTTATATCAGTAGCTGAAAATCTTAGCTTTTCTAAAGCTGCTGAGGAACTATTTATTAGTCAACCGGCTGTTACAAATCATATTAAAGAATTAGAGAATAAATTAAATGTAGCTCTTTTTGAGCGAAAAGGCAACAAAATTTATTTAACAAAATCAGGCAAAATCGTTTATAATCATTTAAAACGTATAAGACAACTATATC
>Ga0256840_1003669_pt1 | contig 12175 bp, 10 predicted proteins | sample 355202metaG_FD_185969 | JGI IMG/M metagenome (GOLD analysis project Ga0256840, IMG submission 185969) | Hydrothermal vent microbial communities from Mid Atlantic Ridge, Atlantic Ocean - 355-202 | ecosystem: Environmental > Aquatic > Marine > Hydrothermal vents | place: Atlantic Ocean: Mid...
CCTTTGCGAGAGTAGGTTATTGCCCGGGTTGGATATGAAAGAGAGAGCTCCTCATTAAAAGGAGCTCTCTTTCTTTTATTATTTGTGGTTACAGTTCTTTAACTTCTTTCATTCCTTTTTGAGAATTTCACTCGGTTTTGAATTTTTTGGTAAGTTGGTCAAGATTTTCAGAGATTCTTGCGAGTTCTTCAGCGGTGTTTGCTATATCTGCAACTGCCTTTCCACTTTCGTTCAAACTTTCGGAAACGGACTCGATAGTTTGAGCCATCTCTTTGAAAGCTTCTTCTCTTTCTTTAGAATCCGCCGCTGTTTCTGCCATTTCGACTTTCTGAGCTTGGAGCGCTTGGGCGATCTCTTCGACCTTTTCGTTTATATTTTCAAATGCGCTTATCATTTGACCTACTGATTTAACAACCGCATTTGCATTTTCAGAAAGTTCTTCAATTGACTTCGCACCAGATTCCACATCATTGGTCGTGTTTTTCACGTCATTTTGCAATGTATTTATTTGATTGCGAATTTCTTCAGCTGCTTTATTAGATTCTTCAGCAAGTCCCCTTATTTCTTCAGCCACAACTGCAAAACCTTTTCCGGCTTCGCCAGCGCGTGCAGCTTCTATGGCAGCGTTAAGTGCGAGAAGATTTGTTTGTTCTGCTATTGATTCGATCGTTTCAACAAACTTGGAAATGGAAGTGTATGATTCTTTCAATTTTTCAATTGAACGCGCTCCTTCAAGTATCACATCTTTTGTTTTCAAGAGATCCTCTACCATTTGTTCTACTTGCTTCTGACCATCATGTGCCACTCCTACAGACTTCTGCGCAGAATTTTTAACTTCCTGAGCATTGTCTGCCGTGTTATCACCTAATTTTTCAAGGTCTGCGATTTTTCCAACCATCTCGCTTAACTTGTCCACCGCGTCCCGCGTGGAGTTCTTCATTCGCTCGAGACTAGCTCCAACTTCTTGTACAGTTGCTGAATTTTCTTCTATAGCTGCGCTCAAGTTTTGAGTACCGCTGTTTATATTTGAAGTGGATTCTTTTATGTTCTTAACAATATTTTTCAGTGATTCAAGCATATCTTTAAATGCATTCTGAAGGATTCCAAATTCATCTTTGCGCTTTGTGTCCTCAATTTTCAAGGTGAGATCTCCATCCTTGATCTTGTGTGACATATTTTTAAGACGATTCAGAATTTTCGTGAAGTCCAGCGTAAGGAAAAGTAGAGCAATTACCATGACAGCTATTGCCGCGATCGCCATGATCAAGAAAATAAACATAAGAGACTCGAAGGCATTTGAAACGTCTTTGGAAGATTGATAGACTTTTTTGAGAGAACTATTGAGGCCATTGTCGGCATTGCTAAACATTGTTGATATTTCAGACACGATGTTGTTGAATGTCTTTCGAACGTTATTGTTGAGTAAGGTAGATATCAATTTTTGTTGACTTGATATCTGCATAGAATATCCTTGAACGATTGTTGACTGAGATTCACTTTCAAATTGAATGGTATTTGATTGCTTGATCAAACTCGCAAATTTATTTGCCAAATTGAGGTAACGATCTAAAAGCATATTGCCGTAAGTTATATCTGCATAATTGAGGAGCCCCATACCAAGAACTGTTTTGTAATTTTGTATGTACACTTTAAGATTTTCTATTTGATTGTCTACTTCTTCTTGTCCGTTAGCGAGTCTGATCTGCCTGATCGCAAGTTTCATAGATGTAATGGCATCTTTTGCTTGTGAAACACCAGAAATATCTGCGAGATCATCTAACAGATGCTCTAAATCCGCTATACTTGTTTTGCCTATTGGAAGGGCGTGAATTTCAGATGAAATTTTGCTTTGCGCCTCTTTGAGTTTATCTCCTGAGAGTGAACTTATTCCGTTAGCCTTTGAAGAGATAGCGTTGTAGCTTGCAGATATTGTATTGTAAAGCTCCTTGTTAAAGGTAAAAAGATTACTCATTTCTCCTTGAATTCCCATCAACTCTGTTTGATAGCCTGATGCCTTCTGACGTTGCTTTTCCAGCTTTTCCTTATTCTTTATTAAAAGCCCCATTTGAGAAAGGACAGAATTACCGGCGGCTTTTAAGGAATTCAAATTTTCTTTTATCGCTTTCACTTCACTTGAGTTTGAAAGTTCGTTTGCCATTTTAATTGCCTTAGAGATCTGGGCATTAAATGCATCTGTTTGAATTTTTAGCGTAGAAGCGTCATTACTAAAAACGCCAAGATTCAAAATTGATAACGCATAGGTAGAGGTGTAGCGCAAATCAGCCACTTTCATGGTTAAATCGTGATCGTTCTTCATCTGAGATATGGCGGAATTAGTTTGATTCAAAGCGCTTTCAACATTGGCACGTTTGAAATAAACGATTCCGACGAGTGCTGCGAGTATTGCTCCTACAACTACAGCAACTAAAAAAATCTTTGCCCAAACTTTCATGCTGGCACCTCCGAGGTAAAAATTTTTTGGTATTTTTATTTCGAAGCTACGAAGGATATTATATCACTTGTACACAAAAAGTTGATATATCAAGTTTGTAAGTGTGAAAAACACGACTTAAAAGTGATAAAAGTCTTTGATCATGCTTTGGAGCTGATTAAATCGATTATGCTTTTTTATACGTAAGTATGCGAAGGTATGCGAGAGTATGCTAATCTTTGTTTTAAAGATTATTGTTGATATACTTTTTTATACATGAAAATGGAGGTGGTGAAATGAGGAAGCGCGTTTTAATACTTGGAGCTGCCGGAAGAGATTTTCACAATTTTAACACTTATTTTAGAGATAATGAAGAATACGAGGTTGTGGCCTTCACAGCGACTCAAATACCAGACATTGCTGGGAGAAAATACCCCAAAGAGCTTGCCGGAGATCTTTACCCAAATGGAATACCAATATACCCAGAAGAAGAAATGACTGAAATAGTGAAAAAGTACTCTATCGATGAGGTGGTATTATCTTACAGCGATCTTCCACACCAATACGTCATGGAGCGTGCGTCTCAAGCAATGGCAGCTGGTGCAGATTTTAAACTGATGGGAACGCGACATACAATGGTGAAGTCGACAAAGCCTATCATCGCGATCTGTGCAGTTAGAACAGGTTCCGGAAAGAGCCAAACTACAAGGAAAGTGCTCGATATATTGAGAGCGCATGGCAAGAAGGTTATTTCGATTCGTCATCCAATGCCTTATGGTGATCTTGTAAGGCAAAAAGTTCAAAGATTTGCTACTTATGAGGATCTTGATCGTTATGAGTGCACAATAGAAGAGCGTGAAGAGTATGAACCTCATATCGATCGTGGAAGCGTGATCTATGCGGGAGTAGATTACGAAGCTATATTGAGAGAAGCCGAATCTGAAAATCCGGATGTGATTCTGTGGGATGGGGGAAATAATGACTTTCCATTTTACAAACCTGATTTACTAATCACCGTTGCAGATCCACACAGACCAGGGCACGAAAAAACATTTTATCCTGGACTCGTTAACATCTTAGCAGCGGATGTTGTGGTGATAAACAAAGAGGAAACAGCTCTTCCTGAAAATATTGAAGAAGTTAGAAAGAATATCATGGAGCTCAATCCAAGTGCCATGATAATTGATGCGGCTTCTCCTATTTTTGTAGAAAATTGGGAGAAGATAAAGGACAAACGCGCGCTTGTTATCGAGGATGGGCCAACACTTACTCATGGTGGAATGAAATATGGAGCGGGTTACGTGGCTGCCACAAAATTTGGTGCCAAAGAGATTATAGATCCACGTCCCTTCGCTGTGGGTTCTATAGTTGACACATACAAGAAGTACAATCACTTATCTATGATACTTCCAGCTATGGGATATGGTGAAAAACAAACGAAAGAGCTCGAAGAGACGATAAACAGATCTGATGCTGATATTGTAGTTATAGGAACACCTATAGACCTCACAAGAGTTATGGAAATACAGAAACCTTGGGTAAGAGCAAAATATGAGCTTGAAGAAATAGGAAAACCCACTTTGGAAGATGCCCTTAGTGCTTTTTTAAAGTAGAGGGTTACTTTTTGTTTTCTCCCCGCCTAAACGGCGGGGTTTTTAAGTGTCATGAACTTCAAAATCTTCTTTGAAATTAAAGTTCTTGAAACTCTTTTTGTACCCATGCAATTGTTGAAAGTGATTTTCATCCAAAAACAATGTGTTCGGTGTACTCAAAACAATGTGTGTGAGTGATGGTTTTTCCCTTTCAAGTTCTTTTTGAATCAATGGCAGAATGGATTTTGAGTAAATGGAATGTGTCACTTGATAAATTTTATCTATTATTGGGCATACAATGGGATGATGTTCTTTGCTATCAATTATCGTTTTTACTACTTTTGAGGATACAAATGGCGTATCGCACGCAATTAGGAAAATCGATTCATGTTTTGAATTTAACAAGGCAGTTTCCAAACCTCCCACCGGTCCTCTGTTTGGATGAATATCTTCGACAGCTCTTCCTACGCCGAGTTTTGTATTTGATCCTACGAAGATGATCTCATCAAAGAGTTCACCGATAGAGTCAACGATCATTTCGATCATCGTTTTTCCATTGATCTTGTACAAGCACTTGTAGCTTCCAAAGCGCTTTGACTTTCCGCCTGTAAGCACAACTAAAGAGAACCTCATCTCAAATATCCTTCAAACTTTAAAATCGAATTCGATCTTCACGTGACCATTGTGATTCATACCCTTCAAATTTTTTAGAATGCCAACATTTACGCCTAATATCATTGAAGAGATAAATGGCAAAAGCGGCACGCGTTTTCCATTTATTTCGACCGTTGCATGTTGCTCCGAGAACTTAACACAATCGTTGAATGTTTTTTCTCCCTTCAATATTTTAGCTAACATGGTTTTGCAATCGAATCCGCAATGGCCACAATCATCTCCGGGAAGTGGTTGTTTCGCTTCTGAAATTACGAGAGTGTATAAAGATTCAAAATCTCCTGCTGCGATTTTCCTGATCGCCACGTCTGCATTCCCAACTATGGCAATTGTGAGATTGTCAAGACGCTCGAGACCATCTTTTTCTTTTAGGAAAAGAACTTTAGGCATAGGAAAACCTGTTTCGCCTTCAATTATCATAAAATCATATCTAAGGTGATCCAATATTTCAAATAACGGGATTCGTTTGGGGAAATGCAATATACTTTCGTTTTTTCCAATAACGATTGACAATGAAGAACCAGCTTTCAAATAATTCATGCTATCCTTGGAATCGTTTTCATAATTTAAAATATGGCGGGTATTTTTAAGTGTTGCAACTGAAAAGCCATGTGCTCTCATTATTTCGGTAACTTTTAATATGGCAGTTGTTTTTCCGGAATTCGATGGTCCAAAGAACTCTATGAGTTTCACGATTTATCATCTCCAAATTTTATGTTTTCTTCAGGGTTATAATAGCACCAACAAGGAGGAATGAATGATGAATATCGGAACAAGTGGTTTTTCTTTTAGAGATTGGCTTGGCACTGTATACCCCGTTGATACAAAAAGAGCTGAGATGTTTAATCGATATGTTGAACTCGGGCTTAATGCTGTGGAGCTAAACTTCACTTATTATTCGATGCCATATTCAAAAACGATCGAGTCACTGGTCGAACGTTCTCCGAAAAAATTCATATTCTCTGTGAAATTGAATAAGAAATTTACCCATGAGATTTGGAAGACAGGCAATGATGAACTCGACAAGTTGTCGCATAAATTTCAGGAAGGGCTCTACCCTTTGACAAACGAAAACAAGCTTGGCGCCGTTATTGCTCAATTTCCTTACTCTTTTAAATATGACCCTCGTTTTGTGAATTATATTAAGAAACTGCACGAATTTTTTGGCAATATATTGGTTGTTGAATTTCGAAATTATACCTGGAACAAAGAAGAGTTGCTTGAAGAACTTGCAAAGTCAGGTGTTTCTGTAGCTGCAGTTGACGTGCCACCTTTAGAAAAGCTATTCAGGAATAATAGACCTCTTGGACCAATATCTTATTTCAGATTTCATGGAAGAAACACCAACTGGTTTGGTTCTTCAATAGGTAAGAGATACGACTATTTTTACAGTCAGAACGAGCTCGAATATTTAGCAAATTTAGTAAGGAATGTGAAGGAACCTGTTTACGTTTTCTTCAACAACTCTTATAAAGGCCAAGCTGTCCAAAATGCGATAGAACTAATGAAAATGATACTATAAGAATATTAAGATCTATAGATGCCTATCAGTAGTCGTGGTTCAATTAAGGGGCAATTTAGAGATTATGGATCGTGCTATTTCCTTAGCATGGATCCAAGAGCTCGGGGAAAAATCCGATATCTTTTTTCTGTATTCGGAAAAATCTAGGAAAAAGTCAAATTTTTTGGAGAAACGATCGATCAAAAATATTGTTCGTGCGTAATCTGCTTTGAGCATAATCTCCCAGGTTCTCTTTGGAAATGCATCAGGAATACGTGGCATGGTATTGACGAAAACCTTCAAAAGTTTTTCGTTCTCAATAGTTGAAAATCCTGGAACCCCGGTTACTATTGTTGTCGAGACGAGCTTTTGCCCTTTGTATTCAACTGGTGCAAAAATTGGAACAATTGCTATAGAAGCTCTCAATCCAACCTTCCATTCTTTATGTGATATGAGGACTTCTGCTGTGTCTAAAATGTTCACTGACGAGTATATGATGTCCATTTTAGGTTTGGAAAGAGTGCCAAGTCTGGATATTACAAATTTTTCCTTTGCTACACCTTTTATTTTCTTAGAAGTAGCCGTTGACATGATCTTGTAGAAATCAGTGAGTTTTGCAAGCGTCGAATCTTTTTTTACTGTGTTCATGAGCGGTTTAAATTCTTTGGATAACACATTGAATCTATTTGCTACTCTTTTTTCAAAATAGTCATCTTGCGTGGCATAATCAGTGGCAAAGACAGAACTAATTCCACATGTATAAATGCGTTCTGGGATAATTTTGCGCTCTTTGAGCACTTTTAAAATTGCTGCGCTGCCAAGCGAGAGCGCATCAAAGCCGTTCAGGTAGATCGCAAAATTCAGCATCTTATCCTTTCCTTGAATTCTTCTGGTAACATTCGAAGAAATGAAGGAGTTCTGGTACACATCGCTTGAATCACTTCAATGAGTTCAGGGTTTTCTCTTGTTTTCTCCACGATTGCCTTGAAAACTTCCGGATTGTCTGAAGTTTCTAAAGCTATGCCTATATCAATAAGGAACTTCTTCATATAAGGATCTTCCTCAAATTCGTAAAGGAGATATTTTTCTGCTTCCTTGATGCCTAATTTGAGTAATGCACCGTAGACTACTACAGCTTCTTTTTCCTCATTTACAATTCCAAGGATTTTGTAAAGTGTTTTAACAGAACGCGAACAGCGTAAGTTTCCTAACAGATCTGCAGCGTAAAAGATACCCACGTTATGTCTTCCAAGTTCAATTTCTTTTTCAACCCTTTTGATTATTTCGCTACAGCTGTTTAACCTTTCAAGAGCTTCGGATGCTAACTCTGCAGTCTTTGCATCTCCGGTGAAAAGCAAATCCACAAGTTTCGGCGCAGCGCTGTTGCCGCGCTCTTTCACAATCCGTTCTATGAGTTTTTCACGTTTTTCCAAAAGAATCCCTCGCGTTTACCGATTTGGTCGTGGATGCAGAAGTGGCACTTTTATCAGGAATTCCACCCCATATTTTGAAAGTCAGAGCTTTAAATGATGTTGATATATCTACATCTTCGAGTGTTGCGCCTTTCAAGTACAATTTTACTGGTGCAAAGTTAACGATTCCCTTGATTCCACATTCTACAAGTTTGTCGGCAACTGCTTGTGCATGTTCGGCAGGTACAGCTATAACCCCTATCTCTATCGAAAGCTCTTTTATTTTTTTACACATTTCATCCAATGAATAAATTGGAATCTTTTGGGTTCCAACGAAACTTCCAACTTTTGCTGGATTTCTATCAAAAAGTGCGACAACTTTGTATCCGTCTCTTATGAGACCTTGGTAATTTGAAAGCGCCATTCCAATATTTCCAGCACCCACGATCCCTATGTTCCAAGGTTTATTTATACCGAGTATATGCTCCAGAGATTCCCTCAAATATTTTAAATTGTATCCAGTCCCACGTTTTCCAAAATCGCCAAAGTAAGAAAGATCTTTTCTAATTTGACTTGCTTTGAGAGATAACCTTTCACCCAGTTCTTTTGAAGATGTTGTATCTTTTCCTAAATTTAATAGCGTATTTACACATCTATGATAAAGCGCAAGTCTTTTTGCCACAGGAGCGGGAACTTTTTTAGGAGACAATTCAGATCACCTCACAATACCACATTCACGAGTTTATTTCTCACAACGAAGGTCTTTTTGGGCACTTTTCCATTTAAAATTTCTCTTATTCTCTCGTTTTCAAACGCTTTGTTTATAATTTCTTCATCTGAAAGTTTTGAATCCACTGTTATGTGAGCTTTTATTTTTCCATTGACCATGATTGCCATTTCCAACTTTCGAGCTACAATGGCCGATTCTTCGTATGTTGGCCATTGAGCGTTTGTCACAAAAGGCTTTTTTCCCAAACGCTCCCAAAGTTCTTCAGCAATATGAGGCGCAAAGGGAGAAAGTGCGGGAACAAATTTATCTGTGAACTCTTTGAGTAAATTCGTATTCAATTTCTCTCTGGGCGTTGAGTTCACGTAAGATGTAAATGTGTTTACTAATTCCATGAAACTGCTTACCACAGTATTGAATCGGAAAGCACCTTCTATGTCTTGTGTGATCTTCTTTATCGTAGAATGAAGTTTCATGCGTAACTCATATTCGGCGTCTGGCAAAGATGTTTCATGAATTGCCTTTACGTCCTGATTTGCATGTACAATTGGCAAAATTTTTTCAAAGAGATTCCACATCTTTAAAACGAATCTGTGCACTCCCTCTATGCCGGTATCCTGCCATTCGGCATCCTTTTCAGGAGGACCCATGAAAAGAATGTAAAGTCTAAGAGTGTCTGCACCATACTTTTCAATCATATCGTCTGGAGAGACTACATTGCCTTTAGACTTGGACATCTTGGCTCCGTTTTTGTATAGCATTCCTTGTGTGAAAAGATTTTCGAAAGGTTCGTCAAAGGACAAATATTCACTATCTCTAAGGGCCTTAGTTATGAACCTTGAATACAACAAATGAAGAATCGCGTGCTCAATACCTCCAATGTATTGATCGACAGGCAACCACCGATCGACATCCATTTTCACGAATGGTCTTTCGTTTTCGTGAGGGTTAACATATCTCATATAGTACCAAGAAGAATCGACGAAAGTGTCCATTGTATCAGTTTCTCTAATAGCAGGTCCACCACATTTTGGACAAGTGGTGTGTAAAAATTCTTCATTGCTTGCTAATGGGGACCTTCCTGTTGGATCAAATTTCACATCCATTGGCAGTTTTACAGGAAGATCCTTTTCATTTACTGGAACTATACCGCATTTTTCACAGTAAACAACTGGTATTGGAGCTCCCCAATAACGTTGTCTGGATATGAGCCAATCTCTTAATTTGTAATTGATCGCCTTTTCGCCGATCCCATTTTCTTTGAGGTAATCGAATATTTTTTCGAATGCCTCCCTATTTTTCATTCCCGAAAATGGTCCGGAATTTATCAGGATTCCATCTCCGTCATACGGAAGCTCACAACCTTTGGCACTTACCACTTCCCTTATCGGTAAAGAGTATTTAATGGCAAAGGCATAATCGCGGGCGTCATGAGCGGGAACAGCCATAATTGCGCCTGTTCCGTATTCGTAAAGTATGTAGTTTGCGACGTATATTGGGATAGATTCTCCATTAACGGGGTTAATAGCATGTGTTCCAAGAAAAACACCCTCTTTTGGTGCATCTATCGAAAATCTTTCGAAGCGATTTTTATTTGTTTTCAATTCAGCAAGAAATTTTTCAACATCCGCCTTTTTCTCTGGAGCGGTAAGTTCTTCTAAAAGGGGTGATTCTGGTGCAATTGCCATGAAGGTTACACCCCAGAGTGTATCAGGCCTCGTGGTGAATACCTTTAATTCTTTTTTGCTTTCCACAATTTTGAATTTTACTTCAGCTCCAACACTTTTACCTATCCAATTTCTCTGCATCGTTTTGACATTTTCAGGCCACCCAACCAATTTGTCCAAAAAACTGTCCAATTCTTCTGCATAATTGGTAATTTTCAAATACCACTGCTCAAGTTGTTTTACAACAACAAGTGTTCCACAACGTTCGCATTTTCCATCAACAACTTGCTCATTCGCAAGAACAGTCTTACAGGACGGACACCAATTGACTGCTCCTGTTTTTTTGTAAGCCAGACCCCGCTCGTACAGTTTCAGAAATATCCATTGAGTCCATTTGTAATAATTCTCATCGCAAGTAATAACCTCTCGATCCCAATCGTAACTAAATCCAAGCTTTTTTATTTGATTTCGAATTATTTCTATGTTCCTTTTTGTCCATTCTTCAGGATGAACATTGCCGTGTGCGATCGCAGCATTTTCGGCGGGGAGGCCAAAAGCGTCGAATCCAAACGGATTAAGCACGTCATATCCTCGCATTCGCTTGTAACGTGCTATAACATCACCAATCGTGTAATTTTTAACATGACCGACGTGTATGCTCCCGGAGGGATATGGAAACATTACCAATGAGTAATACTTTGGTTTGCCAGAATTTTCCAAAGTACGAAAAATGCCAGCTTCTTCCCACTTCTTTTGCCATTTTTGGTCTATCACTTTGTGATCAAACATTAGGCCTCACCCTCCTCATACGGATCCACTTTTTGAGCATCAGACCATAGAGATTCCAGATCGTAAAAATCTCTTGCTTTCTTGGTAAAGATATGAATGACTATCTCTTCCGCATCCACAATCATCCAATCATGATCTGTGTTTTTATCATAAAACACTATGGGATGCTTTTTCTCTTTAAGGATCTCAACAACTCTATCTCGCATGGATTTCATTTGAACATTTGAATCTGCAGTAGCTATGACAAAATAATCTGTTAAGTAACTCAATGCACTCATTTTCAAAATGGTTAACTCTGCGTCTTCATCTTTTGAAAGTTCCTCACATATACGTTTCAAAATTTCCAAACTCGCTCTCCCCCTATTCAATTGTTACACTCTTTGCAAGATTACGTGGCATATCAATATTCAATTCACGTGCGTCTGCCACATAATATGCAAATAATTGAAAAACAGTACCTACTAAAAATGGATACAGATACGAAGATAGTTTGGGGATATATATCGCGTCATTGATCAGTTTTGTTGATTCCAGATCCCCTTCCGTGAGTATAGCTACGACATGAGCATTTCTTGCTTTGGTCTCAAGAATATTGGATATCATTTTGTTATGAAGCTGATCGTCAACAGCGACAGCCATAACCGGAAATTTTTCATCGAGTAGTGCGATAGGACCGTGCTTAAGCTCTCCTGCTTGATATCCAACGGCATTTGTGTAACTGATCTCTTTGAGTTTGAGAGCCCCCTCAAGCGCCGAAGGATAGTTTATTCCTCTTCCAATGTACATGAAATTCGTGTACCCGACGTATTTTACAGCAACTTCTTTAATCATTTCTGAAGAAGAAAGTATAAAATTATCCATGATCTCTGGCAATTTTCGTAACGCCCCAACAATATTGGGATGATTTCCACCAAAGATTTTGTCTATGTAAAGGGCTAAGAGATACAATACCGTAAGTTGCCCAATATAAGCCTTGGTTGATGCCACGCTGATCTCAGGACCTGCGTTTATGTATATTGTTTTATCTGCTTCACGTGTTAGTGTGGAACCAACAACGTTGGATATCGCTAATACCTTCCCACCTAAAGATTTGACCAATCTAACGCTTTCAAGTGTATCTGCAGTTTCTCCGGATTGGCTAATAACAATTGTTAATATGCGATTGTTGATAAATACATTTCTATACCTGTATTCAGAAGAGACCTCCACTTCTATATCGAAAGGTCTGAGACTCTCAAAAAAGTATTTAAATATCAAGCCAGCATGGTAGCTTGTCCCACAAGCTATGACATTAATTTTATTTACATTTTGTATGTAATTGTTCCACTCTTTCAATTCTTTCAGAACGACCTCATTTTTCGAAATTCTGCCTGTTAAAGCGTCA
>Ga0256840_1003670_pt1 | contig 12174 bp, 11 predicted proteins | sample 355202metaG_FD_185969 | JGI IMG/M metagenome (GOLD analysis project Ga0256840, IMG submission 185969) | Hydrothermal vent microbial communities from Mid Atlantic Ridge, Atlantic Ocean - 355-202 | ecosystem: Environmental > Aquatic > Marine > Hydrothermal vents | place: Atlantic Ocean: Mid...
GCAGCTACGATTGCATCTACATCTGATTTTATCCTTTTTATCTTGGCATTCTCTATCATCGCTTTGCCTTTTAGAATACCACCTATAAGCAAACCTATAATAATTAGAACTATTGAAAGCTCAACCAGTGTAAAACCTCTTCTTTTCATTTTCTCTCCTTTTTTGTACGATACATTTATCGGACCTTATTTTATTTCATTAACCATATCGGCAACTTTTGTCATAATTTTATAACTTTATATATAAAATATCACTTAAAGTTATTGGACATGAGATATAAGGTCATATAATGGCCCCATAAGTCCGGCAACTACTATCGCCATAAAACCTCCTACCATTATCATGACTACCGGCTCTATAACTTTGCTTATATTTTCTGCGAAGTAGTTTACCCTCTCGTAGTAGTGATCGGATATGATATTTAACTGTGCATCAAGGCTTCCTGCTGACTCTCCTACATTTATCATCCTTGTGGTAAAGGGTGAAAATACGCCTGTTTTAGCAAAGGATGTTGAGATTTGGTGTCCTTGGCTGACAAGTTTGGTAGAGCTCTCCAAAGCATCTTTAAAGACTTCGTTTGTCAGATTTGTCGTAAGAGACTTTAGAGCGTTAAATATAGGGACGCCGGAAACTAAGGCAAGTCTTAGATACTGCGTGATAAAGGCTATATTGAACCCTTTTACTATCTCTTTTATGATGGGAATTTTCAACACTACTTTATCGGTGAAGAGTCTTACTTTTTTATATCTTTTGTGAGCTATTCTAAAAATGATGATAAAGATGATGATAGCTGCTATTATATAGAGTATATAGGCAGATAAAAAGTCCGAAACGGCTATGATGGCTTTTGTAAGAGGTGGTAACTTCACACCCATGGATTTAAAAAGACCTAAAAGTTGGGGTAGGACATATATCATCCATACAAGCATTGCGCCAAAAACCGCCACAAAGGAGAAAGCTGGATAGATTAAAGCTCCCTTTGCTTTCTTTTTTAGGGCTATAACTCTGCTTGTAAACTCGGCTGCTCTTTTTAGGGTAGTTTCAAGTTGTCCTGTATCTTCTCCTATCTTTATAAGGTTGAGTATCACGGGACCTACTATCTTTTTGTATGGTTCAAAAGCATGTGATAAGGAGTTTCCTCTGTTTATCGAGTCAGCTATATCATAAAGCATGGCTCTTGTGCTTTTGTTATCACTCTCTTTTGCAAAGTCTTTTAGTCCGTCATAAAGAGGGATACCTGATTTGATGATAAGATGCAAGCTCTCAAGTATCTCAACTACTTCATCAGGTTTCACTTTTTTTCTAAAATCAGGCAATATTTTTGATATAAAAGCAGGAAGCGGTGTGATGTTTAGAGGTACGACTCCATCAGCTTTTAGTTTTCTATCTAGTGAGGCAAAATCAGGTGATGCAACAAGAGTATAACCTGTTTTACCCTCCTTTGTGATAATTTTTACAAAAAAGTGCATCAGTCAATGACTCTCTCTATCTCTGAAAATGTTGTAATACCTTTTAAAACTTTTAAAAAGCCATCCTCTTTCATAGTCATCATCCCCTTCTCTTTTGCTTTTTTTAAGAGCTCTAGCGTGCTTGCCTCGTTGGTTATGAGTGATTCTATCTCTTTATCTACATCCAAGATCTCCACTACCGCCTCTCTACCGTTATAGCCAGTATGTTTACAGTAATCACATCCAACTGCTTCATAGATTTGATAGTTTGGATTGGCATCTATTATCTCTTGTGGAACACCCCTTTTAAGAAGCTCTTCCTGACTTATATCTACCGGTTTTTTGCAGTTATTGCAAAGTCTTCTGACAAGCCTTTGGGCGATCACTCCAAGAAGACCTGATCCTAAAAGATAGGGCGGGATATTTAGATCTATCAGTCTTGGTATCGTTCCTACGGCATCGTTGGTATGTATGGTTGAGAGGACCAGGTGTCCTGTTATGGAAGCTCTTACTGCAAGCTCTGCAGTTTCACTATCTCTTATCTCTCCTACTAACATAACATCGGGATCTTGTCTCATAAAGGCTCTAATGGCAGCGGTAAATGTATAGCCGGCTTTTTCAAGAAGTTGGGTTTGCTTTATAAAGGTAAATTTATACTCGATGGGGTCTTCTATGGTCATGACATTTTTTTCCAAAGAGTTTACCTTTCTTAATGCCGAGTATAGAGTCGTCGTTTTTCCGCTTCCGGTCGGTCCTGCTATAAGGACTATCCCGTAAGGTTTATGAAAGTATCTCTCTACGGTTTTGGCATTTTTTTCCGAAAGCCCAAGGTTGGAGAGGCTAAAGAGTGATGAGCTTTTACCAAGAAGCCTCATGACTATGTTTTCTCCATAGTTTGTAGGAAGCGTTGAAACCCTTAAGTCAAACTCATCATTTAAAAAGTTATAGCTAAATGATCCATCTTGAGGCTTTCTCTGCTCTGATATATCGAGGTTGCTTAGTATCTTGATCCTAGCAACCATTTGGGAGTGAACCGATACGGGAAGTGCGTAGTAGTGAAGTAAAACACCATCAACTCTGTAAAAGATATGAACGGCTGACTTTTCAGGGGTTATATGTATATCGGTAGTTCTATCTTTTATGCCGTTATTTAGGATAAGATCAACAAGTCTTGGCAGGTTTATCTCTTTGTTTTGAAGAAGTTTTTCGTTTATCTCTTCTATCTCTTTTTCTATGGGGTTTGCCATCTGGTAGTAGTATATCTCGATATATCTTGCTATGGATGACTCATCTGCAACAACTATCTTAACTTTTTTAAAGGTTATCTTTTTGATATAGTCTATGGTCATTATATCATTTACATTCTGCATCGCAACCTTTATACTCTCTTCGCCCACACTTATAGGCAGTATTCCTTTACTACTAGCCACCTCATAGGGGATAAGCTTTAGAGCTTCGGTAGAGGGGACTACTTTAGAAAGATCCAAGTACTCCAAACCATTTTGTTTGGCAATGGCTTGCGCTATCTCATCTGAGGTAACAAAGTCGAGATCTTGCAAAATCTCACCAAAAAACATGCGGTTGGCTTTTTGAACACTTAAAGCAACCTTTATCTGTTCCTCGGTTATAAAACCTGCCTCTTCAAGAACTTTTCCTATGGGTTTGTTTTGAGCCATAATATTTCCTATTAATTACAAACAACATCCAAATGGCAAACATACACCACTTGCACAATCTGACCCTGAACTGCAGGAACTACCAAATCCGCCGCTACCATTGTTTCCACCATTGTTTCCACCATTGTTTAGTTTAAAGGGTTTGAATCATTTATGGTTATCACAAATTTTTTAGAGACTGATTTGCCGTCAGCAGTTACAGAACAATCAACTTGAACTGTTCCTACAACACCAGGAGTATTGTCATGTGTTATAACAAAGTTGTTGTATTGAAAACCACTATTTGAAGGGGTAAATGAACAACTGTCTGAAGTTGGTGCACTAAAGTTGCCATCTATGACAATTTTTGCATTATAACTAGCAATATTTGCAATATTTGTGCTTGGCATAGAGGTATTTACTATACGAAGAGGATTATCCGAGCATCTTAAGGCTTCCTGAAGTTGAGCTAAAGTTACCCATTCAACTATATCATCATAATTTTCCGCTATATTTACAGGAGATGTGTTGTCATCAACATTTTCAGAGTATTTGTGAGTTTTGACACTGTATGTTCCATCATGGTTATCTGTAAGTGCAGTTTGCATATTGTGATTGGCTGATTCACTTGCTACAACGAAAGCAATATCTGGGATGGTTTTATCCGGAGTTTCCACTTTTAGGTTGGTGTTTACAAATGCGCATATATTTTTACTCTCAAGATTTGTATCATCTGCATAAAATAAAGGGTGCTGATTATTTTTTACAGGAGAGAGATTTTGCTGAAAATAGCTGCCTGAAGGAAGAGTATTGTCATTAATTGCCGCATTTCCTATGATAGCCTCTTTGGCTGTTTTTACATCATCTTTTGCTCTTGAGATTTGCGATCTCTCTCTCATAACTTTTAAAACTTCAAACGATCCTCCAACCAAAAGCCCTAAAATAACCAACACTATAGACATCTCTATAAGCGTAAAAGCTCTTTTTTTCATCTTTGACTCCTTTAGTCTAGTATCTTCGCCAATGTTTTATGTATGCCGCTATCTTGTGTGGTGGCATAATATATCTCTTTATAGAGTTTATAAGCCTCATCTTTTTTTCCTATTATATCTAAAATTCTGGCATATGCATATTTGTTATAGATATCGTTAGGATTTTTTTGATAGGCTGATTTGTAAAATTTTAAAGCTTTTATATTATTTTTGTTTTGCTCAAAATAGTAACCGGCAAGAAGATCAAGATGCCCGCTGTAGTCACTCTTTATAAAATTTTTCAGATTTTTATAAAAGTTCTTTTGTCTGCTTTTTAGTGCTCCCGTTGCATAGGCATACACATAAACAGTTGGGTATTTTTTGGAAGTTATCATATATCCAAATCGATGCCATTTGCCAAAGATGCCATATAGATACGAAAGGTTTAACCTGATGTTTTTATTGTCAAACCCCCCTTCAAGCAACTCTTCATAGTATCTTACAGCCTGATCGTAAAGATGTTTTTCAAAGGAGCTGTTTGCCTTGGAGATGAGTTCTGTCAACTTGTAGTTTGAGAGCTTTTTCTCTTTTTTTACTATCGTCAGCTCTGCATTTTGGCTTCTATTTCGCATTAGGCACACTTTTGTTCTTCTTATATAAGCACCCTTGTATCCCGCTTTTTTAACTTTTTTTAGTAGTTTTTTTAAACCCCTGTAGCTGTCGGCCTGCGCATAGCACCCGATAAGTTTGTTATCAATCTTATGGATATGGATCTTATCCCTTAATGACAAAGGGACTCTTTTTAATACCTCTTTTTCGGTCAAACTGCCTTTTGGTAGAGCAAAAAGCTGTATGATATACACCCTTTTATCTGTATGGTAGTCGTGAGTTTTGGCATTTAAAAAGAGTGCAAAAAAGAGAAGAGATGCAAAAAATACTCCTCTTATCATTTTATAATCTTTATCCTCATAAGTATAACAAGCTCTCTTTTCTCATTGGTGTTATTTGTTTGTTTAAATAGGTTTCCTAAAAGAGGCATTTTTGAAAAAAAAGGAACAGATTTGTCCGAACTCTCTTTTTTTGTACTCATTAAGCCTCCTATCAAAACCATGTCGTTATCATTTGCATATATAACCGTTCCGGCCTCTTTTATATTGACTATGGGAGCTGTTGCCACTGTTGCTCCATTTTCATCCTGATAACTCTTTTCTCCCTCAATAGTTGAAGAGATGGGGATAATATTGAGCATTATTTTACCGTTATCCATTATGGTAGGCGTAACTCCGAGAGTGATACCGTTTAAAACATCTCTTCTGTTATAAGTCACTTGTATATTGTTGGTGGATGTCCCCTGTGATGTGTCAACCTCTTTTTCCCAATAGGGAATCAATCTTCCCGAAGAGATAATAGCCGACTGTCCGTTAAGAACTCTTATGCGAGGATTTGCTACAGTTTCAATCTTTCCGTTTTGATCTATAGCATCGATGATAGCACTAAAATTGGTTTTTGTATAAGTAACTGTCCCCACTTGATCGCCTGCCAACCCCAACCCCTGAGTCAACTGCAGGGTATCTCCGTTTTTAAAAACGCTGTGCTCCACCAAGCTCCAATCTATACCAAGTTGATGAGACTTGTTTAAAGAGACTTCCAAAATCTTTGCTTCGATAAGAACTTGTCTGCCATACACTTTTTGCATATCAGAAAGAAAGTCGGATATTCTATCTATATTTCTTTTTTTATCATATACTGTCAATACCCCCGTAAATCTGTTTAGCGTATATTTGCCCTCTTTACTCAATAAAAGTTTTATATTTTCATCCAACTGCTTATAAAAGCCTTTCATACTTTCAGGACTTTTATAATCAAGAGTATATTTGCCGGATATTCCTTCTCCTCCTCCGGATGAGCCTCCAGAAGAGCCACTGCCGGAAGTAGCGGAACTTAGTATGTCGCCGCCAAGTTTTGTTGCAAAAGAGGTATCGGAATGAATATAGGGGATAACAAATCTTTTTTGCATATACTCTTTGACATGCAGTATATTTCCCTCTATTTTATAGAAACATCCACTCATATTCATAACTATATCGAGCACTTTTTTCAAAGAGGCATCTTTTACAGCAAGCGTTATAGGGATATCTTTCTCTACATCCTTGTCTATGATTAAATTTAAGCCTGCACTTTTTGATATAGTATATAAAATCTTGTCAAGAGTTGCATTTTCGGCATTTAGAGTAATTTTTCTACCGTCAAAAACCGATATTTTTTTATAAACCGGAGGTAAAATCATCTTTGGCATAACTCTTTTTTTTGCATAGCCACTCTCTTCAAAAGCTTTTATATGGCTTATACCCGTCTTATCAAGCGAGACATTATTTCCTGCACAACCTCCGAAAAACAGCAAAATAAATATCAGCGAAATAATTTTATCCATTTTAACCCTTCCAATGTTTTTAACAATACCTTGTCATTCTCTATTTTTTTGACTACCGCGCCCTCTATCTTTGAACCTAAGTGAACTATTTTAGAGTTTAAAATAGCTATCTTTTGGTTTGGAAAAACGGCTTGCAGCACCCATAATTTTTCACTCTTTTTTTCTGACATTATCTTCTTCTCAAAAAGAGTACTGCTTTGCACTTTTGCAATTTTAGCATATAGCACCTTATCAACCGCCCATTTTATAAAGTTTTCTCTTGAATTAACCTTTTTCATTATCAGGATATAAGGTTTTATATCTCTCTCAATCCGTAGATATTTCTGCATTTGGTTTTCAAGTATATTATGGACTCTCTCTTTGTAGGCGGGAAGATAGCCGAACATCATACTTGTTATAGTGTCTTGAAAGTAAAAAACAAAAGCAATAAAAACAAAAGGAGATAAAAGCTTAAATATCTGTTTGTTACTGAGGAACATTATCCACCCTTTTTATAAGCTTTTTCTTCGAATTCGCCATAGGCTGAACGATATCCAAATAGCCGGCTATATCTTTTTTGACATCAAAATTTTTTATAACAATATAGCCACCGGAATATTTTAGATGTAAAAATTTACTTAGCCTTTCTTTATCATCCCTTTGCAATTTAAACTCTACATCGAGGTGCTTTGCCATTTTATCACTGTATATAAATCTTTTTACCCTAAAATTAAACTCCTTTGAGTGTTTGTCAAAAAAATTGATAAGAGATGCCTCGGCATCATCGCTGTTGGTAGGAATTTTTTTAAGATTGAGACTTACACTTTCTCTGAGCCATCTGTCTATTTTTTGTATCTTTTTTGCCTTTCTTATATTTCTTATATATTTTTCATTCCCTTTTTCAAGATTGTAAATACTCTTATCAAACCAAACAAAGCCAAAGTAAGCTGTTGCAATAAAAAGTAGATTTACTATCGTAAAAGCTATCTTCATCTAAAGCTTCCTTTTCGCAACTATCTTTTTACTCTTTTTGGCTGCAGGAGAAATTTTAACCGAATAGGTTAAGCTTTGATAATTTATAGAGACTTTTTCCATAAATTTTTTATGATTGTTTATCTTGTCAAACTTTTTGGAAAAAATTTTTTCGTAATTGTATAGCTCCTTTAATCCCTTAAATTTTTTTTCAAAAACTATCTCAAAAGAGTTGCTACTTTTGTAGCTAAAGGATACAGGTCTGCTTAACTCTATCAAATCCTTTAATTCTATCAAAATATCCACAGGGGCATCATCAAGATAAGTTTTTACCCTCTCTATATGATCAAGATAGAGCTTTAACTCACCTTTTGGAAACATTTTAGTATTTTTAAGGGCCAAAAGGTAACTTTTTTTTAGATTGTGATTTTTCTCCAAAAGCTTTGAATATCTGATATACTCATCAAACAGTGCATAAAAAGTATAACAGAGGATCAAAACGGAAGAAAAAAGCAAAAGAGAGGATACTTTTTCATATTGCTGAAGGCCCAAGATAGTTTCAGGCATAAATCTGTAACTTTTAGGTGTCAATAATGCTCCAATTGTCAAAATATGCTCCTGGGCATCCAAGGGGGCTAAATTTTTTATGAATGTATTCGGATATAAAATGGATATATTCATATTGTTATACATTGTTATTTGGCTTGATATAACATCATCAAGTGCAATAGAGCCAGATATAACCAATGTTTTAAATCTTATATCTCTTATCTGCGTTCCGATATAAGATAGGGTTTGAGTAATATTTTCAGCTATCTCCATTTGCAGAGTTTCAGGTGTAGATGATGCAACATCTATGGTTCTTGAAAAGATCAAATTCTCCTCTTTGACAGCAATAACCACAATTCTTTTTGCCTGCACATAAACCGATATAAACTCTTTATCCTTTATACATTTGTTTGATATATTTAGGAGAGAGTATTCACTAACGGTTATGGATCTGATATTTTCGAAGTTTCCTATGCTCTTTAAGGTTTCAAGATATTTTTTTTCATCTACAGCTCTTACTTCATAAGATATCTCTTCAATATCTTCCGTTTGATTGGGTGATCGATTATAATTTAACAGCACATCCATTTCAGGATTTGTCTCTTTTATTTTATAAAAGATAAAGTTTTTTATATTTTTACTGTTTTTAATGGAGGAAGGCACTTTTATATTTTCATAAAAATCCAACTCTTGGTCTATGTTTACATAGATATTTTTTTTATTTTTCAGATATTTAGCAACTTCATCTATGGGAAAAGTTTCACTATCTATCAAGATATATTCATCTCTTTTTCTTTTCAATACCATTACAAAGGCATACTCTTTAGTAATGGAAACGGCATAAACCTTCGTTGAGAAACTTATATTTATAGAGTGTTTTATATCAATTTTTCCTAGTTTCAACTCTTGCCTTTGTCAATAGGGATCATATTAATGAGAATTTGGGTTTGAATTTTGACTTTTTTTATCATTTTCACATAAAAACCTTATCAAAATAGATACTCAAACTGCACTCATTCCATTTAAAATCATACATATCATTGCAAGTAAGTTTCTTCTTAAACTCATACTTGCCATTTTTAAGCTCAAAAACATCTGCTACTTCACTGTTTGGTTCTACCATCATATAAAAATTTACACTATTTTTTTCATATAGGTAAAATTTTTCATTTATATCTTTTTTTGCAGTTGATTTTGATAAGACTTCAACGATAAGAGGAGGGGCTTTTGTAAAATACTGCTCCTTTGTCTCTTCACAGAAGATGGCGATATCCGGCTGAACAACATTTAGGTCATCTATGCGCCAATCTATTGGGGAAATAAAAACTTCGCACTCATTACATTTTAGAGTATCCATAAAGATTTTTGCAATATTTAAAACTATCCTTTGATGCCTTGGATAAGGTGCTGGAGACATATCGTAAGCTTCTCCATCTATTATCTCCCATCTTCCATCCCAGGTTACATAGTCATCCCAAGTATAGAAACTTTTATCAACTGCTTCCAAAACTACTCCTCATCATCCTTGCTAAAAATCTCGATCCTATTTCTACCACCCTCTTTAGCTTTATATAGTGCTACATCAGCCTGCTTTATCACTTGCCAAGAGGTTAAGCCATTACTCTTTTTGTGAAAGGCTAAACCCACACTTAATGTTTTTGATATATTCTCGTTGCCTACATTAAATTTTGCATTTTCAAAGTTGTCTTTTATATTTTTAACTGTATCTAAAGCTTCATCTATATGCGGTAAAAATATAGCAAACTCTTCACCGCCAAATCTAAACACTATATCATCTTTTTTTACACTCTTTTTTAGTATATCAGATAAGCCTTTAAGAACTTTATCACCCGCATCATGGCCGTATGTATCATTTACCTTTTTAAAGTAGTCTATGTCTATCATAGCAAAGGCATACTCTTCATAACTTTTTATATCGTCGTCCATAAATTCATCAAGATATTTCCTGTTGTAAAGCTCTGTCAAACCATCTATCAAGTTTGATTTTTGCAGTATATCATTTAGTATCCTGCTTTGAAGCACCGGTCTTGCAGCTTCAAGATAGTTTCTAACATACCCTATCATCCTTTTATTGGCTCTTAACTCCTCTGTTGTTTCAGGTTTTATATTTAATATAAGAGAAGTACCTTCATTTATAGTAAAATTGATACAGAGATACTCTTTTGTAGTTTTACAAAATCTGCATACCTCATCAAAGTCATCACTTGAAACTATAGAGTTTGTCCTGTAGGCTCTACACCTTTTACTCGTTTTTGTATCGGCTATATCACAAAACTTTTCGGGAGTATCGTCATGGATAAGTGTTCTTGTATCATTTTTTACATCAACCTCATAGAGCGACAAATCTTCCAACCCAAACTCATCTTTGAAAATCTTCACCAATCTTTGATAAATTATATCCTTCGATATGTCTAACTCTATAGTCTTTTTAAACTTGTATATTTTTGCTATATCTTCTATGGTATCTTTTGATTTTTCAAGCGGATCACTATACTTTTTTTGCCTGTCAATAACAAAAAGAGAGATATTGTCCTCTATCGCTTTTATAGTACTTTCCAGCTTGTCCATAAAAGAGTTCATCCATCCTATCGTTTCATTGAGATTTGTATATTTTTCAGTTTTTATCCTTTGGGTATAGTCGCCTTTATAAATCTTTTTAAATGCATCTCTGATATCATCTATAAATCTTGTATATGGCTTTAGATAGTAATTAGCCAGTGCCAAGAGCAAAAAGATAAACACCAAGCTGACACCCGCAATTTTTAAAATGGTCAAGATTGAGGCATCTCTTGTTTTTGTTATATCAAATATCATAGTGATACCGCCAAGCACATCCCCCTCTTTCGCATTTGTATGACATTTTAGACAGTCGGGGTTTGAGTGTGAAGTAGCAACATATGGAATCGTTATCCTGAGCTTTGGCTCCAATGTATCCTCTTCTATCTTTGTGAGAGTTTTGGCTTTTTCCACAACATCCTTGTCTATCGTATCTCTGACATACTCATCATTTAAACCCTTTCCAAAAAGCTCTTCTACCTTCTTTGTTCTAAATATCCATATTTTTAAAGCATTTGTTGAAGTTTTTACATTATTCAAAAAGAGAGATCTCTTGTCCATCGTTCCGCTTACCATGTGTGCAGTTAGCCCATCTTTTACAAGATTGGCTATAACATTAGCTTTGTTTATCTCTGCCTCTTTGGAAAATAATCTGAAATTTACTACCATGTTTATGATAACAATAGCAGAGTATATCAGCATTATCATACCAAACAGTACCAAAATCTTCCTGTGATCTTTCATCTACGCTCCTAAAATAACAGAGCTTACAAAAATTGCAGCTGTTTCACTTCTTAAAACCATATCACTATCTACCTTGTAAATATCCTTAAACATCTCTCTCTCACTTTTGCTAAATCCGCCCTCACAGCCTATAACAATACTCTCTATCTCATCTTTACAACTTAAATTTTTCCCACCAAAATCCAAAACCGCACTCTTTGGATAGTTGACAAAAAACTGTTTAAGCTCTTTAACTGTCTCAAACTCTATAAGAGTGCTTCTTCCACACTGCTCACAGGAGTTTATGGCAATTTTCTTAAGTTTATCCAAATTTGGCTTAAAACTCATTTGACTTCTATCGCAGTATATAAAACTTATCTTGCCTACTCCAAGCTCATTTAAAAAAGGCAGACTCTTCTCTATCGTTTTTGTATCTACAACACACCATCCAAGATGAAGATACCTCTTTGGTTTCGCCTCTTTTCTCTCCTGCTCTTTTAAGAGAAGCAGAGCATCTCTCTTTTTAACCTCTTTAACTTCGTAGCTATAGAGCATATCATCTTTTAGATTTCTAACATAAAGCATATCACCGACTTTTTGCCTTCTTGCTCTAAATATATGCCTGTATCTCTCATCGGTTATCTCTATGCTGTTAACTCCTGCTAATTCATGGTATAAAAATCTCACTTTTTAACCTTTATGTTTTTTATACTCAACTTAAAACTGCTTCCTTTTCCCTTTTCGGAGTCTATATTGATATATATCCTCTCTTTATCGCAATATGACTTAACTATACTAAGCCCGAGCCCATAGCCGCTCTTTGTCTCATCAGCCTGATAGTGCCTGTCAAAGACCCTAAAAACTTCGTC
>Ga0256840_1003671_pt1 | contig 12173 bp, 17 predicted proteins | sample 355202metaG_FD_185969 | JGI IMG/M metagenome (GOLD analysis project Ga0256840, IMG submission 185969) | Hydrothermal vent microbial communities from Mid Atlantic Ridge, Atlantic Ocean - 355-202 | ecosystem: Environmental > Aquatic > Marine > Hydrothermal vents | place: Atlantic Ocean: Mid...
CTAAAGCTTGGAGAGATAAATATACTCTTCAAGAACAGGAAGAGTTTGCTGATTTGGTTTATTTTGAGTTTTTAGATAAAATATAATATTAACTTAAGGATATTAAAATGAGTGAAAAATTAGAAAATTATGGAAAAACAATGAAAAAGAAAAAGCATTAAAAATTGTGGCAAAATTCCCAAGATTAGGGAAAGAAAAAGATGATATAAGGTTAGCAGTTGATTGCATAAATAATCCATCTTTTTATAAGCAATTAGGGAAAGATATAAAATATTGTATAGATAACGGATTAAAGGCAATAGACGAAAAATACAAACTAAGTTAAAGGTATATAATGGCAAGAAAAAAGTATGATTGGGAAGTAGTAAAAGCTGAATATGAAATAGGTAAGCCACCTGCATACTTAGTTAAAAAATATGATATTCCTTATAGTACACTTAGCACGAAAATAAAAAAAGAAAATTGGGTAGTTTCCGAAGTAGAGATTAAAGCTATACAGGGGTTCAAGGAAGCAACCGAAGTAATTACCGAAGTAATTACGAACAAAGAAAACACGGCTGAAAAAATAGATATTTTAACAGAAGCGATAAATACAACTTTAGAGGATAATAAGCTAATACAAAACAATAGAAAGTTAGCATCAATGGCACAAGGTATTCTTTTAAGTAACAAGGAATATTTTAATCATCAAAACATTAGAAACTTAACAGGTGCAATTAAGGATATTGAGTCAATAGTGAAACCATCAACAAAACAAAATATAAATATTCTGCAACAACAGCAACAAACACAAGAAATACAAGAGATTAAAATAACTTTTGAGGATTAGCTATGACTTTAGATTTTAGAGTTCCTAAAGAATTAAAGCCGTTGTATCAAAATAAAGCTAGATATAAAGGTCTTAAAGGTGGGCGTGGTAGTGGTAAATCTTGGGGTGCTGTTGATTATATTCTCATTAAAGCAGTTAGTAATCCTAATATAAACATAGTTTGCTTAAGGCAGATACAAAAATCTATAAAACATTCATCTAAAAAGTTAATACAAGACAGAATAGGCACTTTAAAATTAACATCTTTTTTTGAAATTACATTGACTGAAATTAGAATGAAAAGTGGGAAAGGCATAATAATTTTTCAAGGGTTGCAAGACCACACGGCTGACTCAATAAAGTCTTTAGAGGGTTTTGATATTGCATTTATTGAGGAAGCACAATCCATTACAGAATTTTCAATGGACTTACTAATCCCTACCATACGAAAAGAGGACGCTGAATTATTATTCGCGTGGAATCCAAGATACCAAACCGATGCAGTAGAGGAATTGTTTAAAAGTAAATCAAATAAAGTTTTAATTCATATTAACTATACACAAAACCCTTTTTGCCCTACATCTATAAGAGAAGAAGCAGAAGAGCTTAAGTTAATAGATATAAAAAAATACAATCATGTATATTTAGGTGGTTTTGTAACAGGCGATGAATTAGGGATAATTAGGGAAGAATGGATTAATAGCTCAATAGAAGCATTTAGTAGAGCTAATAATAAGCCAAGTGGAACTAAGCGTATTGGGTTTGATGTAGCAGACGGAACAGACGAAAAAGGCGAAGAGATAAAAAATGACAGCAACGCGTTAGTTTATTTTTATGGTGTTTTTATGATGGAGATAGATGAGTGGTTTGCTAAGAAAGATGAGATATTTATATCAACAAAAAGAGTGTATAGGTTTGGGTTAGATAATAATTGCGATGAGGTAAATTATGATAATATTGGAGTTGGTGCAGGGGTAGGCTCAAACTTTAATCAACTAAACGCACCTTTTAGCCATATCCCTTTTACAGCAAGTAATAGCCCTCAAAACAAAGACAAAGAGTTTAAAGATGGGAAATTAAATGTGGATATGTTCAAAAACCTTAAAGCCCAAGCTTGGTACGCGATAGCAGAAAGATTTATTAAAACGCATAACTATATAACTAGAGGGGATAATGTTAGTGAAGATGAAATGATTTTCATAAATCCAAATTCTAAACATATAGACAAGTTAAGAACTGAACTATCATCTCCAAGATGGCTTAAAGATGGAAGTGGTAAAATGCAAGTAGAGAGCAAACAATCACTAAAGAAAAGAGGGATATTATCCCCAAATATCGCTGATGCTTTTATTATGGGTGCTTTTGAATTAAAACAAGAAGAAGAAATAATAGGAAGAAGTAGAGTAGGAAAAATAACTTTTTTTTAAAGGAAAATGAATGAAAGAAATAATACCACCATTTGACAAGACACAGCCGAATAAGCCATTTATAAAATTATGTGAAGATGTGTATAGTGGAAGTGAAGCGTGTAAAAACTATTTAGTTAAAGCACCGACCGAAACAACAACAGAATATAATTCAAGAGTTAATTCATTTGTTATGCCGTCTTTGTGTAAAATAGGTATTGATGAGATTGTAGATATTGTGATGCGAAATCCATTGGTATATAGCGATGACATGAGAGATGACATTAAAGAGATGTATATGACAAATATTGATGGGAATAACACATCTTTAAATGAGTATGCAAAACAAATATTAAAAGATTTACTTATTACAAATAAAAGTTTTACGAATGTATGGACTCCGAGAGAAAATGCAACTAGACCTTTTATTACACGAATGGGTAGGCAAACAATAGACTATATTGAGCGTGATGGCGATTATCCTCAAATTAGCGTTAAAGGCACTTATGTAGTATCTAAAGACAAATATAACACAGAAGAAAAAGAAGAGCATAAAATATATTTCAACAACGAATCTCTAGTAGAAGTTTGGAGAGGAAACAAGCTAGTTGAGTCAATACCAACCAATTATGGCAGAATCCCTATTGTAGAAGCCACATATAATGGGGTTAAAAACTCTTTTAGTAACGACCTACCACCGTTTCTTGATGCGTTCAAGTTAGAGATATTCTATTGGGGGGAAACAGCTAGTAGAAAACATAGTTTTGTAACAAGATTAGCAATTCCTTTGGTACTTACTTGGGGAATGGAGCTTCAAGAACTAGCAAATGATACAAGCGAAACAGCAGTAAATAAAGTTGGGGAAGTAATTAAAATTGAAATAGGTGGTTCAACAGGGTGGAATATGCCTATGAGTTCAGACGGCAAAAAGTTAGGGGATATAGAGTTTAGAGAGCTAGACGGAGCTAATGATAAAGTTTTAGGTATGCATTTAAAAGATATAGAAGAGTGGATAAAATATTCTTTTGTTTCTTTTGTTAAAGACAATAAGGGGAATAAAACAGTCGAGCAATCAAAAAATGAGAGGGTAACGGCTGAAAGTGCATTGTCGTCTTTAGCAGGGAATTTGGAAGACACCTTAAATGAGATTAACGACTTATTTTTTAATCAGTATGGGAAAAATGAAACTGAACTGATTGGCAAAAAGGGAAAGATTACAGTTAATAGAGATTTCTTAGACACATTAATATCGGATTTAGAAGCTAACTTATTAGATAAATTAAAAGAAGCTGGGGATATTACAAGGGGTACATACTTGAAGCAACTACAAGAAAACGGAGGAATGCTAAAAGGCGTTGATTTAGAAGAGGAAGAGAAGAAGCTTGAAGCTAAAGGCATGTAATGGACGATGCATTAAATAAACAACTATTGCTAGAACTGTTTCTTAGTAAATTAAAGACAAATTCTGTAAAAACTTTTGAAACTATATTTAATGAGTTTTTGGACGATGTTATAGCTAAAGCCCCATACATAGAAACAAAATCAGATAGGCGTGAGTTTCGTGAGTTTGTAAATAGTACCTTAACCCCTATGTATAATGATTTGATGACTAATGCCATTGAGGAAAGCAAGGCAATAGCAATAATGGAAACATCTATACTTTATGAAATGTATGGAGTTGATAAAACTATTGAAAAGTACATGAGCAATATTAACGCACAGACAGAAATACATGGGTATAAAATAGGAGATAGTTTCAAATCAAATAGGGGATTTTACGCAAGGCGATTATCTTCTATTATTTCAGACGGAATGGAGCAAAATAAAACCTCATCTGAAATTAAAAAAGATTTGAAAAATACTCATAAAAAACAGTTGGCACATATTGATACAGGCTTAGTTAATTCTATTATTCAAAAAGCTAGAAGCTTGGAACGTGAAAATACTTATAAGGTGATTGAAAAACAGATTGACGGCTACTATGAATATTGTGCAACATTGGATAATAGGACTACTAAAAGATGCAGTTCAAGAGATGGAAAGAAATTTCATACAAATATAGACAAAATCCCAAGTGACTATAAGCCACCCATTCACTTTAGGTGTAGGTCAATATTGTGTTTTTACCCAAACGATTATAAATCACAAAATACAAGAGCATCAAAGCAATATAACGAGAATGGAACAAGTACAGGAAAACAAATAAAAAATATGAATTACTCTGAATGGTTCTCAACTCAACCTAAAACCATTCAAAAAAAATACTTAGGTAAAAAAGCATTTGATTTATATAATAATGTGGTTAAATTTGAGGAGTTATTTAGGAACAATAGGAGATTTAGCAAAGATGATATTTTTAACGCCTTAAAGTAAATAAGTTTAATAGTGCGTTCTATGTACGATTTTCATACATAGAACTAGAATAAATTATGACAATAAGTTTAATTATTGTTTATCTATCTTTAACCACCACCGAACCACAGCATCAATTCCAAATAACCATTTACCTTTTTTTGTAGGCATAATTCCAACAGGAAGACTATAACCATCTTTATTTAGCCTTTGAAAAGTAGGCTCACTCATAACATTACCATTGTCATTTATAAACTCTAATAAATCCTTACCATCAAGAAAAACACCATATCTTTTATTTAAATATTCCCAATGCTTTTCATATATTTTAAAGTCAATATTACTCATTTATAGCCTTTATGTTTTTAATTATTATACCGAAAAATACTATCTTTTACTATCAACTTTACTCATTCTTAAAATTATAAGATAATCTTAACATTGTACGGTGTACTAAAAATAACTCGGAGAGTAACAACATGGAAGAACTACTAAAACTAATTACAGATGGTGCTGATTTAAGTAAAATTAAAACACAAGCAGAAACAGTTTCTAAATCTTACGAAGAGATGGCATATAAAGTAAATAACAGCGTTATTGAAATTGCTAAGGCAAAAGAAACGGCTGATAAATTTAGAGAAACCAATATTAAACTAGCAAAGGCTTATAAAAATGCTTTTGGAGATGAGATTGATTTCGATAAGTTTGATGATGTTGAATTTGTGAACAATGTAAAAGATAAAATGAAGTCTGGAAATGCAACACTTGATGCACTTGATGCTAAATATAAGGAAGAGATAGAATCAAATAAGGCGTTAATTTCTAATCTAACGGAAGAGAAATCGGCTCTTGAAAAAGAAAAAGAAGCAATGGCTCGTGACTTTATTGTGAAAACAACAGTTAGTGAAGCGATTAATTCTTTGCCTTATCAATTTATCGACCCAGCTTTGCGAGGAACTTTTGAAACTTCGTTACTCGAAAACATTGAGGTTAAAGATGGGGTAGTTATCCCTATGGAACTTAAAGATGGTGTGAGAATACCAATGTATAAAGATGGGAAAGCATTAACTATGAAAGATTTAGCGTTGATTAAAAGTGAAGAGAAAAGTGTTTTCTTTAAATCAACTACAGCAAATGGTGATGGTGGTTTAGGAGGTGGCAATGGGTCATTTAAAGGGAAAGATTACAAAGATATGACTCCAGCTGAAAAATATGATTACACTAAAGCCCAACAAGGCAAAAAGGATTAAGTAAATGCTAACTATTGATAATGAAGTAGTAAGAGATATTGCAATTAAAGCAATAGAAGATAATTTATTAAAAGCACAAGAAGCTACAAACGGAGCTATTGTTATTGATGAGAGTATTACAAAGGGAAATTTTCTAGTAACTACTCTTTTCGATTCTATCGGAGACGCTACTAGAAGAGATACAGCCGTTCAAACGCCTGTAACAAAAAAGAGACTTGCAGATTTAGCTAAAACAGATGTCAAGTTATATTTCAAAGATTTGGTTTTCTACACATACACCGAACTAGCACAAGCTGGAGCTGATGAAAAAACTGTAAACGTTAATTTAGGTGAAGCTATTGGTGCAGGTGTTGCTAGATGGATTTTACAAAGAGCATTAATTGTTGCTATTGCTTCAATTAGTTCAGAAGCTGGGTTAGTTTCTACTTCTGCTACAGCAGATATTCAATTAAAAGATATTTCTAAGGGTTTATTTGCGTTTGGTGATAGAAGTGAGAATATTGTAGCACTTGTTGCCCCATCAATGGTTGTTGCAGGATTATTAGATACAGCATTAGGAACAACGGCAGACCAAATCAGTTACGGAGCTACATATAACGCTTCTATCGGTACTTTAAACAGACCATTGTGGCAAGTTGATTCATCTGCACTAGACGATGATGGAAAGCCTATTGTTATTGGTTTAGCTAAAGGGGCTATTGTAATTTCTGAATCAGAAGCAATCTTCTTTAAACAGGGTGAGGTTCTTGATGAAGAAAATGTAGGTGTAAATATGAGAACAGAGGGTGCTTATACTCTTAAGATTAAAGGCTTTTCATATGACCAATCGCAGGGAATTAACCCAGACGATACAGTTCTTGGTGCATCTGCATCTTGGTCATTGGTTGGGGATAAAAAATCTTCTGCTGGAGTCCTAATTAAAGGGGCATAATATGGTTTTTGTCTATAGCTCAAAAAAGACAGATATTAAGGGGGTTCATTGTAACCCTAAATATTTCTGTTCTGTAAATACTAACGCGTCTTTGATATACACAGATAATGAGAAAATTAAAAAAGCTTATGAATTTGCAGGTATTAAAGTTAAGGCTATTGCTGGTGATGTAGATACAGATGGAAATGTTAAGCATTGGGCTTACCCTAAAGAGTTATTGACAGAAAAAGGGAAGCTATCGACACGCAAAAAAGCTGAAATTAAATTGTTTAATGAAAAATTTGCTGATGAAATAAAGCAAGGTACTATCTTAAATGATAAAGAGTGGAGCGAGTTATATCCTAATGAAGATATTGAACTATTTAGAATTACGGAAGAAGTTATTTAATGCTAATTGTTTATCCACTTGAAAATTGGAATACTTTTATTAGTGTTGCTGATGCTACAACAAAGTTATTAGAACTTGGTGGTGAAGACAAGTGGAATAAATTATCTAATAAAGCAAAGGAGGTGATGTTATCTCGGAGTGCGTTTTTAATAAAGTCAATTTGTAATATTCGTGAAAACTCATGTGTTTTTTCAGATGCACAAGTTGCATTGATTCAGATAGACCAAGCCAATGATGGAAAGTATTTATCCAATATTGTTGAGGTTCAAAAATATAAAAAAGCTAAAGTGGGTTCATTATCGGTTGAATATACTGATATAGACTCATCTTCTGTTAATTTACCAAGCGTTGTTAATGCCTTATTGTCTAAGTGTTTAAAAAGCAATAGGCAAGTAGCAAGGAGCTTTAAACTTGCTTAGTACGGATTTAAATAATGTAGCTATTGAACTTATAAGTGAGTTCGGTAGCGTTGGAAAGTTTATTAAAAATGATGAATCTATTGACCCTATAACACAAGAGGTAACAGGGTCATCAAGTGAAATTGATGTTGAATATTATATTGAGTATTACCAAGCGAAAGAGTTTATTGAAAATAGAATTATAGCTGGTGATGCAAAATTATTATTTACTCTAAACAACGAAGAACCCAAGACAGATTGGAGTTTTAGAGATGTTCATTTACATACTTGGAACATCTTATCTGTTGCACCGATTGAGTCGCAAGATTTAAAGATTGTTTACGAAGCACACGTTAGGAAATAAAACATGAGCCTACTTATTGAATTTGATAAAGAGATTGAAAAGGACAGAGATGAAATAAACTCTAAAGTTATCGGTTTTTATTCGGATTTAATAAAAGCTTCTCCTGTTGATACAGGGGAGTTTAGAGGAGCGTGGAAACTTAAAAATGATTCTAAGTGGACGTGGACGATTAAAAACAGTCAAAACTATGCTGATGTTTTAAGTCGTGGAAGACGTTTTATAAATGGTGCTTGGTATGGGTCGGAACAATGGAGTAATGGATTAACCCCTATGATTATGAGATTTAAGGAGAGCCTATGACAGCCTATGAACAATATGTAGCAGTAGCAACTTTTGTTAAGGATAATTGGACTCAAACACCTTTTTTTACATTAGGAGAGGTTATCGAAAAACAGACCAATTTTATCGTATTTAATGCGTTTGGAATTGGGGTAGATGGGTGCATGAGTGGAAAGCAAATTAATAACAAAGTTGGTTATTCAATTATGTGCTATTCCGATAAAAGACCCAAAAGCCTAAAACTAGCAAGTGATTTGCAGATGATGTTTGCTAATAAAAAAGCAAATAATCTAGTTTTGTTAGGTGGTGATATTAAAAGCACTTTAAAGTTAGATGACAACTTGTTTGAAACAGAGGTTATCTTTAAAACGGATTCAATATCTCAATTAGGAGGATAAGTGACATTAATTTATTCAGACAAAAAAACAAGTACAAAAGGAAGACATATAAGCCCAGAAGAGTTTAGTGGAATCCCTTGTAGAACAGTAGATGAGGTTTATACAGACGATAAAAATATCAAAAGTATATATGAAAAAATAGGTAAGGCAGTTAAGCCGTTAGAGTTTAAAAAATATTCTAAGCCTAAACAAAACAAGGAGTAAGACAATGGCAGTAGCAAGAGTAGATGTAAGTGGTGCAACAGTAAAGATTAAAGCAAATGGTGGAGATGGAACACTTGTAGAAGTTGAGTGTATAGAGGGTTCATGGGATATTGATTTAGGTTCTTTTGATGTGTCTGAAATTGATTGTCATAAAGGCATCAAATACGAAAAAGGCAAACAGGCAAAATTTGGAACAACAACTTGGAACGGTAAGCTTGACGGCAAAAAAACCGATGAAGCTCAAAATTTATTACTCCAAGCACTTTACAATGAGGGTGATTTCGCAACTGATAACACTTTAAACGTAGAGATTGAGTTTGATAATAGCGATGGTGCAAACGGAACTAAATGTTCTTACAATTTAATTGTTAAAGATGGTAAAGCACCTTTTGACCCAAAAGGTAAGCTTGGTTTAAATTTTACAGTTCAGCAAACTTCTATTCCTGTATGGACGGCTTCGGCTTAACAATAGGTGGCTTTTTATGTTGTGCCACCTCATAAACAACATACAAAACACAACATAAGGAACACAACATGGCAAAAACATTAGGATTAAATCCGAAAATAGACATTGATTTTCCAATCAGCGACAAAGTTACTATTACTGTATCTTATAAAGCTCTTAAGGGAAAAAAAGCTAAAGAACTTTCAAAAAAGTTTGACCCAATCAATAAAGCAGTCAAGGAGCAAAATAAATTAAACAAGAGAATTAATGTTCTTGAATTAAAAGCAACTTCATTGTCTAAGCTAGGCAAAGATAAAGAGGTGATTGATGATGCTAATAAGCTTGATGAATTATATGACAAGCTTGAAAAAATTGAAGAAAAAATTGAGTCTTTAGGTGGGTTTGAAAAATACGAAGAGTTTCACAAGTTACAGTTTTTAGAATGTATCGAGTCAAAGGACATTAAAAAGCTTGAAGAAGCGATTGAAGATGAATCTACTTACTTTGATGTAATGCAGATGATTATTGATGAGGTTGAAGAAAAAAAGGGAAACTAGCTAAAACTATCGCTACTTTTTTAAGAAGTGATAGCCGTGAGTTCCCAAGTAATTTCGATGAGTACACAAGAGTTGTTAGTGTTATATGCTCTAAGTGCCAACCAAATTACGCAGGTATGGGTGGGGTTGTAGGTTATTTATATGATAGTGCTAAAGATGCTATTAAATGGAGTAACCTAAAGCCAAAACACTTTGTTAATTTAGTGATGCAAGTAGGTCAATTAGTTTATTTATCAGATGAAGATTTTGATAAAATAAGTGATAATAGCGATAATGATATAATACAGCTTTCGGATATAAATAATTTTGCTAAAATGATGCAAAAAATTCAAACAAAGGGATAAGATATGGCAGAGATAGTAATTGATATAAGAACCAATAACGCATCAAGTCGCTTATCCTCTTTAAGAACTGAATTTGAGCGTACCGATAAAAGCATAAATTCAACAACTAAAAGTGTCGGTGGACTCAATAAAAATATTATCGGACTAATCGGAACAGTTGGTGGGCTATATGGTTTAAAATCAGCTTTTGACAGCGTTCAAGTCGGATTTAAGAGTCTTGAAAATGCTTCTTTGGAAGTGTCTAAAACAACAGGTTTGGTTGGTGATAATTTAAGAGCATTGACAGATGAACTTGATAAAATGTCGTCTACTATGGGTGGGTTTGAAGTAACAGGGCTTTATAATATCGCAGAGAGTGCAGGACAACTTGGGATTAAAGGTGTAGATAACCTAAAAGAATTTACGAAGCAAATGCAATATATGGCTAGTTCTTCTAAGCTTACAGCCGAAGAGTCGGCAGTAGGTTTTGCAGAGATAGCTAACTCATTGGGCTTACCGATAAAAAATATTAATCAGCTAACCTCATCTTTTTCTAAATTAGCATCATCTACAACAGCAGATGAGGGGAAATTACTTGACTTCACGCAAAGATTAGCAGGAGCAGGTAAAACATTAGGATTAACTAATCCTGAAATAGTAGCGTTTGGGGCTACAATGAAAGATGTAGGCGTTAATGTTGAGGTCGGTGGAACTGCTATGTCACAAGTGTTTCAAAAAATACTACTTAATACTAAAAGTTTCGCTAAAGTTTCAGGGATTGAGCTTTCTGAATATTCCAAAATGATTGATGAAAAACCTATTATGGCAGTTAAGGCTTTTTTGGAGTCATTGGGGAAACTAGACAAGAGAGCAAGAATACAAGCGTTAAAAGATATGCAACTATCAGGAAGTGGATTATCTTCTACATTGTTAAAATTATCATCTGCAACAGATAAATTAACTCAAAATATAAAAACTTCAAACGATGCTTATATTGACGGCACAGCTACACAGAAAGAATATGAGGTGGCTTCTCAATCATTAACAGCCCAACAACAAAAAGCATCTAGTGCGATAATGTTATTAGAAAGAGCCATAGGGGAGCAATTAAAACCAACGATGATTGCATTAAATAATGCAACAATAGATAGTATAGAATGGGTTTTAAAAAATGGAGATACGCTAAAGGATTTCAGCGTAATATTAGGCACAACAGCAGGGGCATACTATGCACTAACAACAGCTCAAAAAATAAACACAGCTTGGTCAGTTGGGAATGGGTTAGTTGGTACAATGGGGCAAATAGCAAGAATGAATCAACTACAAAGAGCTATTGTTCTGTCTAAAGTTGCACAAGTTGGACTAAACACAGCGATGAGATTAGCCCCTTGGGGAGTAGCAATAACAGCACTTGGAGTTCTAGCAGTAGCATACAGAAGAGCATCGGAAGAAAAAGCGATACTTGCAGATATTGACTTAAAATTAAAAGCAGGAACTCATCACTTAGATAAGTGGGGGAATCTTATAGATACCAATGCTAACAATCAAAAAATATACAATAAAGAACTAGAAAATCAGAAAAAACTTCAATCCGAAATAGCAAAACAATCAAAAAATAAATATCTAAATGACGACCAAAAAGCGATGGTTCTTGGGTCACTAGGGAAAGAACTAAATAAATCTCTAATTAAAACAAACGAACTTAAAAAATCATTAAAAATTGTTGGTGATGAATTTAAAAAAACAGATGAAATAAAAATAGATATTCCGAAACCACCAAAAATAGATATTCCAAATTTAAAAGATGGCATATTATTACACAACAAAATAAACAATATTCTTGAATCTCAAAGCAAGATAAATGTAGATATTAACAACAAAAAACAAGAAGAGTTTGAGTTGTCTATTCAAGCCCTTAAAATAGAAAAACTAAGATACCAATTAAACGGTGGAACATTTTCTAAGATTGATGAGTTAAAAGATGATTTAGTTTTACTACAAAAGCAATCTAAAGAGCTTTACAATCAAAAAGATATTAACGACAATACCATCAAACAGCTAGAGAAAAAG
>Ga0256840_1003672_pt1 | contig 12163 bp, 16 predicted proteins | sample 355202metaG_FD_185969 | JGI IMG/M metagenome (GOLD analysis project Ga0256840, IMG submission 185969) | Hydrothermal vent microbial communities from Mid Atlantic Ridge, Atlantic Ocean - 355-202 | ecosystem: Environmental > Aquatic > Marine > Hydrothermal vents | place: Atlantic Ocean: Mid...
CTTCAGAGTATCTAGATGGTGGTTTCGTAAAGAACTGCTCCGTTGTTATGGTAGTATCAGTTATTTTAGCACCTTTGGTTATATTAGGTGGTAGTATAGTTTCGTTCTTCTTACTATTATTATATACCGCTAAATAACCATCGAATAATATTTTAGTACCTTTAGCTTCATATGTGTACTCTTTATCTTTACCGGCTAATATAGATACCGTTGTGATAGCTATAGAAGCCTCTGTCATCTGTGAAGCTACAGTTCTTTCCCATATGAGCTTATAGAGCTTGTAGAGATCTATATCAACGTGTGAACGTATGGCTTCTGGGGTAAGATTGATATTAGTGGGACGTATAGCTTCGTGTGCCTCTTGCGCGTTTTTAACTTTACCGTATACTCTTGGTTTAGCTATAGTATACTTGTTACCGTGTACCTTACTAACATAAGCATGTATAGCTGATGTAGCTGTTGTTGATAAGTATAAACTATCAGTTCTCATATACGTTATGAGTCCGCCTGTGTGGTTGGGTATATTGACATTACCTTCGTATAGTTTTTGTGCTACGAACATAGTGTGTTTAACAGGGAAATGATAAGCTGTATTAGCTGCCTGTTGTAACGATGAGGTTATAAGTGGTGGGGGTGGTGTTCTTTTAACCTTTCTCTCTATCACATCGCCGATTATAACAGGGTTGGCTTCAGTATTGTTCTTTATGGTAGTAGCTTCCTCTTCTGTGGTTGGTTTATGTGTTTTGTTATTAAGCTTAACATAATCCGCCTTATAGGGTGATTTACCATTAACTAACATACGTATCTTCCAGAACTCTTCTGGTATAAAAGCGTCTATCTCGTTTTCTCTGTCCACCACTATACGTAGAGCTACTGATTGTACTCTACCGGCAGAAAGACCGCCTTTTATCTTACGCCATAATAGAGGTGATAGTTTATAACCAACCGCTCTATCTATAATACGTCTACATTGTTGTGTATTAACTCTATTGATGTTAATATTAGTAGGGTGTTTGAACGCATCTAATACAGCGGGTTTAGTTATCTCGTGGAACACAACTCTTTTAGTATTACTGGGGTTAAGCTTAAGAACCCTAGCTAGATGCCAAGCTATAGCCTCACCCTCATTATCATCATCAGCAGCTAGGTATACGGATGTATCTTTGTATATCTCTCTACGTAAGTTACTAACAACATTTCGTTTATCTGGTGTCACTTTGTAACTAGGTTTATAGTTATTATCTGGGTCGAACCCTATCTCTGATTTAGGAAGATCCGCTACGTGACCGTAACTAGCCATAACTATGAAATCGTTACCGAGTATCTTAGTTATGGTCTTTATTTTGCTGGGTGATTCTACTATAACCAGACTCTTACTCATATCCTATCCTTTTTTATAATTTAATATCGTCATACGGATCTTTATTTGTTTTGTTTATTGCTTTAGCTATGATAACTGTCATAGCAGCCACCATAATACCAAAACTAACCGCTGATGAAAATATCGCCATATCCATTATTGTCATTTTTTCTCCTTTATAATTTATAATTAACTGTGGTATATACGATAAACACTACTAACATCATAACTATAAGTGTGCTAGGTATATCTGTATGCATTATACGTCCTTTCTACCTAATTCGTCTACTATATCAACATAACTTAATATCTTAATATTTAACTCCTTAGCCTTATCTAACTTACTACCTGCTTTATCACCATATACAACTAAATCTGTTTTAGATGTAACTGACGACTTAATAGTAGCCCCATCCGCTTCTAATAACTCTTTTATATAACCCTTATTAGGTACCATAGAACCAGTTAGAACTGCTGTGTATGTGTTCTTATTAGGTTTTGGTGTTATAGGTTTAGTTACATTATATAACTTAACCACATAATCTTCATTTTCTTTCATATACGTTAAGTAGTTATCAACTATCTCTTCACCTATACCGTCAACAGCTAACAGTTCGGCTCTAGTTAAACCTAATACCTTACCATAGGTATCTAATAGTTTCTTACTAACCGTACGACCAACTGTTGGTATCCCTAACGCGGCTAAGAATCTATCTGCGGTGCGTCCTACGCTATTTTTTATGGAAGACAGTAAATTATCTATCTTCTTATCTTTAAAGCCTTCTAGGTGTCTTAACGCTTCTCTATCTAACGTGTATAGATCTAGAGGTGTTCTTATAAGATTATTATCTATAAGTTGTTCTATAACCTTGGTACCCAACCCATCTATATTCATATAGTCCCTACTTACAAAATGTGTGATAGTTTTTATTATCTTACTAGGACAATCTACGTTATCACATACAAGTTGTGTAACATCTTGACGAAGTGTTGTGTTACAGACAGGGCAATGTGTTGGTGGTACGTATTTAACTGCATTGTCGGTCCTTCTATCTTTAAAGACATTGATGATCTTAGGTATGATATCACCACTCTTTATTATCGTAACAACATCACCTATACGTATATCTTTAGCTGCTATCTCTTTAAAGTTATGTAGGGTGGCTTTAGACACCACGCTACCATCTATATCAACAGGTTCTAATACTGCTACAGGTGTAACTGTGCCAGTTCTACCTACTTGTAGTTCTATGTTGTTGATAGTAGTACTTTTTTCTACAGCATCGAACTTATAAGCACAACTCCATTTAGGGAATTTAACAGTGTAACCTATAGCGATATGTTTACTAATATCGTTAACTTTAATCATAAAGCCATCTATACCAACATTAAGATTAGGTCTCATATCGTGTAGTTCATTATAACTATCTATGATATCATTAAAATCTTTAACAACTTTTCTGTATATAGGTTTAGAGAACCCTAGTTCCTCCAGGTATATAGATCTATCCTCTAGTGTTGGTAAAGCTATTTTGCTAGATTCTAAACTCCACGGGTAGAAGTGTAATACTCTAGATTTAACTACCTTACCATCTATATTACGCATAGTGCCTGCTGCTGCGTTCCTTGGATTAGCTAACAGATCTTGATTAGAAGCCATCCTGACTGTATTAAGTTTATCGAAATCATCTTTATGCATAACTACTTCACCACTTATATCCAACGGTAATAAGGTATCTATAACATGTGGTACACCTTTAACGTATTTAGCATTATGTGTGACATCCTCACCTGTACGACCGTCGCCACGTGTTATGGCTTGTTCCAACACACCATTACGGTAGATTAACTTAAGAGAAAGACCATCGTACTTGGATTCTAATAATAGTTCTGGTTCTGTTTTAAAATGCTTAAGTATACCAGAATACCATTTAATTAACTCGTCCTTAGTGAATATATCCTGCTGGCTCCACATACGATAACGGTGTTCTGCTTTAGTAAACTTACTGCTAATACCACCAACAACAGTTGTTGGTGATAAAGGTACTCTTTCGGTTGGGTTAGCTGTCTCGTAATCTAATACCTCATGATAGAGTTTATCGTACTCATCATCTGTAGCTATAGGTTTATCATCCACATAATATGCTTTAGCGTACTGTATGAGTTTAGATACTTTATCAAGGTACGTATCTTTATCTTTTATCATAACTTACTCTCCTTATACTTAATTTTTATATCAGTTTAATAATATATAATTACAGTTAGTTTAGATACCATATCTAGAATTTAATACAGTTCTAATCATATGAACCAAAAGTTTATATTAAATAACATAAAGGAGCTAATAACATGCAAGTTATTAAGAGAAACGGTGAAAAATCTGATCTAGATATATCACAGATACGTAAACAGACGATACCGGCTTGTAGTGGTCTTAAACACGTAGATTACACAGAGTTAGAGATATCGTTAGGTATACTACTAAGAGATAACATAACAACTAAGGAGATACAGAATAACCTTATACAGTCCGCTGTAAACAAGATAGACATAGCCCATCCGGACTATACGTTCGTAGCGGCTAGGTTATCACTATACGACCTATACCATAACATTAAACGATATTATAACGTATCAGGTTCAGGTGATGTGTATAAGAAGGTTACGTTAGGTGTTTATCTAAATAAAATGGTTGAGTTAGATCAACTTAGTGGTTTTTACGCTAAGTATACAGAAGAAGAGATAAATGAGTTAGATAACTATATAGACGCTAAGAACGATCTACTACTGACCTACCTAGCCGTAGATACATTAAAAGGTAGATATCTTCTAAAAGATAAAGATAGTGTTATAGTAGAATTACCACAACACTTACATATGAGACTAGCTATGTTCTTAGCTCAAGACGAAATCGATAAATTAAACTGGGCTAAGGTGTTCTATAGAGAACTTAGTGAACTTAACTTTATTAATGCTACACCTGTTAACAGTAATGGTGGTCGTAAGAACGGTTCTACTATATCTTGTCTTATAGCTACTGTAGGCGATAGCCTAGATTCTATCATGGATGTTGCTAAAGAAGTTAGTATAGGTTCTAAACTTGGTTCAGGTTGGGGTATAGACTGGTCTCGTGTTAGAGCACAAGGTGGTGCTATAGCTGGTAGGCGTGGTGTCGCTGGTGGTAAGATACCATTTCTCAAGATATATAACGATATAGCTGTTGCCGTCGATCAACTTATGGTTCGTCCAGGTGCATTCGCTGTTAATATAGAAGTTTGGGATCTAGAGATATTCGATTTCATAAACATGAGTAAGAAGAACACAGATGAAAGAAGAAAAGCAGCTGATCTTTTCACTGCTGTCTCTGTTAACGACTTATTTATGCGTAGAGAAGAATCAGGCGGAACTTACACATTATTCGACCCATACGATGTTAGAGATTTAACAGAATTATACGGTGAGGAGTTCGAAGCAGCTTACATAAAACATGAGATAGAATTTTCAAAACATCCTGAAAAATATAACCCTAATACCAGAACTATACCAGCTGTTGATATCATGCGTGCGTTAGTTATAAGTTATAATCAAGAAGGATCTCCTTGGTGGTTCTTTAAGGACACTGTTAACACAGCTAACCAACATAAAGAGTTAGGTATTATAAGATCTTCAAATTTATGTATGGAGATACTACAACCTACAGATGACGAACATACTGCAGTTTGTAACTTAGGGTCTATCAACTTAGCTAAGATTAACACAACCGAAGATTTAAAACGTGTTACAAGAGTTGCTATGCGTATCATGGATAACAGTATAGACCTAACGTCTTACCCTAGTGAAAAAGCTAAAAGAACCCAATTAGAAAGGCGTTCAACTGGTCTAGGTATGTTAGGCGAAGCAGAGTATCTAGCTAATAACAAAATCACCTATGGTAGTGATGAACATATAGAAGTTATAGATGCCATCTATGAGACAGTTGCTAATGAAGCTTATGCTTATAGTCAAGAGTTAGCTAAAGAAAAAGGTTCTTGCATCATAGACGGTATAAGGAACGCTTACAGGTTAGCTGTCGCACCTAATGTAACTAGTTCGTTATTAGCAGGCACAACATCATCGGGTGAGGCTGTTTTCGATAAAGAGTGGATAGAAGAGAACATGTTAGGTTCGTTCGCTGTAACTGCCCCTAATATCAATCCAGATAACTACCCTTACTATATAGGTGCTTATGATGTTGATCAGTTTAAACTTATCGACGTCACAGCTGTTAAGACTAAACATGTTGATATGGGTATAAGTATGTCTATGTTTTTACGCCCAGAAGGATTAAAAGCTAAAACTATCAGAGATCTCTTAAGACATGCTTGGAAGAAGAAAGTAAAAACTGTTTACTATCTAAGATCGAAACCACCTGCTAAGAACACTATAAAAACTACCGATATGAAATGTATCGGCTGTGATAACTAACATAAGGAGAACATTTTGCAATTACAACCAAAAAAGATATTTAACCAAGATTCTGGTGAAGATTTCCTTCACTCCCGTGTTATAGGTGGTAACCCTACAGGTATCATCAACTTTAACCAAACTAACCATAACTGGGCTACTGATCTATTCGAAAAGATGGAAGCTAGAACATGGTTCACAACACAAGTTAGTTTAGCTATAGATAAAGTTAACTACCCTAAACTATCTGATGCTGATAGACGTATGTATAAGTTAGTTCTAGCACAACTTATAAGTAATGATAGCATACAAACTAATCAACTTATGGACGGTATTAATAGGTACATAACATCACCAGCAGTTAATGCTTGTTTAGCTATGCAAGCTAAAGAAGAAGCTGTGCATAGTAAGAGTTATGCTGTTATGGCTGAAACTATACTACAGGATGATCAACAAGAGGTATACACGTTACATATGTTAGATGATGAACTTAGTAGAAAGAACGACGCGGTGGCCGCTATGTATGATAACCTTTACACTGGTAACGATCCTAGTAAAGAAGATCTACTAATGGTGTTCGTTGCTAATCAAGTCTTAGAAGAACTAGTCTTCCCTGGTGGGTTCGTTGCTATGCATATGTTAGAACATGTTATGCCCGGTAGTAGCGCTATGATATCAGAGATCCAGAAAGATGAGACGTTAAGCCACGTAGAACTGTTTAAGAACATATTCAGAACTACTATAGCAGAAGAGTTTGGTGGTACTGTACCAGATAGTGTTAGGATAATGGCGCATAAACTTATAAGAGATATGACTGAAGCCGAGATACGTTGGACGTTATATGCTACAGAAGGTGTTATAGGGTTTACAGAGAAAGCTATAACTATATGTGTGGAAGAACAAGCTAACAGTGTGTGTAGGAATCTTATGTTACCTATGTTATACGAAAAAAGAAAAGATAATCCGTTACGCAAGATACTGATAGACCACCTTAAAGATGGTAATACTTCCAGTAGAACATCTTTTTTCGAGAAGAACGTTGTGGAGTATAGTAAAAATAGTTTAGAGATAGATTTCTAAATAACAAATATGTACAAGTATAACCCTTAGGGTTATACTTGTATAATTTCTATGGCTTCAGCTATATCTGTAGCTTCTGGTGTGTGGTTAGTATCTAACCATTCTTCTATAACCACAGTATTGTTATTATAGACATTCATTAGTTCATCTTCTAACTCTAACACTTCTATCTCACCTTCGTAAGTAGTTTCGTTAAAGTCATCAGTATCGTGCATAGGTGATTGGTAGCTATTAGATAGTTTTATCTTAAGATGTTTTATCTGGTTGATGAGATCTAATAACTCTGTTATGGGCTCCGGGTTACCATACACTCTTTCAGTGTATTCTGAAGAAATATCTAAATCATCCATTAGTAGACCCCATCCCACCTGTTCTGGTTGTTTGTAATCTTTTAAAGCTATCTTTAAACATTACATCGTGATGCTTATGTAGGATAAGTTGTGCTATAGCTTTACCTTTAACTAGAGGTATAGGTAGATTAGTTATATTGTGCGCTATGATACCTATCTCATCCTTATAGTCTATATCTATAATACCCACAGAGTTAGGCATGATAAGTCCACTCTTACCAACAGAGCTTCTTAGGTATAAACCAAAATAGTAACCTTCCATATCTTCTTGATCAACATCTAAGGCTATGCCGGTAGGTATAACTACTGTTGTGTGTGGTGGTACTATACTAACTCTGTCCGTATCTGGAACCACATCGAACCCTGCGCTGTGTGTTGTTTTAGCAGTTGGCATAACTGCGTTTACATTTAATCTTTTAAACATGTTTTACCTCCTTATTAGTAAACAATATCTGAGTGGTGTAAGTCCTCTACCCAAACTTTAAGGTATTTAGACGTTGTGTGTGTTTTAAAGTAGCGTATAAGAGCATCAACTGTTATAAATTCAGTTTTGACTATATGGTAAACTGGGTCATGTGTATATACGTCATTGATGTACTTAATGAGCACCCCTTTATTGGGTTTGAACACATTATCGTTAAATTTGTTTTTATCCTCTAATAACTTAACTCTGATGCGTAACTTTATGGTTGATCTATCTGTGGTCTCTTTTATCTTTATATATTTCATAATATTTACCTAGCTTCAGGTGGTTTCATCTTTATCGAAACCACAACACACATCCACATACGCTACGTACGATACCACAATACCAATTGCGCCAGATGGTTGTACATCAACCTTAAGGTCAGTAACCTCGTAATAGTTGATTTCACTATAATTAGCATTTACATAGTCATCTAGATGACTAACGAATAACTCTCTAGTGCGCTCCGGGTTATCTATCATAACATCTTGATTAGTGAATAGTGTTATCGGGTATATGATTTTTATTACTACTGCCATTTTGTATCTCCTAGTTTAGTTATAACAGCTTTTAGTTTATCAGCTGTTGTGTTTATAGAGTTATCCTGTAATTGCTCCAGGATAACTGCCAACTCTTTTTTTACATCTTCTATATGTTTTAACCATTTAGCATCCGCACATCTTATATGGAACGGTCTAGTATCTGGTTTAATCATCTTTAGCGTCCTTCCTAGCTATAACACCCGCTCCGAAGAATTTACCAAAATCGAACTCCTCTATAGGTATAGAACAACCCGCTGCGTTAGTATGCCCACCACCACCTAATGTAGCTGCTAATTCAGCTACATCGAAGTTACCTAGTGATCTTAACGAGAATACTATCTCTTTAGGTGTTATGAAATAGTTTATAGTATAGTTAACTCCGTAACTAACACAGGCAGCATTACCTGTTTCAGAAAGCAGATGTGTGTTATTTATAACTACACCCATAACACCGTTAATAGTAGCGTATCTCCAGTTCTTAGATATATCTATACTCACCTTACCAGCAACATAAGCTTTATTAGATATCTCAACTACCCCGCCGTTATGTTTGAGCGAGTTTAACCATTCATCAGCGAAAAATGTCTCTGGTGTTAGTTTAACCAACTCGTGTTGCGGGCAGAGTCTTAACCCGTATGATACGTGGTCAGTGTCTTCTAGTCTATGTTTCCATAGATCTCTATCTTCGATATAACCTATAATAGCCGGGACCTCTTCTTTAGGAAATAGTGTAGACCATAATAAACTTGCACCACATTTATCCATATCGAATATAGTGTAGTCTAAACCCTTAAGTATACCTTTAGCTGTAACATGGTGATCAACTATTAATAGGTTGTTAGTTACCTCATGTAGATGTTCTGTGGTACGTCTGTCGAAACTGTAATCAGCTATGATAACATTCTTACCTTCAGCTCGGTCAGTATCGAAATAACCATCCTTACCGTATGATAACAATACAACCTCAGGTTTATCGTAACCCATAGCGGCGTTAAAACGTTGTGCGATTTTAACACAACCAGTGCCGTCTTGACAGTTCTTGTGTGATATTATTATATCTATCTTATTTAACCAAATCACGATACTTCCTTTATCAGTTCTGCTAGTTTAAACGCTATACTACCAACAGCTACAGCTGCAACTCTTTCAACGTTAGGTGTTATTAACCTACTGTATATACTGTTAAGTCTACCAACTATAGATAGAGTGTGTTCATCTGGTATACACTCATACGTAGTGATGGATATATGTTTATTATATGTTTTATAACATTTTAAACTATAATCAGTATTAACTGCTGTTAACATACTATTAACTACCTCTGGTGTTACACCGTGTGGTGTTTTTATTTTTATAACTGTACTCATGTTCGGTATATCCTTATGCGTATAAAGAGACTTCTGGAATCTCATTATGTAGAGGTCTTTTAGCCTCAGCTTCTCTTAATCTGTCGTTCTTGCTTTCTATTAAAGCATTAGCTAGATCTAACTTATACTCTAATTCCTGTAATTTAGAACCAATGTAACTATTTCTAACTGTTAATGTGTCTAACTCTTCCTTTAGAACTGTAACAACTTGTTCTAACTCTACTACTTTATTAGTTAGTACATCGTTTCTTTCATTATAGGTACTGGCTAAATTAGCTGATTGATCTCTTTCAGCAACTATCTTTTCTAAATCTTTCATTCTTACTTTAACAACATCCTCAGATTTGAAGATGTCTAAAGCATCCTTTAGGTGATATTTCATGTTAACTCCTTAGGTTATTTAGTTTTTATATCAGTTTAATAATATGTAATTATAAAAAAATAAAATACCGCACAACCAGTAACTCTGTATGAATAGAGTTACTGGTTGTGGTTTAGTCCGGCATTAGTGTTGTTATAAGTATGTTTGGTTGTGTTATACATTTATCAATATCATTATGCAACTCTGTTAACTTATCTTTAAAATACACCTTATACACATCAGGATATCTAGCGTAACCTTGTGTAGAAAATTTATCTACTAAATGTGTGAATGTTTTACCGATAGCTAACCCGTATATGGTAGTTATATAGTCACCCATATCTGATAGTGTTTTTCCGTTACATAGTATGTGGTCACGTTTAATATTTTCTAATTTAAACTTTTTATCTTTAGTACACTCGTATATCCTCTTTAAGATATGGTTAAAATTAGGTTCACCTCTATCTGCTGCTGATATAAGTTCTGATAAGACTGAACTGTGTTCACCTGTATAGGAAGCCCTGTGTTCACCCACAGCTTTAGCAACTAACACTTTATCATCTACATAGTCATATATAACCCCTGTATCATTTAGTATATAAGCCTCACCCTTTTCAGCGTGTGTGCGTCTACTTGTGTGGCTATATATATCATGAGCAATAGCTGATAGAATTATATCATATTCCGATAAGTTTAAATTTAAACTATCGTTAATCTCTAATGCTAAGTCACATACAGCGTTAACGTGCACTAACCCGTGTCCCTTGTCTACATTTTCGTAGAAATGTTTGAAATGGTACATAACTAATTTCTTATACTCTATAGAGTGCATACTCTCTTTATCCATGGTTACGTTCCTTATAAATTTTATAGTTGTCAAGATGTTTCTTTATATTACGGGATATAACGAACCTGCTAACATTATACTTCTTAGCTAGGTCGTTGATACGACACCCGTTAGCTCTATCCTCTATTATCTTAAGTGCTTTTAATAGTGTTATATTACAACCTTTACAGGTTTGACAACCTTTACTATTACCAGACACTAGGTTAGCAGCTGATATATTAGTCACGCTACCGCATTTAAAACAATAACAAGACCACACCGTGTGGGTGTTTACATTACCAACTATTCTGATAGGGTATAGATAACCATAACGTTTCTTACTCTTATCATCTATTTTAGACACTGTTTATTCCTTTTTAGTTTTGTAAAACTTATCAATAGCAACAGTATATTCATACTCACTCCAAAACAGTGCTATATCGACGGTGGGGTCGTATGGCGTGTTAGATAACTTATCAAAAAGTATTTTATCACTATCGGGGTAATCCCCCAATGTCACACTAACTTCCCTGTAGCCCTCATCAGCTGTAAATACCGTTTTAGATAAACCTAACTCGTCCACAATAGTTATAACCTTATCTATAACACCTTTTAACTCAATACCTTCGAAACATTCTAATACATCTGTATCGATGTACTCCATTATATATCTAGACACACTCAACTCCTTTTAATATTATTTATATGTTTATTGTTTAAAACCATCGGCTGTGGATATAGCGCTAGCTGTATACACTCTTATTAACACGTTTTTACAAACCTCGCAATGTTCTACCCTACCACTATCGGATATTGGTTTCACAACAGCTACCTCTTTTTTACATTTATTACATTTGTATAGATATGTCACATATAACTCCTTTATTATTATATTACACCAGTAACACAGGTGTATAGCTTACTTAAATAATATATAATTATAATAAAATAGAATACAGTTATAACTAGTAGCTATACGGCTACTAGTTATATATGTTATATAGTTTTAGGTTTATCTATAAGTGGTAGTATGTTATCTGGTAAGACTTCTTTCATGGCTTTAGCTAGATACCGCATAGGTGCGTATGCTGCTCCACTATCTCTTAACGATAAGAAGTTCTTAAGACTTCTAAGATTAAATGTCGTAACTATATCGGTAGACCAGTTATCATCTACCAACCATTTAAAACCATCACCAACATTACGTTTATTCTTAGCACCAGTTAGTATATTATAAACTATATCTTGTATACCTCGTTTAGAGTGTCTGTAAGGCTCTAGAACATCATTTAAATCATTAAGTAAGGATTTAGCTATAGTTGATGTTAAAAACGTTTCTACACCCATCTTTGTGCGTTGTAGTGTTAA
>Ga0256840_1003673_pt1 | contig 12160 bp, 8 predicted proteins | sample 355202metaG_FD_185969 | JGI IMG/M metagenome (GOLD analysis project Ga0256840, IMG submission 185969) | Hydrothermal vent microbial communities from Mid Atlantic Ridge, Atlantic Ocean - 355-202 | ecosystem: Environmental > Aquatic > Marine > Hydrothermal vents | place: Atlantic Ocean: Mid...
CAAGTAAGGAGTTGAATTTATAAGGGTATATTTTCCCGTTTTCATAATACGATAGTGAAGATCTTATGCTCACAAACCAAATCCGGTTTTTGCTGTCTTCAAAAATTTCCAGAACGGTATTTTGCGGGAGACCATCTTCAATTCCGTAATTAACAAATTCATATCCGTTAAAGCGGCTCACACCATTATCCGTAGCTACCCAAATATAACCTTTTGAATCCTGTATAACATGGAAAATATCAGAGCTGGGAAGTCCGTTATCCGCATCATAATGCCGGAAAGGATATCTTTGTGCATTTATTTTGGCATCAACTAAAAAAAAACTCACCAATAAAAAAACACGAAGTGTAAAATGATATGATGATAATATGCGCATCTATATTTTTGAATTCGGAAATCAAAGATAGTTAAAGATTTTTAATAGTTGTCATACATTATACTAAAAAATTCTGTTTATTCAGAAAATTCTAAAGGATATTTTAAGCCTTTATATTCTACTAAATCCGTTTTAAACGAGCCTACAAAAAGTTTCATTTTTATCCTTACGGGAATTTTATTCTTATCATTTGATATCCATATATCCAGTGCTTCTTCGTCTTTAAATGTTCCTTTTTCAACAACCGGCTTAAATTTCATGCATTCAATTTTTCCTAAATCTGTTTTAATAGTTTCAATTCCTTTGTATCTGATAATCATGTTCCAAGGTTTATCATGAAAATAAGTATATATTTCAAAGACTTGTCCGGGTTTAAGTCCGTGAATGCTTTCTCGAACATAATAAAATGCCGAAACTACATCAAAAATATTTTTATCTATTTTTTTTTCACCACTAAGTTTACTTTTTAAGCTATGTGCGTCTTGATTAAAGTAAACGATATTAAATTTTTTCCAATCACCTTCGGTTAAATCCATCAATGATTTATAGGGTAAACCCGTACTTATATCAAACCACGATTCATATCGGTCGTAAACATGATAAATTACATGTGCCATACCAATGGTTTTGCCAATGGCTTTTACATGATAAACCGGTTTTCCGTAAAAATTTACTTTTTCTAAACTCACGGTAGCTTCTCCACCGGTAATCCACCCGTAGGACATTTCGTAGCGTAGTTTTTCACCTGCCTTATAAGGTTTATTATTATTTTGAGCAAATAGACTTGCGGTATTTAATACACTAAATAATACAATGAAAGCTATTGATTTTATAAACATAAATTTGATTTTCTTTTTAATATATACACTTGATGTAAGCTTTTCCCTAATATTATTCAATAATTATATTATATTTGGTAAGCAAACCGGCTAAATTATTCCGTGAAAATTTTGTTTTTTTCAGCTTATTTATATCCGGATCTATTATAAAATTAGATGCAGAACGAAAATCAGTGCTTTCAAGTATTGTGTTTTCAAATACAGCCCCGCTTAAATCACAATCATCAAATACAGAAAAACTTAAATCACAAGCGATAAAATCCACTTCTTTAAGACTGCAATTTTTAAAAAGTGTTTGCTTTATTTTTAATGAATAAAACGAGGATAAATCAATGCTACAGTTTGTAAATTTGAAAGACAAAATAAAATGATTACAATCTTGAAAATTCAAACCCAATAATTTACAGTTATTAAATTCAACATCTTTAAAAGAGGTATTATTTAATTTAGACATACTTAAATCACAATTTTCAAAAACACATTCTGAAAAAATAACTGATGACAGATTAATGTTGTTAAAGTTACATTCAAAAAATTGGCAATTATCAAATTCAGTACCTGTAACTTCTTCGGTACGAAAAGTTTTATTTTTAATTATTTTGTCTTCTATATAAATCATAACAATATTTTGCCAAATATAGTAAATAATGAAAACAGGCTGGAGGCTTTTTGTTTTTTTCTATGGAAGTGAACGAAGCAAACACGTATAGAAAAACGCAAAATTACATACAGACTTATCTTATGCGTATTATTCTTTCATCATTATCAAATCTGTTCTAATAATTTTGTCTTTATCAGCTTGTAAGCAATAGAGCTGTCATATTTTATATCAGGTCTTAAAAGTCCAAAAATATCTCCTGTAAATTCTGCTTCTTGCATTTTCTTTTCCATGTTTAAGATAAATTCTTTACTGCTTGGTGATTTGTTTTTTTCTTTGTTCATATATCCATGCCAACACGAAATTATTTTTGATAAGTTTATATCTGAATTTGTTATTGCATAGTATAAATCAAATAAATCCCTTCCTTTTTTTTGTTGGTAAAGTGCTCGTAATTTGGTGGCAAGAAGTTCTTCTAATTCATAGGTTTTTAAAATGCATTTTCCTGTAAACCAACCGTTATCAATATTCAACTTAATATCTTTAAAACCGAGAAAACTAAAATGCTCCCTGCAATTAATTTCTATTTTTAGTCTCATTGATATTATAGGCTGAATTTCAGAGTGAAACCGGAAAATTATATTATTGTTGTTCGCTTTGATTTTAACTTTGGGTTTTATCTCAAAAAAATCAATAACATCTTTCAGTTTATCTAAAATATCTCCAATTGGACCTTTATTAATTTGTACTAAATCAATGTCTTCTGAATATCTTGCTTGAGGTTTAAGATATATTTTGTGTAAAGCTGTACCTCCCCTGAAAGCTAAATTTTCTCTTAAAAAGTCATTTGAAAAAATTGCAACCAATACCCTTTCAATTATTAAATCTTGCTCAATTTGTGCATCGGTATGCCAAGGGGCAAACTCTTTCCATTCTTCTATATATCTTTTGGGTATCATTAATAATCTATATCAATGTTAATAACTACCTTCCATTTTTTATTAATCTTACCCTTATTCCGGCTTAATGACGAAAGTAATGTCCTATTTGTTTTTTTATTTTCTATTGATTTGTATAGTGAATTTGCAAGCGTCGTTTCATTGAAAATTTCATCAAAAATAAAGCCTAAACGCTGTATTGTAGTATTGCTTTTAAATACTTGTGCTGTTTCATAAAGTTTTTGCGGGTTGATTTCTTCTGAAAGTTCTTCAATAATTGACAATGCCCTGTTTATCCCGCCAATTCTTTTGTGGTAATAGATTAAGTCAAGCACTGTTAATTCGGGGGAAGAAACCTTAATATAACCTGCATCTGTTTTTTTTTCAATTAGATTATTTTTAGCCCATTTATTCTTTGTAAAAAAAATGATTTCAAGTTTGTCGTTTTTAATCTTTCTCAACGCAGGGTACTCAATTATTACTTGGGTGTTCATAGTTTGCTGATGGCTTGCTCCGTGTATGCTTGCAGCTGAAAATAACCCAAGATAATAATCTCGTTTTATAAATTGCATTAAATCATCAATGTATAAATACACAGGCAATATTCCTAAGTTGGAATATTCAGGCGGTATTATTACATAAAACCCTTGTCGTATTTGTGCAATTTTCTTATTTGTTTTTGCACGAAATATGGTTTGCTGTATTGCTTTATATGATAAATTGGTGTTTTCTTGTAACTCAGATAATGTGATTGAATATCTGCCTTTTGAACGGACTTTTTGCAGATAGTTATTGAAGTTAAAATATCTTTCTTTTTTCATAACGAGATGCATAATTCTACGAAAAACGTAGTATTATGCAAATATAGTTAATTGTTGGCTTTATTGCAAATTAATCGTCTAATTTACCCATTTTAGTTACATTCAAGGTAAAACATAATTGTACCGTATGAATTACCCGATAGTAAAAATCTTATCATTACCTGCTCCGGATGTTTTTTGTTTATAACTTATCTGATAATATTTAACTCAACTTTCCCAAGTTTATATTTTTGCCACAGATGCACGAATTACTGAGGATTTAGTTGATACTATAATTATTAGCACTGAAATTTTTCTCTTTTCGCCAAATCTAAAAAAGGAAAATAGAAATAAAAAATTGAATTATTTTATTCGTGCATCTGTGGCTATATTATTATTTACATGCTTGCGAAAGTTAAGTATTTAAAATTATTTTATAATTTTAAAACCAAATTCTAACTAAATCTAAACTTTTATGAAAAAGAAATTATTTTTTACGGTAATGTTTTTTTTAAGTATTTTTTTAATAAATGCTCAAGAAAAACAGATTAATTTTAAAGATGTTGATTTTTCCGGATTAAAATTTCGCAGTATAGGGCCCGCTTTTATGTCGGGGCGTATCGCCGATATTGCTATAAATCCTGAAAATGAAAATGTTTGGTATGTGGCTGTTGGTTCCGGTGGAGTATGGAAAACCGAGAACTCAGGAACTACTTGGAAAGCCTTATTTGATAATCAAGCGGTTTATTCTACGGGTTGCATTACTATTGACCCTAATAATACAAACCGTATTTGGGTAGGTACCGGCGAAAATGTGGGTGGTCGCCATGTTGGTTTTGGCGATGGTATTTATTTAAGTACAGATGCCGGAAAAACATGGAAAAACATGGGTTTGAAAAATTCCGAGCGGATTTCAAAAATCATTGTTCATCCTGAAAACTCCGATATTGTTTGGGTTGCGGTGCAAGGCGCATTGTGGTCGAGTGGGGGAGAGCGTGGGCTTTATATGACTACCGACGGAGGTAAAACTTGGAAAAATACCCTTTCCGTAAACAAATGGACAGGTGCTACCGATTTATTAATTGACCCGCGTAACCCAAAACGGCTTTATGCGGCAACTTGGCAGCGTCATAGAAATGTAGCTGCATATATGGGCGGAGGTCCCGGCTCAGGAATTTACCGAAGTGAAGACGGTGGTCTAAGTTGGGAAAAATTAACACAAGGATTACCTAAAAGTAATATGGGTAAAATCGGCTTGGCTATTTCACCACAAAAACCGGATGTAATTTATGCTGCCATTGAGCTTGACCGGCGTAAAGGAGCTGTTTATCGTTCATCAGACCGGGGTGCATCTTGGACAAAAATGTCGGAGGCTGTTTCCGGTGGTACCGGACCACACTATTATCAAGAGTTATATGCAAGTCCGCATTATTTTGATTTGATTTTTCTTGCCGATGTACGTATGCAAATGTCGGAAGATGGAGGTAAAACATTTGTACAAATGAATGAACAGTTTAAACACTCCGATAATCATGCTTTAGCATTTAAAAAATCAGACCCGAAGTTTATGCTGGTAGGTACCGATGGTGGTTTGTATATAAGTTATGACCATACAAAAACATGGAAATTTATTGATAATTTGCCTGTTACTCAATTTTATAAATTAGCGCTTGATGACACGGAACCTTTTTATAATATTTATGGGGGTACACAAGATAACAATACGCAATGCGGTCCGTCGCGTACCGATAATTTGCACGGAATAAGAAATGCTGATTGGGAAGTTGTACTTTTTGCCGACGGGCATCAGCCGGCTACAGAACCCGGAAATCCGGATATTGTTTATGCCGAATGGCAACAAGGAAATTTAGTACGCATTGACCGTTCTACCGGAGAAGTGGTTCATATTCAACCACAAGCCGGTGAAGCTGAGCCTTTTGAACGCTTTAATTGGGATGCTCCAATATTAGTTAGCCCTCATAATCCGACCACCATTTATTATGCATCGTATCGTGTTTGGAAATCAACAGACAGAGGTGATAACTGGACTGCTATTTCAGGAGATTTAACTAAAAATCAAGAACGCATGGCTCTTCCTATTATGGGTAAAAAACAGAGCTATGATAATGCTTGGGATTTATATGCAATGTCGGTTTTTAATACCATTACTTCTTTGGCAGAATCGCCTAAACAAAAAGGATTAATTTATGCCGGTACCGATGATGGTTTGATACAAGTAACCGAAGATGACGGTAAAACCTGGCGGAAAATTCCGGTTAGTAAATTACCCGGAGCACCCTCAACCGCTTTTGTAAATAATATTGTAGCTGATTTATTCGATGCTGCCACCGTTTATGTAGCTTTGGATAACCATAAATACGGAGATTTTAAACCCTATTTATATAAAAGTTCCAATAAAGGCAAAACATGGACATCTATAAGCAGTAATTTGCCACAGAAAACCATTGTTTGGCGTTTAGTGCAAGATCATGTTCAGCCGAATTTATTATTTATTGGAACTGAGTTTGGTGTGTATTTTAGTACGAACGGCGGAAAAGAATGGAAGCAACTTAAAGGTGGAATACCTACCATTGCTGTTCGTGATTTAAGTATTCAGCGCAGGGAAAATGATTTGGTAGCTGCCACTTTCGGTCGCGGTTTTTATATTTTAGACGATATCTCCCCCTTACGCAATATTTCTGCTGAAACATTGAATAAAAAAGCGGTATTGTTTGACCTTAAAGATGCTTGGTGGTATATTCCGCGTTCGGTTATCGGTTTTGAGAAAAATGCTTTTTCGGGAGCTAATCATTTTATTGCACCCAATCCTCCTTTTGGTGCAGTTTTTACTTATTATTTAAAAGATGAGTTGAAAAGCAAAGAGCAAATCCGGAAAGAAAAAGAAAAACAATTAGAGAAAGAGGCTAAAGATATTCCTTTTCCGGGATGGGAAGCATTAAGTGATGAAAAAACAGAACAAAAACCGGTAATTTGGCTCACGGTTGCCGATGAAAACGGAAATATTATCCGTAGGATAAAAGGCGAAACAGGAAAAGGCTTCCATCGTATTGCTTGGGATTTACGTTATCCGGCACAAACTCCTGTTCGACTAAATTCTAAAAACAACAGAGGAAGAAAGCCGAAAGGACAATTGGTAATGCCGGGAGTTTATAAAGTACAACTTTCCTTAGAGCAAAACGGAGAAGTTACGGTTTTATCGGATTATAAGAGCTTTAAGCTTAAAGAAATGCGTAAACCGGCTATTGAAGGTCCTTCGCATGAAGAAACTGCTGCATTTTGGAAAGATGTTGCTGAAACACAACAAAAAATTTCAGCATTGAACATAGTTTTGCAAAAATCATTAAATAAATGCAAAGCCATGAAAACTGCTTTGGACAGAACAGCTGCTGCGCCGGGTGATTTAGATACGCAACTTGAAAATTTACGTCAAAAATTAGTAAAAATTAATATTAAGTTAAACGGTAATCTGGCAAAAAATGAACCCGGTGAACGCAATACGCCAAGTTTAAACAATCGTCTCGGTACAATTTTTACATCTATGAGGGCTTCGGCTTACGGGCCAACCGGAACCCATAAAAAGGTACTTGCTTTAGCAAAAAAAGAATATCTTGAATATAAAGAGCAATTAAAAAGTATTTTGGATAAAGATATGAAAGAACTGGAAAATGCCTTAAAAAAAGCGGGTGCACCTTGGATTGAAGATGAAGAATTACCTTAGTGTAGTTGGTGTCTGTTAAAAATAGTGTACAAGCACGAGTTTAGTGGAATAAAGTAAATAGTGTAACCGGTCTCTGGTCTCTGGTCACTGGTCACTGGTCTCCGGTTACCGGTAACAGACCGGTAAAAAAATAAAATATATGCGCTAATTTGAGTTTATTTGTAGATAAAAACATTTGCCATAGGCAAACTGTTCTTTGAGGAAAATATCGAAAATGTATAAAACATGTTCTACTGTCTATATAAACAGGGTTTATATTTTTTCATTAAATTCGTGCTAGTGCCGAAAATATTTATGTTTTAGTTTTAAAAACCGGAGTGCGACTTTGTTCATTGCTGCCTGCAAATAGCTTAATTTAAGTCGCACCCTGATTTTTGTTTAATCAAATTAACTTAATATTTGTTATCCATCTTCCATTTTATTTAAGCAGAAAATTTAAGGTATTATTTAAATGCCGGTACTCCGCTAATATCCATTCCGGTAATTAATAAATGAATATCGTGTGTACCCTCATAAGTTATTACCGATTCTAAATTCATCATGTGTCGCATAATCGGATAATCGCCTACTATTCCCATAGCACCAAGCATCTGACGGCTTGTACGTGCTATTTCCAAAGCCATTTCTACATTATTGCGTTTTGCCATGGATATTTGTGCAGGCGTGGCACGATTTTCATTTTTTAGTACACCCAATCGCCATGCTAAAAGTTGTGCTTTGGTTATTTCGGTGAGCATTTCGGCAAGTTTTTTTTGTGTGAGTTGAAATGAGTTTAAGCTACGCTTAAATTGTTTACGTTCTGCCGTGTATTGTATCGCCGTTTCATAGCAATCTATGGCAGCACCTATTGCGCCCCATGCTATCCCGTAGCGTGCCGAATTAAGACACATCATCGGACCTTTTAAACCTTTTATGTTTGGTAGGATATTTTCTTCGGGTATTTTTACATTATCAAAAACCAACTCTCCCGTTAATGATGCACGTAAAGACCATTTGTTTTTAATTTCCGGTGCTGAAAAACCTTTCATCCCTTTTTCTACAATTAGTCCGCGTACAATCCCTTCTTCATCTTTTGCCCAAACTACTGCAATATCTGCAATTGGCGAGTTTGTTATCCACATTTTTGCGCCATTAAGCAAATAATACCCTTCTTTTTTAACAATCCTGCTTTCCATAGCACCCGGGTCGGAGCCGTGATTGGGTTCTGTAAGTCCGAAACAACCAATGTGTTCGCCGGATGCTAGTTTAGGTAAATATTTTTGCTTTTGTGCTTCCGAACCGAATTCATAAATTGGGTACATTACCAAGGACGTTTGTACCGATGCAGTAGAACGTATTGCCGAATCGCCGGCTTCCAATTCCTGCATCATCAAACCATAAGCAATTTGGTCAAAGCCTGACCCCCCATATTTTTCAGGAATAAACGAGCCGAGAACACCTAATTCGCCTAATTCGCGGATACTAGATTCCGGATATTCGTGCTTTTGAGCGTAATCATCAATTACCGGTTTTATTTTACGGTTTACCCATTCGTTTACCGATTGACGAATTAATTTATGTTCCTCTGATAATAAATCTTCAATTAAATAATAGTCTGTTTTCATAAAATTACCTTTTGTTTTTGTATTGTTTTAATCATTATTGATAATTTCCCAGTGTCCGCCTTTATCGGGTCCAACACGTTTAATTTTAGCTTGTTTTTTCAATTTTGCTATATTCCACTCAATTCCCCGCCTACTTAATCCTGTTTTTATTTCAATTTCTTTTATTGTTATTTTTGGATTATTTTTAATAAGTTTTAAAATTTTCTCCACAGTTTTCTCCACAGTTTTCTCCACAGTTTTCTCCACAGTTTTTTTGTAATTGATCGTTGCTAATTCTTCATAGGGTATATTTTCTTTTTTAAAGAGTACGGTTAATCCTGCTGAAAATTTAAAATCCGGTTCTGGTAAGCCGGCTTTTTTGCAATAATTAATGATATTCAAAGTACCTCGCCCCCATACTTCTATATATCCGGCACGAAAGAATGCATTTGCTATATCCGGATTAGGAGGGATTGATTTATGTTGCTTTTTTAATGTTTCCACTGTCCATCCTACAGGTAGATTACCAAAATTACTAATCCAAATCATTTTATTGTAAACACGAATTTGTATAGGGCTTCCACTTGTATAATCGTTATGAACAATCGCATTTAGCACAGCTTCTCGTAATGCTTCTTCGGGAAAATCATAGGTTTCTGTTCGTGTAATGCCTTCATAAGCAATATTTGCCTTCATATATTTAGTAAGAAGCAAATCCATAGTTTTTTCTACTTGTTCAAATAAGCTTCCGTGTACTTCATCATGGTAAAGCAAATCACTGTGTGAACGAAAAAAACCTATTTTAACATAAGCTCCTGTAAAAAGTTTTTCCGGGTTTTTACCAAAAGCTAAAAGGGCTGCGCGAGTTATATTGTTGTTTTCTAAAAGCCCCAAAAGCTTTAGAAGATGCTTGTTACTTCCTTGTAAATCTTCATGAGGAATTCTTTTGCTTCGTTTTGCTTTTTTTCTATATATATCAAAAGCAATAGGAGATAAATCGTTAACACCAAAACCTTCAGCAACAATACCATCCCATTTCTTTCCTCTTTTATCTAACAAGAACTTTTCAAGAGCTCCACCATTTAATTCTTGTATTGTGCTTCCTGAACGGTAATAAAAATGTCCCCGAAAAGAAATCGGGTTATTGGATTTAGGAACAATTATTTCTAAATAAATATTTTTATTTTTTATGTATTGATTTATCTCAACGATTACTCCAAGAATATCACGGACTTTGTTCGGAATATCTTCTAAAAGTTTTCTGTAATTTTTTATACCAATAATTTCTCCATCATCATTCAGTCCTATCCAAAGTTTCCCACCTTGAGCATTTGCAAATGCACAAATTGATTTTAGATATTCATCTTTCCATATTCTTTTAAATTCTGTATTTTGATTTTCTATCATTGGTATTTTTAATATCTCAAATATATTTTCAAAAATACACCTTTTTTATGAATGCCAAAATATACAATTTTATCACAGACTTTTTCTATCTTTTGAAAATGTAAGTTTAAATAATTAAGTTTGTATTTTATATCATTAAATGAAAAATTTTAAAAATAGAATATGAAATTATTAGTAGTTGGTAGTGTGGCTTACGATGCCATTGAAACCCCTTTTGGAAAAACCGATAAAATTCTTGGTGGAGCAGGAACTTATATTGCGCTTTCGGCATCTTATGCCGGAGCTAAGCCGGAAGTAGTATCGGTTGTTGGTGGTGATTTTGAAGATAAACATTTAAAAATGCTTGAAGCGCATAATGTTGATGTTCAAGGAGTAGAAATTAAAAAGGACGAAAAAACATTTTTTTGGTCGGGAAAATATCATAACGATATGAACTCGCGCGATACTTTAATTACCGAGCTTAACTCCTTGGGTACTTTTGACCCCAAAGTACCGGAAGCCTATAAAAATGCCGAATTTTTAATGTTGGGTAATTTATCGCCCGATGTTCAGCGTAAAGTGATTGAACAGATGCCGGTGCGTCCGAAATTAATCGTTATGGATACCATGAATTTTTGGATGGATACCATGTTGGATGAGTTGCACAGAACCATGAGTATGGTAGATGTTATTTCTATTAACGATGAAGAAGCACGTCAGCTTTCCGGAGAGTATTCATTAAAAAAGGCGGCACGAAAAATTCAAAGCATGGGACCTAAATATGTTATAATTAAAAAAGGAGAACACGGTGCATTACTCTTTAATGATGATAAAGTGTTTTTTGCTCCGGCACTGCCTTTAGAAGAAGTTTTTGACCCAACCGGTGCAGGCGACACTTTTGCAGGTGGTTTTGCCGGATATTTGGCAGCACAAGGAGCCGTATCGTTTGAGAATATGAAAACGGCTATTATTTTCGGTTCAGCCATGGCATCGTTTTGTGTAGAAAAATTTGGCACCGAGCGTTTACAGAATTTAGATAAACATGAAATTTATAACCGGATTTTACAGTTTGTTGATTTGGTAAAGTTTGATTATAAGGCGGAATAACATTCTAATAATCCTTGACAGGTAAAATACAAATCATTATAAATACCTGTTAAGGATTTGTTCTATTTAAATCTTTTATTATGAAAACTCTCCTATTGTTTTCTTTAATCATAACCTTTGCTTCTTGCTCATCTACAGCATACCTTAAAAACACACAATCTTTTACACGGGAAATTGATAAGAAAACAGCATTTAAGAATAATTTTAACGGTTTTGTTGTTTTTAATCCGCAAACCGGTAAATATTTAATTGAATATAATGCTGATAGATATTTTACTCCGGCATCCAATACAAAATTATTTACTTTTTTTACTGGGCTTACCGTTTTGGGCGACTCTTTACCCGGACTACGATATAAATATCTTGGAAATGACAGTTTGATAATATGGGGTACAGGCGACCCCACTTTTTTGCACCATTTTATTCATACCGATACGGTATATAATTTTTTGGCAGCTAATAAAAAGAAAAAGATTTTTATCAGTAAATCAAATGATGAAACCGTATTTTTTGGTTTCGGATGGTCGTGGGACGATTATAATGAGTACTATTCTGCCGAAAATTCTGCTTTTCCCGTTTATGGAAATGTAAACCTTATTTCACTTGATACAAATGCTCATTTTAGTATTTCACCAAAATATTCGGAGCAGTTTTTACATTCCGATACGCTTTTACCTGCAAAATATCATCGTTTTAAACGACAATTTCGCAGTAATCAAATTGATTATCACATTGTAAAAAAAGGGAAAAGCGACAGTATTGAAATCCCGTTTTTATTGAGCGATTCACTTTTT
>Ga0256840_1003674_pt1 | contig 12159 bp, 10 predicted proteins | sample 355202metaG_FD_185969 | JGI IMG/M metagenome (GOLD analysis project Ga0256840, IMG submission 185969) | Hydrothermal vent microbial communities from Mid Atlantic Ridge, Atlantic Ocean - 355-202 | ecosystem: Environmental > Aquatic > Marine > Hydrothermal vents | place: Atlantic Ocean: Mid...
TTGCCCTGTTAAAGGTTCATAAACAATTATTATTTTAAATTTTTTAATCATGAAGAAAGTAAAAAAAAGTAAAGAATTATCTTTAAACAAGTTGAATGTTTCAAATTTACAACGTGTAGTTGGTGGTCTAATGGATTATTCTACATCCAGAGGCATTGATTGTAATTCTACGACGCAAACGTGTAATAGTCAAAGTACTAGATTTACTGATATTGCAAGTTGTTGTTCAGCATGCTAATACATTTGTAGTTTTTGATTAAATTATAGGTAAACTGCCCTTTTGGACAGCTTACCTATAATTTTAAAAATAAAAAAGGATTCTGGATATAATAAATAATTAAGTTGAAATTATGTTTGATAGCGAGAGGATTATCTTAAGAGATATTTTTTATAATTTAAAAGAAAAATCTGAGATTGAACCAAATATTGGAGTATTGGATGGATTATCGGGCATCATGATATTTGATTATTATTATTCAGTATATGTTAATGAAAAAGAAAATGATTCCAATATTGAACACTATTTAGATTTGATAATAAATAAAATCAATTCTCAAAATATTGTTCTATCTTTTTGCTCTGGATTAACAGGTTTTATGTGGTCTATTGATTTTTTGACAAATAGATTTGATGTTCAGCTAATAAATGATTCAATAATAGAAGATATTGAGAATATTTTGTATAATCAAATGATTAAAGATTTTGAAAGTAATAAATTTGATTTCTTACATGGTGCACTAGGCAATGCTTTATATTTTTTAAAAAGATATGTAAATGAACAGAACAAACTAAAGAAAATTAAATACAGTGAATATTTAATTGATACTTTTGAATTTCTTAAAAGAATTTCAATAGAAGAAGGTCACGAAACAAAATGGAGTTTGCCAAAAGATAAATATAATAAACATAATATCTATAATTTTGGATTGGCACATGGAATCCCAAGTATTATTTATTTTTTATCAAAACTTTTAAAATATAAAATACGGGAAAATGAAGTAAGATTATTATTACAAAAAGGGATTAATTATATAATGAATAACACAATCACAAAGCGAAATGCTATTTCATTTTTTCCAACAGGAATTATTGATATCAAAGAATATGATATTAACGATGATGAAAGTAGACTAGCTTGGTGTTATGGTGATTTGGGTGTGAGTTTTACTTTGTTAAAAGCTGCTGAAATATTGAAGGATGAAACTTTAAAAAAGAAAGTTATTGACATGCTAGTGAAATCTTCTGAACGAACTAAATTGATTGAAAATAAAGTGTTTGATGCTCCCTTTTGCCATGGAATATTTGGTATTGCTTATCTCTATTTTAAAATATATAGGCTAACAAATATTGATGTTTTTCTTAAACAATTTAATTACTGGTACAATGTAGGAATAGATACGTATTATAATAATGATAAAAAAATAATGAATTTTGCCACTGTAAATATGGGTGATAAAACCACAAAGCTTAAATATGGGATACTTGAAGGAATTTCTGGGATTGGAATGGTATTATTAGCTAAAAATTATAGAATTGATCTAAGCTGGGATGAATGTTTGATGTTGTCATAACAATGTCAAAAAACTAAGAAATATGAAATTAGACTTTATAAATAATTTTGTTATAAGAACACCACTTTACAATCAAGAAATACTGTATGATTTATTTAAGCATGATAAAATAGATAAGGAAATATTAATTTCTTTTTTAAATGATATTCAATTTGTTGATGCTCTATTCTTAGCATCTCCTGAATTATTGAAGGAGTTAATAAAGTGGAAAAAAGGCATTATTAAAGACAAAAAGAAAGAAAAAAAACTTAGGATTAGTTTATTTAAATATATTACAAGAATATGTACAAGGTCAACTCCATTTGGTGTTTTTTCCTCAGTTGGGACAGGCGATATTGTGGATAATAAAGAATCAGGTATTTTTATTACTGGACATAAGCGTCATAATAGAATAAATTTAGAAGTGTTATCACAAATCATTCATAAAATTGAAGGAAATGTTATATATAAAGATTACATAAAATATTTTCCAAATTCTTCTATTATTAAAATAGGTGATAAATATAGATATTATGAAAGAAAAGGGGAAGGTATTGAAGTTAATGAAATTAATTTTAACGATGTACTAAAACAAATTTTAAAGTTATCTATTATTGGTCTAAAACGAAAAGAGTTAGTCGAAAAAATAATTAATAAATTTAATACCTATGACTCTTCTTCTATTATAAACTATATTGATGAATTAATCGATAATCAAATATTGATTTCTCAATTATCATTTAACATTGAAATTGACCCATTAGAAATGATTATCACTTTTTTTGTTGATAATAATTTACAGGACAATTTTTATTATTTAATAGAAAAAATAAAATACTTATTGAAAAGGATAAAAATCGGCCATGATAATATCAATATATATAACGACTTGTATGGATGTTTGAATGCAATGAATATAAATTATGAAAGAAAAAACTTAATATTCACAGATACTTATACAAAATTTGACAGCTCATATATTGACAGAGAGACAATAGAAAATATAAAATCCATATTGGAATTATTTAATAATCGTAATATTAAATTTGATTATAATTTGAAGTATTTGGTTGATAATATTATTGATGTTTATGGTGATAAAGAGGTAGAATTATATAAAATATTTACGAATGAATACAATCTGATATATCAGTATTATAATAGACTAAATCCATTATTAGATAATATCAACATCCATAAACGCATAGAGAAAAAAGAAAAAGAAACTCTCAAAGAAGTGAATATTAATCTTTTTCGTAAAATAAATTGTTCCAATCAGAGTGTTATTGTTTTAAATGAAAATGATTTTAATAAAACTGACTTTGAACAGGGAAAAATTGTTGATACATTTTCTTTATTTATTGAAAACGTTCTTGATGATAATAAAGAAAAAACTGTACTTAGTTTTACGGGCGGTAGTAGTGCACTTAATATTTTGAGTAGGTTTTCTTTTGATGATAATATATATGCTATTATTAAAAAAATATCAGATTATGAAGTTGAGAAAAACCAAAATTTCATTTGTGCCGATTTTAATCATTTACCAAAAGTTTTGTCAAATGCATATTTAATATTTAGAAAACCAATAAAGAAATATAATATTCAATTCTTAAACAATGGAATTGATGAATATTCAATACCTATTCAGGACATTTACTTAAAGATAATTGATAACAAAATTCAGTTGTATTCAAAAAAATTTAATAAGTTCATTATACCATATATTTCAAACACTCAGAATACTGACATGTATAATATTTTACCAATTTACAAATTTTTTGCTGATCTTAAAAAAGATAAGAAATATGGTATGGGTTTTTTTATAGATGATATATTAAATGTTAATAAATATATACCAAGGATAGAAATTCAAAATTTAATTATTTTTAAGGAAACATGGTTGCTGTTAAAAAAGGATATTGATATATTATTGACTATTTCTTCTAAAGATTTGAGAAAAAATCAAAACTTGCTAAACTTCCTTAAACAAAAAAAGTTGCATGATATTGTAGTTTTAGTTGAGGGTGATAATAGATTTGTATTTAGTTTTTTTAACGAATTATCATTTGAATGTTTTAAAGATTTAATAAAAGGAAAAGAAAGAGCCATTTTAAATGAAAATTTTTCAAATTCAAAAGTTAAATCTAAAATGGGTTCTTATAAAAATGAAATAATAATTCCTTTTCTAACATGAAATCAACGCCCATTAACAGAAAATTTTTCCCCGGAAGTGAATGGTTGTATTTTAATATTTATACTAGTCCGATACATGCGGATAATATTTTGATAAATATTTTATCACCTCTAATAAATCATTTATTATCAAAAAAAATCATCCATTCATTTTTTTTTATTAGATACAATGATCCATATTTTCATATTAGACTGCGTTTTAAAATAACAAGTAATCAAGATGTTTTATTAATAATAAACGAAGTACATAAAAAGCTAAATATATGTATAAAAAAAGAGCATATTTGGAAGATAACTATCGACACTTATGATAGGGAATTTAATAGATACGGTAAATTTAATATTTTTGACACAGAATCTCTTTTTTTTTACGATAGTTTAAATGTTTTAAAATTATTAAAAATAATATATGAAAATAATATACAAGAGGACATAAAATTACTATTATCTATAAAATATATAATGAACTTAATAGATGTTTTCTTGGATAATATAGAAGAGAAAATAACTCTATTAAGTTTTATGAGTGAATCATTTAATAAGGAGTTTAACCTGAACAAGAAATCTAAAAAATTAATAAATGCTTATTATGCTGAATTGAGAAAATTAGAACTAGATGATATAAAAATTTATTCAAATTTTTTATACTTAACTACAAATAAAAACCTAGTAATGAAAATAAAAAAACAATTGTTAAAAGATAGCATTAGTTTAAATAATTATATTTTTAGTTTAATTCATATGTTTTGCAATAGATACTTTAATGATGATAATAGAAAGATGGAATTGATTGTTTATGATTTCGTGTTAAAAGAATATAATAAAAAAAAGTTTTTAGAAATTGAATAATAGTTTTCCACATTATATACAACCTGACTCTAAAGATTGTGGGCCTATGTGCCTTAAGATCATAGCCAAACACTTTAAGAAAACTATTTCTTTACAAAAATTAAGAAACTTAAGTGAAACCACCAGAGAAGGTAGCAATTTATTCTGTATTAGTGAAGCAGCAGAAAAAATAGGCTTCCACAGCTTGGGGGTGAAAATTTCATTAGAAACCTTACAAGAAGTGCCTTTACCTTGTATTTTACATTGGAACAAAGTACATTTTGTTGTTCTTTATAAAATAAAGAAACAAACCTACTATATCTCCGACCCAGCCCACGGCTTACTAAAATACAACCAACAAAAATTCTTAAAAAATTGGATAGGTAGTAACGCAGCCGAACATACAGAAGAAGGAATCGCACTACTGCTAGAAACCACCCCAAAATTTACAGACAATAACAACTTTGATGAAAAGGATAAAGACTTTGGTTTCTCCTTTTTAGGTAAATATGTGTTTAAATACAAAGCCTTTTTATGGCAATTAGTAATTGGGCTACTAGCAGCCAGTTTGTTGCAACTCATCTTTCCGTTTTTAACCCAATCAGTAGTTGACGTTGGGATTAAAAACCAAGACATCCATTTTATCTACTTGATACTCTTTGCACAATTGGCACTATTTCTAGGTAGAACGGCTATTGAGATCATACGAAGTTGGATATTATTGCATCTCAGTACGCGTATCAATATTTCATTGGTCTCGGATTTTTTTATCAAACTCATGAGTCTGCCCATTGCCTTTTTTGATACCCGAATGACAGGTGATATCCTACAACGTATCAACGACCACAGGCGTATAGAACGTATCTTGACTACTTCGTCTTTAAATGTCTTGTTTTCTATGGTCAATTTATTGGTGTTTAGTATTGTACTCGCTTATTACAGCTTACAGATTTTTAGCATTTTTATCATAGGTAGTATCTTGTATTTTGCTTGGATTATCCTGTTCCTAAAAAAACGTAGAGACTTGGATTACAAACATTTTTCTCAAGTAAGCCAAGAACAATCAAAGGTTATCGAACTCATCAACGGCATGCAAGAAATTAAACTCCACAATGCCGAAAAACAAAAACGTTGGGGTTGGGAGTTTGTACAAGCACGTTTATTTAGAATTTCTATTAAAAGTTTAGCGCTAGAGCAATATCAAAGTGTCGGTTCAGGTTTTATCAACGAACTCAAAAATATTTTGATTAGTATTTTGGCAGCTAAGTTTGTAATTGATGGTAGTATTACTTTAGGTATGATGTTGGCGATATCCTATATCGTAGGACAATTAAACTCACCCATTGCACAGCTTATCAACTTTATAAGAGAAGTACAAGATGCCAAAATATCCTTAGAACGTTTGTCAGAAATACATAACAAAGAGGACGAAGAACAACAGGACGAACAAAAAATAACTGAAATTCCTAATGATGCAGGGTTTGAATTAAATAAAGTGTCGTTTCGCTATATTGGTTCAGACCAATTGGTTTTAAAAGAAATGGACGTGACTATTCCAGCTAATAAAGTTACAGCTGTTGTAGGCGTGAGTGGTAGTGGGAAAACGACTTTAATGAAATTACTCCTTAAATTCTACGAACCCAACACGGGGCAAATAAAACTCGGAAATTTTGACCTAAAAAATATCTCTCAAAAAGCTTGGCGAAATCAATGTGGTGTCGTGATGCAAGAGGGCTATATTTTTAATGATACCATTGCAAATAATATTGCCGTAGGAGTAGATTATATAGACAAAAAGAAACTGGCACACGCAGTAGATGTAGCCAATATCAAAAGCTTTATAGAAACTTTACCCTTGTCGTACAACACCAAAATCGGTATGGAAGGAGTTGGTTTAAGTACCGGGCAAAAACAACGTTTATTGATTGCAAGAGCCGTATATAAAAATCCTAATTTTTTGTTTTTTGATGAAGCTACTTCAGCATTAGATGCCAATAATGAAAAAGAAATCATGGGAAAATTGAATGTATTTTTTAAAGATAAAACCGTGATGGTTATTGCACATCGTTTAAGTACGGTAAAAAATGCAGACCAAATACTCGTCATTGACCGAGGAAAAATAGTAGAAAAAGGAACTCATAAAGACTTAGTAAAATTGAAAGGGAATTATTATAAACTGGTTAAAAATCAGTTAGAGTTGGGTAATTAGCTAATTTGAAAATGAATTAATTTGAAAATGACAGATAAACTAGATAAAATACAATTAAGAAGCGAAGAAGTACAAGAAATCCTCACCAAAGTACCACATTGGATGATACGTTGGGGTAGTGTCTTGTTTTTAGCCTTACTTGTTATGTTGTTAGCTATTTCTTGGTTTGTCAAATATCCTGATATTATCACTACACAAGCCTTGGTAACTACACAAATACCACCACAAAAAATATATGCCAAAACAACGGGCAAATTAGATAGTATCTTGGTCAAAGACAACCAAAAGGTTCAGGAAAATCAAGCCTTAGCCATTATAGAAAACACCGCTAATTTTAGTGATGTTTTTTTTCTAAAGTCCATAATCGACACGCTTTCTGTTCGTAAAAAAGATTTTCATTTTCCTTTTGACAAACTCCCTGCCTTATTTTTAGGCGAAATGGAAACTGATTTTGCATTATTTGAAAATGCGTATATGCAATATGTACTTAACAAGAAGTTACAGCCTTTTTCTAATGAAGCTACGGCAAATCGCATTAGTATTTCCGAATTAAAAAGGCGATTGCAAAGCACTTTAGCTCAAAAAGACCTCTACCAATCAGAGTTAACTTTTAAGAAAAAGGACATAGAACGCTACAAAACACTCTTTGAAAAAGGTGTTATTTCAGCACAAGAGTATGAAAGCAAACAACAAGCCTACCTACAAGCAGAACGAAATTATAAAAATATGAGTCTATCTGTTTCGCAAATAAGGGAAGCAATAAGCAATGCCAAAAAAATATCAAGAGGCACGGAAATTAATAAAACAAGAGAAGATATTATTTTGTTAAAAAATCTAATTCAGTCCTTTAATCAGTTAAAGAAAAGTATCAAAGATTGGGAGTTACGTTATGTTTTACAATCAAAGATAAATGGAGAAGTTTCTTTTTTAAACTATTGGAATAAAAACCAAACTGTAAAACAAGGTAATTTAGTATTTACGATTATACCAACAAAAAATTCATTTTTCATTGCAAAATTAAAAGCTCCTGTACAAAACTCGGGTAAAATAAAAATAGGTCAATCAGTTAACATTAAGCTACAGAATTACCCTGAAACAGAATTTGGAATGCTTAGAGGAACAATTACAAATATCTCTCTTGTTCCAAATAAAGATGGTTTTTATTTAATTGACGTAAGCTTACCTAATAAACTAATTACTTCTTATAATAAAGAGATAGCCTTTAAACAAGAAATGCGAGGTACTGCTGAAATCATTACTGAGGACTTACGTTTAATTGAAAGATTCTTTTATCAGTTTAGAAGTATTTTGAATAGAGAATAGAAAAAATAATTGAATTGAATAAGATTAATAATGAGTACATAAAAACCAAGCACATTTGCAATTCACTACACCATACGCTTAAACCCAAAATTGCAAAAGAGCTTTAACATACTACTAAATTTAAAATATTAAGTTCCAAATTTGCAATGAAAATATTAAACCCTGTGCCTAACAATGCATATACCCAATGGCGAGTAAGTGCCTATAAACAAAGTTTTTGGATAATCCGAAAGGTAAAGATTTTTTTATTAACTTTGTGTTGTAAACATCGCCACTGGGCATATGCTGAACGTTGGCAACAAGCAAAAAAACGTAATAAAAAATGAACAAAACATTATTATTCCTTTCAATTATACTATTAGTTGGATGTAAATCGGAAACAAAATCAAAAGAAAATGTAGAAACGGAACAAACTCTACCGCAATTTAAAACTGTAAAAGAAATGTTAGCAGATGCTTCAGACTATTATGTGGAAAATGGTTCTCTGAAATTCATTTCGGAAGACAAATCGAATTTGCACATTCAAGTTTCAAAACCAATTTTTGAAGCAGATTTAGAAAGCGTAAAAGAGGAAATTGTAAAAAGAGATATAATTTACGTTGCTTTTCAAACTTTTGCACAAACGGATATTGATAAATTGACAATTACTGCTATTCCTAATGATATGGAAAATCGAGAAAAGTATTATGAAAAATACAAAAAGACTGTAACAATCGACAGAACAAAAGCAAAAGGAATTATAAAAAAATATCTGAATAGCGAAGATTTTTCAATTCTTTACAAGAAAGACGGAGAATTATGGTTGCCGAATAAGAATTTTAGCAAACTGAAATTTGAAAATTTAGATGAAATATTTACTGAATTGACAAACGAATAAAAAGCCAGTTGCCAACAAAATGTATAAACAATAAGGGTTTCAGTGCTTAATCCAAAGTTCAGAGTATTTTACAAAGTCCGCAAAATTTACAATTTTGCGTGTTAATTATTAAAGAAAAAATTGTAAATTTGGCTCAGTGATAAACCGAAAAGTAAGTGTTTTTTAACCCCTTACTGTTCATACACAAACCGTTGTGTGTAATCAGGCAAACTCAAAAATCATATGAAAAAAAACAATAAAGAAACAATTTTTGAAATTTTAGCAGAAGGTGGAAGTATAACTGCTTATCGTTCTTTTGTTGGATATAATAAAATGAAAAATGCAGAATATATTTTATTTTATGAAACTTCAGAAATGGATATTGATGTAAATGGAGAGGAATATGGAACAGGTAACCGTTCAAAATTAGAAATAATTGATTTTGATACATTTTGGAAAAAAACAGTAAAAAAATATCCAACAATCTATGAATTGCACTTAAATTTTATGCACAAAGATTATAAACTTAATGTGGCATTAGATTTAAGAAAAAGATTTTTAAAAAATAAAATTCAAATTAATGATTTATATAGTAAGCAATCTTGGTTAGAAAACCTTGACGTAAAAGAATATGAACTAATAGATAAATCACCTTTTTATAATAAGGAGTTTATCGAGTTATTGTCTAGATACAGTAATAGAAGTCTTAACATAATGGAAGAAAACGGATGGAATAGAATTGATATAATGCATTCTAAATTTGAGACCATCGAACAATACAAAAAATATTTATCTGAAAATAACGAAAGAAATTTTGATGGTTTTTTTAATAACTTGGCAAACTCAGGTGTTTACACATATTTTGATGGGGAAAATTGTTTATATGTAGGTAAGGCAAAAAAAATTAGTAATCGTCTTATAGACCATTTTAAATCATCAAAAGGAATTGTGAAAAAAAACAATCCAAATGACGGAAAACGACAACGTGAAATGTTTGGATTTTACAAGAATAAACAAATCACAATATTTTATATGGAAGTAGATGATAAGTATAAAAGTGGAACAGGAGAATTGTTACGAAAAACTTTTGAAGGAATGCTTCAATTAGAATATAAACCAGAATTTGATGAAAAAATAGACTACACACAACAATTTGTATAGTTAATGGCTACTAATCGTTAAACCCAAAGTTAAGTTCTTTAAATAAAGTTTGGTGATTAATCGAGAAATTAATACTTTTAACACGCCACTAACCATACAAGAAATCGTTGGCAATAATTAAATAAAGGATAAAATATGGCAAATCAAATAGAAAGTGAAAAACTTTTAATTAAACAAATTTTTGAACGTTGGTATAAAATACCAAATTATCAAAGACCTTATGTTTGGGAAAAAGACCAGATAACTGACTTATTAGATGATATTTCTTTTGCTCGTAATCAAAATGACAAAGCTGAATACTTTTTAGGTTCAACAGTGTTTCAAACTAAAAAAGATGAAAATGGAGATTATGTTGAAGATGATGTTTTAGACGGACAGCAGAGATTAACAACACTATTTTTACTTACAGCAACCATAAGAGATATAACAAAAAACGAAAACCTAAAAACAACTTGTGGTAAAATTATTTATCAAAATGCAAATGAATTTGACGGCACACCTGAAAGAATAAGAATTATCTTTGATATTCGTGATGAAGTTAAAAACTTTGTTGATAAATATATTAAAGTAGAAGGTGGTACAGCTGATATTGATAAATTAATTGAAGAAAGAGAAAACACAAGTGATTTATCAATTAAAAATATGGTTAACGCTATATTAACGATACGTGATTTTTTTGAAAATGATGAAACTTATATTTCTGTCGAAGAATTTTTTAAATATTTAAATAATAAAGTTATAATGATATATGTTGCATCTGAAAGTTTAGAAGATGCTTTTAGAATGTTTACAATACTAAATAATCGTGGCGTAAAATTAAGAAATAGCGATATATTAAAGGCTGAAAATTTAAGAATAGTATCAAACAATAAACAAAATATTTATGCAAAATCTTGGGAAGAAATAGAAAATTATTTCAATGAAGACTTTGATACTTTTCTTTCTCATATAAGAACAATTTTAGTAAAAGAAAAAGCCAGATTAAATTTATATGACGAGTTTGAAAAAAATATTTACAAACCAAAAAAATACATCAAGGAAGACAAAAGGTACATTAATTTACCACCATTATTAGAAAAGGGAGAAAAAACAATAGACTTTCTTATTGAATATAAGAAACATTTTGACGAAATATTTAATAAAGAACATTATAATATATTTGGAGATTATAAATTTGACAATCTGTTATCTATAATGCAAAATGTATTACCTGCAGATTTTTGGATACCACCATTATTGAGTTATTACAATAAATTTAGAACAACAAATCTTATCGAGTTTTTAGAACATTTAGACAATAAATTTTCATTTGATTGGATCGTTGGTATGACGCCAACAACAAGAATTGAAAATGTAAATAATATTCTAAAAGAAATTGAAAATACTTCAAATAGTGATGATTTGTTGAAAAGTGATGTGTTTAAAATAGATATTGATGATTTATTAAATGTATTAAGTGGCAATATTTATGGCAAACGATTTGCGAGATACATATTATATAAATTGGACTATTTTTATGGAAACACTGATAAAATTAATGTACCAAAAATCATTTCTGTTGAACATATTCTTCCTCAAAATCCAAAAGATGATAGCCAATGGATAATTGATTTTTCAGAAGAAGATAGAATTGAATGGACTAATAAAATCGGAAATTTAGTTTTAATAAGTAGGCGTAAAAATTCTTCACAAGGTCGGTCTGATTATTCCATAAAAAAGGAAAAATACTTTAAAAACAATATTGAATTATTTAGGAATTCGATTAGAATTTATAATAATTTTTCAACTTGGAATTTAAATGACATTCAAAGAAATCAAAAAGAAGTGCTTCTGAAAATAGAACAACATTATAAAAAAAATGAATAACTATTGCCAACAAAAAATATAGTGCATTTGGCAGTTAGTGCTAAAATTCAAGATGATAGCAATAAATAAACATAGTGCAAAACTGAAAATTAAGTGCTTTGAAATGCCAAACGCACCATATTTAGAACGTTCTCTGCAATTAAAACTCAAATCTTATATGAAAAGTAATATCA
>Ga0256840_1003675_pt1 | contig 12157 bp, 11 predicted proteins | sample 355202metaG_FD_185969 | JGI IMG/M metagenome (GOLD analysis project Ga0256840, IMG submission 185969) | Hydrothermal vent microbial communities from Mid Atlantic Ridge, Atlantic Ocean - 355-202 | ecosystem: Environmental > Aquatic > Marine > Hydrothermal vents | place: Atlantic Ocean: Mid...
AGGCATCATTAAATAAAATAACACAATTGCACCTACTAAACCTATTCCACTTAAAATAATAACATGTTTCTTCATTTGAAACTCCTTTTGTTTTTGTTTTTTCTATTTCTAGTTTATTTATTTTAACTAAAAAAATAGTAATGTCAATTACTATTTTTTCTTACATATAAAATATACTCTCTCACTCTGAGCTATAACCTCTCCATAATGATAATCAATCATTTCTAAAATTTTAAATCATTTTTCCTTTAATTCTTTCTTTATTTTATTAATTGGAAAACTATTCTCTCTTACTACCTCTTCTATTAATGTATATTCAGTACCGGTACCTTGAATTCATTTTTTATCTTTTTGTACCGGTACTATTTCTGTATTTTCTAAGTTAGAGCTTTTTTTAAAAATTTTTACTAGCCATTCATAAATTCAATCTTTTTTATTCATTTCTAAACAAACAGTATCATTTCCAAAATTATAAAATTGAGCAAAATCATTAGTTATATTATCAAATTCATAAAGAGTATTTATATCAAAAACTAATAAACCATCTTTTTCTAGATGTTTATTACTCATATCAAAAAATGCTTGCCATTGTTCCCATTTTAAAAGATGACAGATAGAATTATAGTTACATAAAATAGTATCAAAAGTCTTTTCTAGATTAAAATCAGTCATATCTGCTAAAACTAAATCTTTTTTATTCATATTCTTTTCTGCTTTTTCTAGCATTTTTTCACTTATATCTAACCCTGTTAATTTATATCATTTTTTTATTAATTCTCTTGCTACTTCTCAAGTCCCACAAGCAGTTTCCAAAATAGTTTTTGTTTCTGGTTTATATTCTTTTATACAGTCTTCTACTAAAAATTCTACTTCATCTTCTAAAGGATTGTTTATAGACCTAACTATCTTGTCATAGTATTCTAAAAATACATCGTAAGTTTTCATTAATTTTTAATTATTTAATATTCATTGTTAAAGTTTTTTCATCAAAACTATCAATTCAATTTTTTAACATATAATCAACACTAATTGTTCAATACTTGTTAACTCTTTTCTTTATATTTCTATAAATATCTCCAAATACTTTTGCTCAAAAATCTCTCTCTATTTTTGCTTCAAATAAAGCACTAAGCATATCTGCTTGTTTAGCTACTTTTCATAATTCTCATTCAAAAGGTTTTAACATAAAATCAAATACTTGATTCTTATATTCTAAATCTACATAAGAAAATATATAATCATCCATCATATTTATTTCAACTTGTTCTAATACTTCCTCAAATCATTTTACTGCTTTTTTAGTAGGAGTTATAATATCTCAGGTAATAGCTTCTGGTATATCATGATAAATAGATCTAAGCATCAATTCTTCAATATTATAATTAGCTCATAAATCATTTTCTATTTTTCAAATAATATAAGAAATAAAAGTAATAACAATTAAATGACTCATAACAGAAATAGGAAAAATCCTTGTTTGTCACATCCATCTCATAGAATGACTAAGTCTTCTAATATGGGTTAAATATTTTTTATAATTATCATTTTTTAAAAGCATATCTAAACTAACTAAATCTTTCCTTTTATCTTCAAGACTTAAATGTATTTGACTTAATGGAACTTCATAAATATCTCAAAATACTTTTTCATTTATCTTACATTCTATAAATCAAGCATATTTTTTTGATGCTTCTATAATTGAAAGCTCTAGTTCTTTATCAGTATTATTTAAAGTAGTTTTTATATCATTTTTTAAATATTCTGGAGCTTCTCAATCTAAAATAAAACTAAAAGCTTTAGATTCTATTTCTTTAAAAATTTTATCATCTATTTTTAAAATATAATCTCTAGTTCATGAACTTATATCAGAAAGAATTAAACTAGAAAATGAATTAAAAATAATTCTTTTTAGTAAAAATTCTCTATCTATTTTATGACCTTGTTTTTCTTCTAAATAAGCTAAAAATAATGCAACATGCATAACAAATCAAACATTATCTAAATGACTTACATCTTCGATCCTTGGAAAATTATTCCATCTTTTCATAGAAAGCCCTCTTGTAAGCATTAATTTTAATATATTTCAAACCATAGTTTATTTTTAATATTAATTAAAACAATTATATATAGTTTTGTAAAGAAGCAAAAAATAAATAGGATTTAAAATCCTATTTATTTTTTATTTTTTCTATAAAATCTTTTAAATCTTCTTTTATTCTAGCTTCAAGTTTCATAACTTTATCTCTACCATAATGAAAAAAATCTATTTTCCATGCATGCAAAGCCTGTCTTTTAAGTCAATAATTTCTCTCAAAAAAACTATTAAGTTTTTTATCTCAATAAGCTTTATCTCAAATAATAGGATTTCACATATGAGCCATATGTACTCTTATTTGATGCATTCTACCTGTTTCAATTTCTATTTCAACTTCTGATAAAATCAAAACACCTTCTTTTGTTTGCATTATATGCTCTTTTATAAGTTTATAATGACTTATTGCTGTTAATCATTTATCTGAAACCTGAACTTTATTTTCATTTTTTGCATTTTCTATTCTGAGAAGTTTATCCTTTAGTGTTCATTTTTTCTTGGGAAGTTTTCCTAAAACAATAGCATAATAAGTTTTTTTAACTTTTTTATGATCTTTTAGATCATTAACAAGTTTCATAAGAATATCTTTTTTCTTTCCTATCATTAAAATACCTGAAGTATCTCTATCTATTCTATGAATTAAACTTGGTTTAAATGTAAGACTATTTAATTTATCTCATAAATAATCTTGAACTATTGCTATAACATTTGTTTCCTTTGTTTTATGATCCCCCGGATGTACATTAATACCAGGCTCTTTATTTATTATAAATAAATCTGCATCTTCAAAAACTATATCATTTTTATTAAAACTATCTTCTTTATCTATTTTTTCTATTTCTTCTTCAATTTTTGAAAGCTCCTCAAAATCATTATCACTTAAATGAATTTTAATCTCATCTCAAACTTGCAACTTATATTCATTATCTCTTTTTTTAAACTTTCATTCACTTCAATCAAACTTTACTTTTATTTTATCTTTTCTATTAAATTTAAATAAAAGTCCTCTTGTTGCTCTTGGAAAAAGCTTTTTAAGAAATTTATCTAATCTCTGATTTGCATCATTTTCTTCTATTTTAAATTGTTTCATTTTTTTTAAATTATTTCCTTTATATTTTGTAGCCTCTTTCTCCTGACAAGGAGAGAGAATTCAAGAGAGAGGTTATTTTTATTGAAATACTGTAAAATCAAAAGCCTGATTAACTGTTTTTGTAGGAACTTTTATTTCTAGCTCTTTTTTATATCAAATAGATTTTCAAGCAGAATCTATTTTTGTATAACGGAGTGGTAAATTATTACTTCATACTGTATCATCAACATCTAACATCCATTCTAAATAAGGAACTCATACGTTATTACTATTTAACTCCAATTTATTAACTATAGAAAATTTCAATGTACATCATGAATTTACTCAATTACAATCAGTTCAATAAAAAGTTCTAATACTAATTCAATCATTTCAATTTAAATCATATCACAATAAATCTTCTATACTTTTAAAAGTTATAGAATCATTAGATTTTAAAATATCATTATTTGTAATAATTCATCAACTTGCGTTGAGAGTATTATTTAAAGAAGATATTTGCCAATTTACAAAAGGAGTATATGGAGTGGTAATATCTCAAGTTAAAGTTTCAGCTGTATTAGTTGAGTTTACATTTGAAAATTTATCTAAATCTGGAATCTTAAAAGCAATTTTAAAATCTGCTAAAGTTTGTATATATCAATTTCATACTGATAATTGTATAGGATTTCATTGAGAAATAGTATTCCAATTTATATCATACATGCTATTTCATTCTCAAGTAGGTGGTAAATAAGTTCAAGATGAAAAGGTATTATATTTATGAGTAATATTTCAGCTATAAAGTCTAGAATTTTCAACTCTTTCATTTAAATCAGTTCTTGTTGATATATAATATAATCATTCTTCTATTCAACTATTAGCTAAATAATATGATTTAGAACTATTTTCTATTGATTTTACCTCTCTTCAAAAAGGTATAATATATTCAAGTATATTATATGCTATCAAACTAATAACTATAACTATTCACATAGCTATAACTAAGGCAAATCATTTTTTATTGTTTTTCATTTTTTATTATTAACAAATCATATATTATTTTTCTAATCCATACTAAATTACTTCCTTTCAAAAGGAGGAAATTCAATGCTGGATTATATAAACTTATTTACTATATATATCTGATAAACTTATAGTCATAGAAAAATCTAACTCTTTTCATGCTCATCATACTTGTTTTCTTGATCTCCAACTTGGTTTTAATTTCATTTTTAAAATTAAATAAGGAGAAATATTTCATCAAATAGAATCATTTTTCCAATCATATTCTATATTTTTATTAGGATAAGCATATATTTTAAACTCAGAAACATTTATACTATCTGGAAAAAGAGGCACCCAATTAACAGTTCAAGTTCATGCTACTTGTTCTATTCATGATGTAAAATCAGTATTAATTATCCACGTATCAATAACTCAGTCAGATTGAGTATTGTCAATATTAGATAAATTATGATTCATTCACCGATCTTTTCATTCAAGTCTTAAATACTCTATATTTCAAAGACAACCTGATCATGTTATAGAGTTATTTCAATCAAAAGTACAGCTATCTGGAGCATCAGGATCTTTTATAACATTCCATCTGAAATATAATCTTTCCTTTTTATTTCAACTTATCAAATATAATTCAGTTATATCTGTTCAACTATTAAATGCATCTGGTCAAACTCAAAGATATTCATCATCATCATCTCAAATCACATTTCAGTCTCCATCTTCATCTCATAAATCATCATCGTAATTTGAATTATAGTCTCTAAATTGAAAAGAATACTCTCAAAATCTTTGTTGTTCTCAAGTATAATCTATAATTCAACTATTAAATTTTGTAAAACAACCTGTTCAAGTCATAGGAGTTCAATCATCACTTCTACAGTAATAAAATCATTCTCAAAAAGTATTTGTTCAAATAGTTCAATTCCTTCAAAAATTACCAAATCAAGAATCCTGAAGAAAATGTCATGAAGAATAAGTAGTATTTCAAATTATTCTTCTATTAAAATACTCTTCATAATCAAGAGTTCCTCACTTTTTTATCATTTCAAAAAGTTTTTCCGTAAAATAAAAACTTTCTTTTTGAATATCTGTTTCTTGAATCAATTTAGATTTTCAAATAGTTATTGATATTAAGGCTTTAAATCATCAAATCAATACTATAGAAACAATTATTATTCAAACCATTATTTCTATAAGTGTAAACGCTTTATTTTGTTTTTTAAAATTCATATAATAATTACTTATTTTTAAAAATATAATTTAATACATCACCAAATAGTGAAAAAATCTTATAAAAAGATGGTTTAGTCCAAAAATATTTAGACCATTTTCTAAAAATAAAATCTAAAAAATTAAAAAATATATTCTTTTTTTTATTACTTCAAATAAAGAATAATTTTGTACTTCTGAAAAATGAAAATAAAAAACTAAAAATAAAAGCTAATAAATCAAAAAAACTATTATTAATTATTATTTTTTGCTTCATATTATTTTTATTACAATAAAATTATACACATATATTAAATATTATAAAGTATTTGCAAAAATATCAAATATAATTAATGTTTTTAAAATTTTAAAAAAATAAAAATTATGACTAGAAAAAATAAAAACTGAAATAATATAAAAAATGATATAAAATGTTTATTAGGTAATATTAAATTTAAAAGTTTAAATTTAACATTAGCAAAACAAATAATTATCCTTTGAATATTTATTTGATTTGTAAGTTTATATCTACCTTGGATTAATAATGTAGAAAAATGAATTTCATGGAATTCATTTTATTCACTTACATGAAATATATGATATCTGCTAATTATGGTTTTATTATTACCTATACTTATTATTTTTTCTACTAATTATAAAGAAAAAATAAAATTATATTCAGATTTATCATTAAAAAATCATTTTTTAGTAATAACTTCAGCGTTTATAATAATAAGTTTTAGTATAATATCATTAAGTTTTATAAACTGATTAAATACATTTTTTGAAAATATATTTTATTGAAAATGAGTTATATTATGTATGACTTCTTGATTTATTATAATGTTTTGATGATTTTTATTAAGAAAAGAATATTATTCTGATAGTTCTGAAATAATACTAAATAAACTCAATCAAAATAGAGAAAATTTAAAAAAAGAAGATAATATGAAATTACCATTTTAATAAAAAAATAGTTTGACTTTTATTATAAAGTCATTATATATTACATAGAAATATCTATCTAAATAAAATTGGAATGACTACTCAAACACTAAATAATAAAAACATCACTACATCTTTTAGTGATATATTAAGTTCTCTATCAGAAAAGGAAAAGAGTGTTATAGAAAGAAGAGTTGGTCTTTATTCTGAAAAAGAAACATTACAAAATATTGGTAATTCTTTTTCTCCATCAATAACAAGAGAAAGAGTTAGACAAATAGAAGAATCAGGAATAAAGAAAATATGAAGAATTGTGAAAGCAACTCTTCTAAAAGATATACAAATAACTTCTAAAAAATATTTAGAATTACATTGATGAATTATATCAAAAGATAAATTAATAAACATATTAATTAAAGATTTAAAATTAGAATCAAATGTTAATGCTGGAATATTAGAAGTAATTATACAATCAGATTTTGATATAAAAAAATCAAAACAAAAATTAAATTGTAAAATTTATTTTTCTCTTCCAAGTTTAAGTAAACAATCAATTGAATCAGTTCATAAAGAAGCATTAAAAATTCTTAAAAAGAAGAAAGATGTAATGGATAAAGCATCTTTATATGAAATAGTTTCAAATAATATTGAATCAAAAGATAAATTATCACTTTCATATATTGATTCTATATTAGATTTATATGATGATATAGTTTTTTGAGAAGAAAATCTAATAGGATTAACTAAATGGAAAATACTTAATCCAAAAACATTAAAAGACAAATCTGTCTATATAATGAAAAAAGCAAAAGTACCTATGCATTTTGTAGATATATCAAACAAAATAACTGATATGCTTGGTGAAAGTGTAAAAGTAAACACTATTCATAATGAATTAATAAGAAATAAAGAATTTGTTTTAATAGGTAGATGAATATATGCACTAAAAGAATGGGGATTTGTTCCAGGTACAGTATTAGATGTTATAGTAAATATTCTACAGAAAAAATGAGAACCTATGAATACAGAAGAAATAACTAAAGAAGTATTAAAAACAAGAAATGTGAAGCAAACTACTATATATATGAACCTACAAAATAAAGATAAAATAGAAAGAGTTTGAAGAAATTACTATCAAGTTAAAAAATAAAAAAGTTACTTAAAATAATAAGTAACTTTTTTTATTTCTCTCTTTACAAAAGAGTATATTTTTTTAATATTAATATATTATAAATTAAAAAATAAAATGTGAAAATATTTGTATATGATACTGAAACAACATGATTTATAAATAAGAAAGAGCCTAATTTAGAATTACAACCAAACATAATTCAATTTGCATGAATATTATGAGAATTGATAAATTGAGAATTCAAAGAAATAAAAAGAATTAATCAGATAATAAATCCAAAAAAACCTATTCCTTTTGCCTCATCACAAATACATCATCTTTATGATATAGATGTTAAAAATACACCTTATATTGAAGATGTTATTGATGATATACTTAGTTATATAAATGAACCTGATATTATTGTATGACATAATATTGAGTATGATGAAAATATGGTAAAACTTGAGTTAAAAAGATTAGAATTAGAGTATAAATATCAACCCAAACAAGTAATTTGTACAATGAATGAATCTATCAATTTCTGTAAATTACCAAAAAAAATGGCCAGTTCTCCATGATATAAAAGACCAAAACTATGAGAATTACATAAAAAACTCTTTTGAGAATACTTTATATGAGCACATGATGCTATGACTGATGTTGAAGCAACGTTAAGATCATTTTTAGAGTTAGTAAAAAAGGATGTAATAACATTAAAAGAAAAAAAAGAAGAAATAATGAGTTTATTTTAATAATTAATTATATATAATGTCTAATTTTTGAGATTTAATAAATATTGAAGAGTTTGAAAAAAGGGAAACTTTTTCTGATGATAGATGAGATATATCTTTTTACTGCAAAGATTGTAAAAAATTAGTAAAAGCAGATAGACCAGATTCAAAATGATATACATTCGTATGCCCTGAATGTAAATGATCAAACGTAGTTATTTGAACAGAACAATGACTAAAAGTAAATTACAAAATTAAATAAAAAGTATATAAAGTATATAAAAAGTTTTGACAATATATATATCTTTTATATACTCTAAATATACAAATAAAAAATGTATAACTATTTAACAAAATAACCTATTATTATGAACAAACAAGACGCACTAAACAACGCATTAGCAATGATAGAAAAACAATTTGGTAAATGATCTATAATGAAATTATGAGATGATGCTGCTAGACAAAAAATAGAAACATTTTCATCTGGATCACTATGATTAGATATGGCATTATGAGGATGATATGCAAAATGAAGAATTGTTGAAATATATTGACCAGAAAGTTCTGGTAAAACTACACTTACACTTCATGCAATAGCTGAATGTCAAAAAGCAGGATGAGTTGCAGCTTTTATAGATGCAGAACATGCACTTGATCCAGAATATGCAAAAAAAATTGGAGTAGATACTGATAATTTATTAATATCGCAACCTGATTATGGTGAACAAGCTTTAGAAATAGTAGATGCTTTAGTTAGATCGTGAGCTGTAGATTTAATTGTTGTAGATTCTGTTGCTGCACTTACTCCAAAAGCTGAAATAGAATGAGATATGTGAGATTCTCATATGGGTCTTCAAGCAAGACTTATGAGTCAAGCACTTAGAAAAATTACATGAGCTATTAATAGGAGTAATACTACTGTAATTTTCATAAATCAAATTAGAATGAAAATCTGAGTTATGTTTGGTAGTCCAGAAACCACTACTTGAGGTAATGCTCTTAAATTTTATGCATCTCAAAGATTAGATATTAGAAGAAAAGCTAAAATAGAACAATGAGTTGCTATGGATAAAGAAGTTATGTGAAACTTAACTAAAGTAAAAGTTATAAAAAATAAAATAGCTCCTCCTTTTAGAGAAGCAGAATTTGATGTAATGTACAATCAAGGTATATCTAAAGTTTGAGAAATATTAGATATATGAGCTAAAACTGAAGTAATTAAAAAAGCATGAGCGTTTTATTCATATGGTGAAATTAAATTAGGGCAAGGTAGAGAAAAATGTAAAATATTTTTACAAGAAAATCCTGAAATAGCTAATGAGATAGAGGAAGTAATTAAAAATAGTTTATAAAAGTTTAAAAGAGCCAACCATGGCTCTTTTTTCTTGCCTTTTCCCTATTTATGTATATATTTCTAAACATAACTTTAAAAAATATAAACTAAGAAAATGAAAATTTCATATAAAATATTAAAAAAATATATTTCGAATATTAAATCAGTTGAAGATCTTTCTAAAGATTTAGTAATGCATACAGCTGAAGTAGAAGATATTATTTCAGAGTGAGAAACATTTAATAATATTGTATACTGAAAAATTAATTCTATAGAAAAACATCCCGATGCAGATAGTTTAAAAGTATGCAATGTTGATGTATGAGAATTAGATAATTTACAAATTGTATGTGGTGGTTCAAACCTAAAAATATGACAAGCTGTAGCAGTAGCTAAACTTTGAGCAGTTGTATCTTGGCATGGGACAGAGACTATAACAATGAAAAAAACAAGTATAAGATGAGTAGAGTCATTCGGTATGATTTGTGCTAGTGAAGAAATATGATTAAAAGAACAATTCCCTACTGATGATCCAAAAGCAATTCTTGATTTTTGAACATTAGAATCAAAACCAGGTACTTCTTTAGCTGATTTACTAGGAAAAAATGATTACATTTTAGAGGTAGATAATAAAGCAATTAATCATAGACCTGATTTATTTTCTCACATTTGAATAATTAGAGAAATTTTTGCTATAAATAATGAAAAATTTGATTTTAAATTTGAAAATAAAGATTTTTCTAATTTACCTGACTTATGAATTAAAAATGAAATTCCTAATATTGTAAAAAGATATATCTGACTAAAAATAGAAAATGTATCCAATTCTGAAACTCCAGATTATATAAAACAAGTACTATCATCTGCTGAAGTTACTTCAAAATGATTATTAATCGATATTTCAAACTATTCACTTTATTTATATGGTCAACCTACTCACTGTTTTGATGCAGATAAAATATCTGGAAATATAACTATTAGATATGCTATTAAAGATGAAGCATTTAATGGTTTAAATGATGTAGAATACAAATTATCTACTGAAGACATAGTTATTGCTGATTCAGAAAAAGTATTAGCACTTGGTTGAATTATTGGTGGTAAAAGTTCATCAGTAACTAATGAAACTACAAATATTATTGTTGAATGAGCTCATTTTGACCAAGCTACAGTTAGAAAATCAGCAAAAAGATTATGACTAAGGACAGATTCTCTAAATGTATTTGAAAAAGATATTCTTCCAGAAATGCCTATTAGATGAGTAAATTTAATAGCTTCAGAATTAGAAAAAAACTTAGATTGAATTAAAATTACAAAATATTCAGATAGTTATGAAAATAAACAAGAAATAGTTACTATAGATTTCGATTTAGATTTTATTAATAATTTAATCTGAAAAAAATATGAAGAAAAATATGCTTTAAATATTTTAACAAATCTTTGAATAGAAGAAAAAAAATGAATATTAACAATTCCTTTTTGGAGAAAAGATTTAAATTATAAAGCAGATATAGCTGAAGAAATTGCTAGAATAGACGGTTTTGATAATATTGAAATAACTATTCCTAGAATAAATATTTGAGCAGTTATTCAATCCAATATATATAAAATAAAAAACGATACTAGAAATTACTTCTGTGATAAAGGTTGGTATGATATGTATACATATTCTTTCGTAAATAAAGAATTAATGAGTAAGTCACTTTGAAATACAGATGATTTAGTTCCAATGAAAAATGCTCTATCTGAAGAATTAACTCACTTAAGATGAAGTTTAATTCCAAATTTATTATTATCACTAGAAAAAAATATTAAAGATTTTTCTGAAATGAGATTATTTGAATTAGAAAAAGTATTTACTAGAAATAATAGTGAAATAAATGAAAACTATTCCTTAGCATGAGTAGAACTTTCAAATAAAGAAATTATATATTATGATATTCAAAACACAGTTTCTAATTTTTTTAAAACTGTATGAGTAACTAAGTATATGTATGACATAACTGAAACTATTCCAAGCTTTGCACATTCAGGAAGAACTGCTTCAATTATTATAAGATGACAAGAAGTATGAACTATCTGAGAAGTTCATCCAAAAGCTGCTAATAATTTTGATATAAATGATAGAATAGGTTATTTTGAAATAAATATATCTAAACTAGAAGCTGCTCTATATTCAATTACTAAAGCTAAAGAAATTTCAAATTTTCAAGAAAATAATTTTGATTTAAATTTTGTAGCAAATAAAACTATAAAATCTAAAGATTTAAAAGCTACAATTGAAAAAACTGATGCTAAATTAATTACAAAAGTTGAATTAGTTGATATATATGAAAATGGAGAAAAACTTCCATGAAAAAGAAGTCATACATTCAAAATTTTCATACAATCGCTAGAGTGAACCTTAGATGACAAAGTTAAGAATGAACTTATTAATAATATAGTTAAAAAAATAGAAAAAAAATGATGAGAACTTAGATAGTTCTATATCATTTTTTCTTTAAAAAAACATGTTATTTTAAAATAGAAATGTCACCCTTTTTTTCAAAATAGAAATGTCACTTTTAGTGATGTTTCTATTTTTTTATATTTATCTTACAAAAGGATGTGGCTTTCAATGAATCTCAAAATAAGTTTT
>Ga0256840_1003676_pt1 | contig 12155 bp, 10 predicted proteins | sample 355202metaG_FD_185969 | JGI IMG/M metagenome (GOLD analysis project Ga0256840, IMG submission 185969) | Hydrothermal vent microbial communities from Mid Atlantic Ridge, Atlantic Ocean - 355-202 | ecosystem: Environmental > Aquatic > Marine > Hydrothermal vents | place: Atlantic Ocean: Mid...
TTGTCTTAAAATCTTCAATACACAAATCAATCCCATCCACACTTTTCTTCATCATGCTGTTTATGTCATTTTCAATATATGAAATATTTTCATCTTCATAGTCTAATTTTATGCAAGTTCTTTTCATTAGAACACAGTCGGTATCGCAAGTAAATATACTCTTTTGTACACTCATGGTTATCCTTAGTAATGTATTTGTACCTATGTACAAATCTCTATACAAAGTAGCTTCACTTCTGTAACATCAAAAGTGCTATTTTTGCCCTTTTCAAGGGTTTTAAATTTTTCATGTATCAAAAAGTTACATATTATGTCCAAAAGTGCTACTATATATCTAAAAAATACGAGGAACTATGAAATATTTACCTGTTTTACTTCTTATGGTACTCGTCATCTTTACCCTTAAACCAAAGGAAAAACCCATCCAAACACTAAACCAAAACGACACCATCTTAGCTTTCGGAGACTCACTCACTTACGGGTACAATGCCAAGGAAAATGAAAGTTACCCTGCTGTGCTTTCTCATCTTTCGGGGTATGAAGTTATAAATGAAGGCATTTTAGGAGAGACTTCGCATGAGGGGCTAAGACGTATATCTCCACTCCTTGAAGATGAAAACATCAAACTCATGATACTCCTCTTTGGGGGCAATGACATCATGCAAGGCTTGTCTATGGAGGACTTGAAGTCTAACCTCAAAACCATGATACGCATGGCAAAAGAAAAACGCATAGACGTACTACTTGTAAGTGTACCAAACCTTAGCATTTTTGGACTCTCACCTTTAGAGCTTTATGAAGAAGTAGCAGAGGAAGAAGGTGTACCACTACTTTCTGGGATGATGGCAGACATCTTAGAAAGCCCTTCACTTAAAAGTGACCAGATACACCCCAATGCAAAAGGCTATGCCATGATGGCTGAAATAATTTATGAGAAGTTAAAAGAAGAAGGATGGCTTAAAAACTAAGCCTCTCCTCTTATCTGATAGGTGATATCACCTGCACCAAAGGCTGTGACTAAACCTTCTGAGTAGGTACGTATGACGTTACCGTCACGTATGACTTTTACGATGCCATCTTCTTTAGTAACAGAGTCTGCCATAAGAAGTTTATGCCGTGCAAATGCACCTTTTAAGTCTATGTCAACTTCTAGTTCACCTGCTGCCCATATAGGTAAAATGACAAGTTCATCTACCCCATCAAAACACTCTACAAAAGCCTGCAAATTGTCCATAGTACGTGAGTACTTGTGTGGTTGCCAGATGACATTTAGTTTTGTAAAGTTACGTAAATTTTTGTAGGCTTGTAGTGACTCCATGGTTACTTTTATCTCTGTGGGGTGATGACCGTAGTCATCTATGACGACACAGTCCTCTCTGTTTTGTACGATATCAAAACGCTTTTTGATACCTTTGTAGTTAAGAAGGTTTGTACGTATATCTTCTAGCTTTTCACCTAGTTCAAGTGCCGCAAGTACGGCAAGAGCCGCATCAAGTGCGATGTGGTTTCCAAAACCAAAAACTTCGAAAGTCCCTAAGTCTAAAAGGGTAAATCTTGTATGGGGTTCACCATTTACCAGTACAAAGTCTATGTTGGAGATGTCTTTGCTTGGATACAGCTTGATACTCTCTTGTTCAAGTGAAGACAAAAATTCATCTTCTGCGTTAATGACACGTACTTTTGCTAGGTTTAAAAAGTTTCTGTAAGCATTGTAAAAACGCTCTTCATCATACGCGTAGTACTCCATGTGCTCTGGCTCTACGTTGGTAACGATGGCTAGGTAGGGGTTAGAGTTTAGAAAACTTTCATCACTCTCATCTGCTTCAAAGACTACTTTACTGTTAGGAAAGTTACGCACATTTGAGCCAAACTCTTTGCTGATAGCCCCTATGAGGGCATTGGACTCAGGTATGATGGAAGATAACATCGCAGAAGTGGTACTCTTACCATGAGCTCCGCCTACTGCATAAACTTCTTTTTTACCAAGTATACTTTTTAGTGACTCTTTGCGTGAAAGAAGTTCAATACCTAGTTCTTTAGCTTTTTGATACTCAGGGTTGTTAGGACGCACAGCAGCTGAGTATATGACACGCTCAACACCCTCTACAGCATCTGCATGGTGGGGTATGGTAATTTTGGCATCAAAGTTTGTTGCCAAGTCATTGGTGATTTCTGTTTGCTTGATGTCGGAGCCAGATATTTTATGTTCGTCATTTGCTAGAAATTTAGCCAATGCGGAAAGCCCTATGCCACCGATGCCTATAAAGTGTATTTTCATAGCTAGCCTTCTTGTGAGTTAGCAAATACACGTATCTCTTCACGTGCTAGAGCTACTTCTTTTTCAAAAGTACTGAACATCTCAGGTACAGACTTTGTAAATGTTTGTATGAAAAAAGCCAGAGGGTCATTTTCATCTACCTTGCTTACATCAACATATTTTTCTATGAAGTCATCAAAACTTGTACCAGATATAACCGCTGCAGCGTGAAGCAACATCGCATCTTTGAGTGAAGATTTGTCGATGCTGTGACTTAAAATCAAAAATATCTCTTTTGCACCTTTTTGATTGTTTTCGCTATAGAGCTGAATGCCGTGTTCATAGATGGCACGTGCTGCTGCTCTTTCTTCGTCATGTTCCATACTAAAAGTTTGAGCAGTAGAGAGTTTTTGTGCCAGTGCATCAAAGGCAGCGTTGACTATAAAGGTAAAGATTTCATTTATCTCTTCTTCTGGGGCTTCTATGATGAGCTGTGCATCTAAAAGCTGATACCCTTTGGAAATGCTTTGTTCCTCTTTGCACTCTACTTCAAGGCGTTTGATGTTTGCTAAAAACTCTTCGTCTTTTTTTAACTCTTCTACATGTATTTCTGGGGCTTGTTCCATTAGTTGTTCTCCAAACATTTCTTTATTCTTATCAGGCACTCTCTTGTTAGCTCAGCTTCGTACACAAGAGCCAGTCTCACATACCCTTGACCTTCTCCCTCACGTCCTAAAAAAGAACCAGGGATGACCTTGAGGTTATACTCTTTGTAAAGCTTCGTGGTAAAGGCTATCTCGTCTTCCACTTTTAGCCAAATGTAAAATGTCGCTTCTGGTGCATCTACACCCAAAACTTCTTTGGCAACTTCAAAGTTCTTGTTGTACTTTTCTCTAAACACAGTCACATGTGCTTGATCTGCCCAAGCTACAGCTGCAGCATGTTGTAGTGGTAGTGGTGAGGCACAACCAACATAGGTACGGTAGGTCATGTAACCTTTAAGTATCTTCGCATCACCTGCGATGAACCCAGAGCGTAAACCAGGTGCAGAAGAGCGTTTAGACACAGAGTTGATGACTAAAATGTTTTTAAAGTCATCATTGCCCACTTCTATACTCGCATTAAGGAGTGATGGCAAAGGCTCATTTAGATACAAGTCAGCATAACACTCATCATTCATCAACACAAAGTCATGTTTAAGTGCAAGTTCTACCCACTTTTTTAAGTCATCCATGCACATCACTGAGCTTGTTGGGTTGTTTGGTGAGTTGAGTATGACAAAGTCTGCTCTGCTTAATGATTTTTCATCTACTACAGGTTGGAAGTTGTTTGAGGCATTGAGATTGAGGTAAATCACTTCTGCTCTACACGCTTTAGCTGCCCCTTCATATATCTGATAAAAAGGATTTGGGAAGACCATCACAGGGTCTTTGACAGCATGTAGTAAAAACTGTGGAAAGTTAAAAAGTACTTCGCGTGTACCAAAAGTAGGGATGATTTGGCTGTTGTCCAAGTCTAACCCAAAGCGTTCTTTGTTGTAAGAGAGCATCGCATCACGTAGTACTGCTTCTCCTGCTGTTTTGGGGTATTTGTTAAGAAGTGTAGCATTATCATTGAGTGCATCGAGTATAAACTGTGGTGTTGCAAACTGTGGTTCACCTATAGTCAGTGACAATGCCAAGTAATCACTACTTGCTGTGATGTCTTGCAGTAAAGTATTGAGTTTTTCAAAAGGGTATGTTTCGAAGTTCATGAAGTTAATAATATCCCTAATTTTTTAGGCATTATACCGTAGTTGGGGTAAAAGAAAAGTGTGTCTATTGTCTCGTAATAAACGCACTTTTATTGAGTTTTTGTTTTACCTTTGAAAGTATCTTTCTTGCTGTAGGTTCTTTTTTATAGGGTCCTATGAGTACTTTATAGATATGTGTTTTTTCAACCTTATAGGGTAAGCCTAATTTAGTTATTTTACTAAAATATGTTTTGTTTGGTTTGAGTTTAAACGAACCTAACTGTACATAATAATAACTACGAGTATTGGTTTTTGACTTCAAAACTTTTTTAGGACTTGTTTTTACTTTTGATGTTTTAGTCACAGTAAATTTTGGGTGAGACTTAGAACTAAACTTAGATTTAGCAGAAGGTTTTGCTGCACCTTTTACCAACCATTTTATAATCTCATTTTGTAGTTTAGCTCCACGATATCTTGATTTTGTGCTGTTAACGAGTATCACAACTGTGTACATCTTGCCCGCTCTGTTCTTCACGTAGCCACCGATGTTTTTTACCCGTCTAAGTGTACCTGTTTTCATCCAAGCCCTGTTGCGTACTACTGTACCTCTGAAACGTCTTTTTATCGTGCCATCTACCCCTGCTACCGAGAGAGTATTCATCCATCGTTGTCCGTACTTATCGTAGGCATGGTCGTACATGGTTGCAAGTAGTTTGGCATCCATCTTTGCCACTCTTGATAAGCCTGAACCATTGTCTAACCTAAGCACTCCTGTGTCCAACGCTCCTCTTGAGGAGAGTATCTTCACCACGGCATCTCTACCTTTTTGTAGTGTTGCTGGAGCCCCATATATTTTAGCTCCTAACAGTAAAAGTAAATGTCGTGCATAAAGGTTGTTACTTTTTTTAGCTGTTTTAGAAATGATTTTTTCTAAGCTATCAGAGTGGTACGTAAAAAGTTCTTGTGCATTTTTAGGTACTTTTTGTAACCGTAGTGTACCACTAACACCTATGCCCTTTTGTTTCATCTTGGCTTTTAGTGCATAGTAAAAAGACTTGTATGGCTTTGTCAACACTTTACAGATGTTACGCTTGGCACAGCGTTTAGATATTTTACCTTTGAGTATGACTTTTGGCATGATATCACTCTTGTCTATCTTCACGCCTGGCCATGAGTAACGACCTTTACATGGTTTGTTGACTCGTATAAGTTTGTTGACAACCTTGTAACTGCCGTCTTCATTTTTTTTGTATACTTTATTTTTTCTAGGTTCTACACACACTGTACTCACACGTTCGTTAAACATCATAGCATCTGGCATGGCGTTGTAAGCAGAGTAGGTATGCTCATCAAAACCTGAATTGTCTCTGTTTCCTACTTTAAAATAACTTCTGTCTATAACGATGTTACCTTGTACCTTACGTACACCTTCCGCTCTTATGTACGAGACTATCTTGTCAAGGTCTTTATCATTCAGTGTTGGGTCACCATAACCCTTTATGATTAAGTCGCCATAAAGAACACCATTTTTTACCTGGCCTTTGGTGTAAAACTTTGTTTGCCATCGGTAGTTAAATCCAAGTTTTAACACCGCAGCATACGTAGTCAAGACCTTGATAACTGAAGCAGGTGTACGTGTTTTATGGGCATTGAGTGAAGCCACCACTTTGCCATGTACCCCTGCTTCTTTTATGTAGATACTTAAATCTTTTTTAGCTATGCCTGATTGGCGTATCTTTTCATTGATTCCTGCAGGTAAAGCATAAAGCCAAAGTGAGAGCATATAAAAGAGTATAAGTTGTTTCATCATAAACCTTTCACCGCAGTAAGTAGCCTTTGCATAGCTTCTTCAAGTACTACTTTACTTGTACCGACATTTAAACGCATAAACCCTCTACCTGCATCACCAAAACTTAACCCATCGTTGAGTCCTAGTTTTGCTTTATGGTAAAAAAAGTCTGTGAGTCCTTCATGTTCAAGTCCTAAGCCTTTACAGTCTAGCCATACTAAAAATGTAGCTTCAGTAGGCACAGGTTTTATGGGTATGTTATGCTCTTGTAAAAATGTCGTGACATATGTAATGTTTGAGTGTAAATGCACTTTCAATGTATCTAGCCATTCTCCACCCTCTTCATAGGCAGAGATAAGAGCTTCTATGCCAAAAGGGTTACCATTTGTGATGCCTGACTTGTCTTGTTCTAGTCTATACTTTTGACGAAGATTAAGGTTTGGGATGATGGCATAAGAGGTGTTAAGCCCTGCAATGTTAAAAGTTTTTGAGGGGGCGTTAAGTATGACACAGTGCTGCATCATCTTTTCAAAACTTCCTATGCTATGGTGTACTTTATCATACACTATGTCCGCATGGATTTCATCTGCGATAATCAATATATCATTTTTAAGACAAATCTCTATCAGCCTCTCTAGCTCCACTTTACTCCAATCACGCGATGTTGGGTTATGTGGAGAACAGAGTAAAAAGAGTGTTGCCTCTTTTGCCTTACGTTCAAAGTCCACAAAGTCAATGCTATACTGACCTTCATTATAGACCAAAACATTCTCCAACACTTTTCTTTTTTTATGTTTAACCGAAGAGACAAAAGGAGGATAAATAGGTGTTTGAACAATGATACCATCACCTTCTTTACTATACGCACTTATAGCAAAATTGAGCGAAGGCACTACCCCATAACAAGGGACTATCCACTCTTTTTCTATGCTCCAATCAAAACGTTTTTGCATCCAGTTTTGTATGGCATCATAGTAAGCAGGTGGGTAGACTGTGTACCCGTACAGAGGATGTACTGCACGTTTGGCCAACGCGTCCTGCACACATTGAGGTGAAGCCAAGTCCATATCTGCCACCCATAAAGGAAGTAAATCATCTGTACCAAATTTCTTTTGGGCATCATCATACTTTGTGCTGTATGTGCCTTGACGATTTACTGCTTTGAACATCTTACTTCTTTTCCCACACACTCATTTGTGCTACCGTATGTTGGTGTTTACGTGCTGTTTCTTGTATGACAAAAGGAACATCTCGTGTCTCTAAAAGTTTAAAGTCAGAACCAAGTATCTCTTCAAGTCCTTGCAGTGTTGAAACATTTTCACCATCACGTTTATACCCACCTATCCACTTGTCTTTGGGTGTGGACTCTTCTTGCCAAGTGTAGGGTGAAGTCAAGATGAGTACACCACCTTGGTTGATACGCTCTGCCATAGCATCTAAAAACTTTTTAGGGTCATACAGTCTGTCTATAAGGTTGCCACCAAAAATAAGGTCAAAATCTTTATAGATAGCTTTAAGGTTACAAGCATCTGCTTGCCAAAAAGAGACTTTGTCACGTTCATTTTCTAAATCATAGTTTTTTAAATTGACTTCATGAAAACTTTCTATTTCACCCTCTGCTGGCATCATGTATCTTAGTACGCCATTTTGCCTTAAGACTTCAGCTTCTTGTATGAAACGTGCAGAAAAATCAACCCCTATGACTTCATCAAAACCACGTGCAAGTTCAAAAGAACTACGTCCTATGGCACAGCCTATGTCTAATGCTTTTTTTCTAGGTTTATCTTTCATCACTTCTAGTGCGATACTTGCACATTTTGCAGGGTAGTTTGCTACTTCTAATCTGTTGTCACCCCAACCAAAATGGCAATACTGTACGATAATACTGTCCGTGGTGTAATAATCTGTCACTACTTTCTCCTCATAATTACTTTCTATATATCTAAAACCTGCATGTTGATAAAAATGTCTTCTAAAACCATAGCGGCTTTTTTGTGTGGCTAAGTTACCACAAGATATCCATGAACCCCCGTTAATAAGGTTATGTTTACCATCATAAGTAGGCACTGTAAAATCATCGTAAATAGGATGCACTTTAAAGCCCTCAAAAGGGTAGATAGGTGTACGTGACCACTGCCAAATATTACCTATGATATCATAAAAATCACCTTGTTTAAAGTGGTTTACTGGCACAGGTGATGCCAAACCTTCTAGGTTGATGTTGGCAAATGTTTCTTCTTGTTTAGACCACTGCAAATATGTAGGTAGGTCATTTGCATCACGTAATCTAGTGTACTCATCTTCAGTAGGCAAGGTAATGTGAGTACCTAATGTTTCGCTCTTCCATTTACAAAAGGCGGCAGCTTCTAAGTGGTTAACTTCCACTGGCCAAGAAAGCAGTAAAGGTATCTCTTGACTCACCGTTCGCAAGTAAAAATCGCCCTCTTTTTTTAACCAAAACAAAGGGTATTTAGCAGAAGTGTACTCTCTCCAAGCCTTCCCTTCATTGCACCAGTACACATCGTTACTGTACCCACCTTCATTGACAAAGTCTAAATACTCAGCATTTGAAGTAAGGTATTTTGCTGCTTTAAATGCAGGTATGTGTGCTTCATGCGTGCCATACTCGTTGTCCCAGCCAAAAAGTTTTGCATCTTTGTTTTTACCTAGTTGTACCGTACCTTCTGCAACAGGAAGCAACTCATTTTTAGGACTGTCACCATAGCGAGTACACTCTTGCCATGCCTTATCTTTTTTGACTGCAGCAATGGGAAGTTGGCGTATGAGTACCGAAGAGGTTTCAAGATGAATGTTTTCATGTTCTATCCCCATCATAACCACCCACCAAGGTGATGCTTCAGTGATAGGAAGTTCCATTGGAAGTGTATCTATCACCTCATTGACAATGTCATAAACACTGTCTCTATACCCTTGTGTTTCTTCTAAAGTAGGCCATGCATAATGTTTTTCGTTCAGGTCATCCCATGACATTTCATCGACACCAACTGCAAAGATGGACTCCAAACGTGGGTTTACCCGTGTGTCTATGATTTTTGCAAGTTTAAATTTATTGATAAAAAAGGTGGCAGTATGCCCGTAGTAAAAGAGTATAGGATGTCTAAGTGCATCTGCTTTTTGAACATATGCTTCTTCGTCTGAGACTAAGTTAAAAAGAGATTCATATCGTTTGTAACACGCTTGAAAATAGTCTTTTATCTCTTGTCGTTTTTGCTCTATATTGTTGCCATGTAAAGTTGGTATTTTAATCATATATTTTTCCTAAAAAAAGTATCGCTAAAATACCATCTCTGTGTGTATCTGCTGTGTAACACGTAAATCTAAAAATCTACTTTTTCTTTGGTACTCTCAATCATAGAAATGACAATCGTGTACAAGTTCGCTATCACAGCCCCAATGACTAGACCGACTGCAAGTGGCTCATTTCCCGAAAACTGTAAAGCAAAAAATGCAGGGATAAGGTGTAAGTCAGCCACAAGTGATCCTGCTAAAAGTTCAGCAGAAAGTAGGTTACGTACCCCTATTTTCATCAATGTTGAAATGATATTGACCGAGCCTGCGATAAACAGTGCCACAACTGAATGTTCAAATAAAAATGCTGCTGATGTCGTAAGTGACATCAACGTAAAAAACATATAAAAAACTTTACCCCAATTCATAGTTATCCTTTATTTTATTTACGTCATTATAACGTAAATTATAGCGTACCATTTTCATACATAGCACGCATTTTTTCTTTTTCTTTTTCTCTTTTGAGTTTGACAGCTTGTTTTTCTCTGTAACCAGAAACGGAAAAGCCTAGCCACATCAAAATAGGAGATGCCACAAAGATAGACGAATACGTTCCTACTACAACACCCACAAGAAGAGTAAACGAGAACCCGTGGATAATTTCGCCACCAAAAATAAAGAGTGTCAAGACCACAAAGAAAGTGGTGAGTGAGGTCAATGTAGTACGTGAAAGCGTACGTGATACAGACTCATCTATAATCTCACCTAAATCTGGATTTTTAATGGTATTAATACCCTCACGGATACGGTCAAATACGATAATAGTATCGTTCAGTGAGTACCCAAGTATGGTAAGCAGTGCTGCTAAGATGTCAAGGTTTACCTCGATACTAAACAAGACTATCATACCCATAGCGATAGTAACATCATGTACAAGTGCCAATACAGAAGCTACAGCAAAACGCCACTCAAATCTAAATGATACATAGATCAAAATCCCAAGAATAGCCAGTAACATCGACATAATACCCTGCTCACGTAGTTCAGAACCTACCTTAGCTCCTACCATGTCTACCCTACGTACTTCAAACTTTCCTGTGTCTTTTAGTAAGGCTCTTACTTTATCGCCTACATCTTCACCAAGATTTTTAGATGACATTTTGGTTTTGATGACTATTTCATCTTCACTACCAAAGAAGGTAACCGTTGCACCTTCATAAGACTTGTCTGTATCTATGGCATCTCTCACTTTGTCTATGGGAGCTTTACCTTCATACTGTACTTGTATGAGTGTTCCACCTGCAAAGTCTATACCGTAGTTAAAGCCTTTAGTAAAGATGAGTCCCAATGCAAATACAAGCACAGCTACTGAGAGTAAACCAAAACGTTTACTTTTGCTCATGAGTGAAAGAGGTTTTTTATATTTGAATATTTCCATTATTTGTTCCCCTCTTTTTTAATACCAAACCAAAATCCAAGTTTGTTTTTGTCTATCTTAGGGAGTATCCACTGGTAAATACCATGTGTCCCTACTATCGCTGTTAGCATAGATGCCAAGATACCGATGCTCATCGTCAAGGCAAAACCTTTGATGGCACCTGTTCCATACGCATACAGTACAGTAGCAGCAATGAGTGTTGTGACGTTGGCATCCCAGATGGCAGTAAAGGCATTACTGTAGCCATCTTCTATGGCTTTACCTATGGACTTTCCAGCATGAAGCAACTCACGTATACGTTCGTTTATAATGACGTTGGCATCAACTGCCATACCCACCGTAAGGACAATACCAGCCATACCAGGAAGTGTCAGTGTCGCACCAAAAAGTGACATAATGGCTAAGATAAGGAAAAGGTTTCCTATCAACGCCACGTTTGCAACCACACCTGCCATACCGTAGTAAAGAACCATGAAGAGTACGACTAGCACAAATCCAAGCATCAAGGCAAGTGAGCTTGAACGAATACTGTCTGCTCCAAGGCTAGGACCAACAGAACGTTTTTCCATCACATACACAGGTGCAAGTAAGGCACCCGAACGAAGGGCAATCGCAAGGTCATGTGCTTCAGATAGCTGGAATCTACCAGAAATCTGTACACGTCCCCCACCTATACGCTCATTGATGTTTGGTGCAGAGTAGACTTTGTTGTCCAAGACAACTGCCATACGTTTACCTACATACTTACCTGTAAAGTCACCAAATATTTTGGCACCTTGTCCGTTAAGTGTAAAGTTAATGACAGGTTGATTGTTCTCGTCAAAACCTACTTTTGCGTCAGTAAGCATAGAACCATCAAGCACAGGAATGGCACGAAGTAAGTACTTCTCAGGTGTGTTAACATCTGGGAGTATGACATCGCCAAAACTTTTGGCTTCAGCTGCACTCATAGTACCTACACGTGCATTTCTCTCTTCATCTACTGCCATAAGCTGTAGGTGTGCTGCACGGGCTATGAGTTCACGTATACGTTGTTCATCTTCTTGTGTTTTAATACCTGCTACCTCAACAAGAATTTTGTCTTCCCCCTGCTTCGCAACAGTCGGTTCAGCAAGTCCAAACTCGTTGAGTCTGTTTCTTATGGTGTCTACAGCTTGTTGAATGGCGTTCTGTTTAGTGCGTTCTGTTTCTGCTTCAGTCATAGCAAGTGAAAATTTCAAGCCATTTTGGCTTAATGCTGTACCTTCAAGTTCTTTTTTGAGAAGTGCTGTCGCTTTAGGCACATCATCACTGTCAAGAAGTTCAAAGGTAATCTTTTCACCATCTACCATACGAAGCTCATCAAAGATAATCTCTTCATCATCAAAGATATACTTTACAGATGCTGCCATAGACTTGATACGGGACTCAATAGCTATCTCACTTTTGATACCAAGAAGCATATGTAACCCACCTTGGAGGTCAAGTCCAAGTGTTATTTTTTTACCTTGTTCACTTTGAGTTAAAGAAGGGATAGAAAATACCACCCCAAAAATGAGTGCAAAAGCAAAAAGGATGACTCTAAAATTAAGCGTCTTCACCGACTTCAACCTTTTTAGAAACATAAGCTTTGTCTAATTTCACAATAGTGTCATCATTTAGTTTGATTTTGATAAAATCTTCTTCAGTCTTTACGATAACAGCGATTAAC
>Ga0256840_1003677_pt1 | contig 12152 bp, 8 predicted proteins | sample 355202metaG_FD_185969 | JGI IMG/M metagenome (GOLD analysis project Ga0256840, IMG submission 185969) | Hydrothermal vent microbial communities from Mid Atlantic Ridge, Atlantic Ocean - 355-202 | ecosystem: Environmental > Aquatic > Marine > Hydrothermal vents | place: Atlantic Ocean: Mid...
ATAATATTTTCATATCCACGCTCAACCTGCTCAAAGTGTTCAATAACCGTCTCTCCCTCTGCAACCATTCCTGCCAGCATTAAAGCTGCTCCGGCTCTTAAATCCAATGCGGTTACGGTTGTACCTCTTAAGCTGTATCCGCCATTGATAATTAACATATCACCATCTGTCGTTGTCTTTGCTCCCATTTTATTGAGCTCCAGTGCATACTGGTACCTTCCAGGAAACCGCAAGTCAATAATTTTGCTTTCTCCTTGCGCCGTCAGTCCGTATACAGCAAACAGAGGCTGCATATCAGAATTCAAGGAGGGGTACGGCCCCGTCGCTATCTCAATAGGGTATACATTTGAATTTTTTACAATAATACTACATCTGTCTTCAGAAATATAGTACCTAAGTCCGGACTCACGAAGATAGATCATGGGAATTTCCAAATGTTCTAATGGAAAATTATGAATTTCCACCTCTCCTCCGGTCACTGCCGCTGCAATAGCAAAAGTCAGTGCTTCCATATTGTCCGGTACACAGGAGTATTCCATGCCATAAAGAGACTCTACTCCATCCACAACAATAGACTCCTGCCCATTAACGCGAATGTTTGCTCCCATGCGCCTCAACATGCTTATGAGATCAAGTATTTCGGGTCGAATATGCGGATTCCATATTTGCGTTTGCCCTTTTGCAAGAACCGCCATTATAATACTGTTTTCCGTCGCTCCCGTCGATCGAAACGGTAATCTTATTTCAGCGCCTGTGAGTCTCCCGTCTGATTGTGCTACTAAATATTCTTCTTCTTCCCAAACTTTTGCACCCATCTGTTCCATTGCCATTACATGTAAATCATATTTACGTTCGCCTAGCTTACAACCCCCTGGTAGTGGTACTTTACCGTATCCGGTGCGTGTAAGCAGTGCTCCCAAAATCAACAATGTATTTCGGATCGATCGCTGGTTCCATTCAAGAACATTACCTAGCACACCCTCTTTTATTCTAGCAATATGTGAACCCGCTATCACCTTTTTACCTAATACTTCAAGCATGTCAACATGTATCTGAAAGTCTAAGATACCTGTAGGAACATTGGTTAAAATGACCTCTTCTTGTGTTAATAATGTCGCTGCCAGGAGACGCAATGAGCTGTTCTTTGCTCCTGAAACCGTCACTTCTCCCTCAAGCTTTGATCTGTTAACGCGTACTTTTTTCATTTCATGCCTTTTAAATCAATTCTACTTCTTCAATAAGCTCAATATTAAACTGTTTATTAACACGATCTTTTGCCTTAGAGATCAATGCCATAACATCTTCAGCCGTTGCATTATTATAATTAATAATCCAATTAGGGTGTTTTTGAGAAAACTTAGCTCCACCTACAGCATAGTTCCGCAATCCTACCTGATCCAGATAGTACCATGCAGCCCTTTCATGAAGTCGACTCTTAAACGTCGATCCAAAAGAGTACCCGCGGGGCTCTTTTTCTCGCTTCATCTTTTTTTTATTTTCTACCTCTTTTTTTAAACCTTCAATATCATTTACCGGATCACCGCAAGAAAATGTCGCAGATAAAACAATATAGCGGTCGTGTTCTTGTTGCACCAAAGAGTTTCGATACGAAAACAGCATCTCTTTATTGCTTAGTGTAACTTCTTCACTGCTTTGTGTATCGAACAACCTGACGCTTAAAAGATTGTCTCTAATTTCTCCTTCTTGAGTCGTCCCGGCATTTTGCCTTACGGCGCCTCCAAGCGTTCCGGGAATTAAACACATATACGCAAAATCCTTGTAGCCTTTTTCAATCAGACGTGTTCCTGCTTTTTTTAATAAAAATGCCGCACCAATCTGTACAGAATTATTTATAAGATTAAAACTATTAAACTCTTTTTTTAATCTTATAAATAATCTGTCACTGTAATGTTCTTTTGTAAAAAGAACATTACTTCCTTTCCCAATTACCTGAAGCTTGAGATGCTTGTTTTCAGCATACCGATTGACTTCAATTAAATCGGGAAGCGCATAAATGTCAGCATAATATTTTGTGTGTGCCGGAGTTTGTACAGTGGCCAATTTGCTGATATCTTTTTCTACAATACTTATCATGACTTGACGGCTATATTATCGATATACCACTCTATTGCTTCTTCCATTCCCCGATAGATGTCATGTGTTGGCTTATAACCAACCAAGTGTTCAGCTTTTGAAATGTTGGCATTAGAGTGACGAATATCACCTTCTCTAAAGTCACGATATATCGGTTCTTTCCTTTGAAATTCTGCTAAATGCTTTGCCAGCTCATTGCTAATAGTCACATAAAGTTCATTCAAGGTATTACGTCCCCCGACTGCAACATTAAACGCTTCAGAAAATGCGCGGGTATTTGTTGTCATTCCCGCTAAAAGGTTCATCTGAATGACATTGTCTATATACGTAAAATCTCGACTGGTCTCTCCATCGCCGTTAATATATACCACATCATCATTCAGCAGTGCACTTATCCACTTGGGAATGACTGCTGCATATGCTCCGTCGGGATCTTGACGACGGCCGAAAACGTTGAAATATCGTAATCCGATAGTCTCCATACCGTACGTACGTGCAAACACTCCTGCATACAGTTCGTTAGTCATTTTCATTGCAGCATACGGTGAAAGTAATTTTCCGGTTCGTTCCTCAACTTTTGGAAGTTCCGTTGAGTCTCCATAAACTGAACTGGAACTGGCATATACAAAACGTTTAATACCTGCATCTTTAGCCGCCGTCAGCATATTTAAAAAACCCGTAATGTTAGAACGATTGGATGTCACCGGATCTGCGATTGAACGAGGAACTGACCCCAAAGCCGCCTGATGCAATATAATATCTACTCCCTCACACGCTTGCTGACATATTTTTAAATCAGCAATGTCTCCTTGAATAAAAACAAAGTTTTCTGCTGCCCGATCACCGACACAGGCGAGAACATTGTCAATATTGTGTTGATATCCCGTAGAAAAATTATCTAAACCTACAACTTTTTGATTGTGTAAAAGCAAAAACTCTACTAAATTTGAACCGATAAATCCGGCATTTCCTGTAACTAACCATGTTTTTTGTTCTTGTTGTAATATTTCCAAAAGTGTTTCAAATGCTGTCATTAGAGTCGTCCATCTACGTGTTTGTCTGTTATCATTGACTTAATGTCAAAAAGTACCTGCCTCTCACTCATACAAAAATCAAGATTTTTGAACTCATCATGCGCTACCGCTAAAAGTACTGACGCATACTGCTCTAATTCAAATGCATCAAGCATCATAATACCATACTCTTTATGCACCTCCTCTTTGTCTGCCCATGGATCAAAAACATCTACAATGACTCCGAACTCCTGAAGTTCATTAATAACATCTATAACACGGGAGTTGCGAATATCGGGACAGTTTTCCTTAAATGTAATACCCAGTACCAGCACTTTGGCATTTTCTATCTTGTGGCCTTTTTTAATCATTAGCTTAATAACTTGGTTTGCCACATAAATGCCCATATTATCATTTAGACGTCGTCCGGCTAAGATGATTTCTGGGTTATAGCCAATTTCTTGGGCCTTGTGTGTTAAATAATAAGGGTCTACACCGATGCAATGGCCACCGACCAAACCAGGCTTAAACGGTAGAAAATTCCACTTGGTTCCTGCCGCTTCAAGCACGGCATTCGTATCAATATCGAGTCGGTTAAATATCATTGAGAGCTCGTTAACAAATGCAATATTAATATCTCGTTGCGAATTTTCAATAACTTTGGCTGCTTCTGCTACTTTGATTGTCGGCGCCAGATGTGTTCCGGCTGTAATAATGCTTTTATAGAGTGTATCTATTTTATTGGCGATATCAGGGGTTGAGCCTGACGTTACTTTTAATATTTTCGTAACCGTATGTTCTTTATCGCCGGGATTGATTCTTTCTGGAGAATAGCCGCAAAAAAAGTCTTGATTGTATTTCAGTCCACTCGATTTTTCAAGAACGGGAACACAATCTTCTTCGGTAGCTCCAGGATATACGGTAGACTCATAAATAACAATATCATCTTTTTTTAAGATGCTTCCTATTGCTTCACTTGCTTTGATCAACGGTGTAAGGTCAGGTTTTTTGTATTTATCTATAGGTGTTGGAACCGTCACAATATAAATATTACAATCGGCAATATCTTCTAAAGTAGCGGTAAATATTATTCCATTGTCAATTGCTTCTTGCATTTGAAGTTCATTCAATTCCAGTGTTCTATCGTAACCTTGCGAAAGCTCTTTAATACGTTCCTCAAAAATATCAAACCCTATAACGTTATATTGTGTCGCAAATGCATGCGCAAGAGGCAATCCAACATACCCAAGCCCAATAACCGCTATTTTATATGTATTCATTTATGATGCTCTCCCGTAAAATTTTTGATACCATTTAACAAACTGCGCTATTCCCTCATCAAGTGTTGTGTTCGGTTTGTATCCAAACTCTTTACTTAAAGCACTCACATCAGCATAAGTTGATACCACGTCTCCGTCTTGCATCGGCAACATCTGTTTTTGCGCCGTCATGCCCAAGGCTTGCTCCATAGTTTCAATAAACTTCATTAACGAAACGGGCGCACTATTGCCGATATTGTATATACGGTATGAATTCGAAGAGCTTTGTGGTGTGGGGTTCAATGCACTCCATGTCGCATCCGGTGTTGCCGGATTGTCTATGACATTGACAATACCCTTGACAATATCATCAATATAAGTAAAATCCCTACTCATCTGACCTTCATTAAATACTTTAATAGGTCGACTATTGAGCATGGCATCGGCAAAGAGCATAGGTGCCATGTCAGGGCGCCCCCACGGACCGTAAACGGTAAAAAAGCGTAGCCCCGTTGTTCGAATTCCATACAGATGGCTGTAGGTGTGTGCCATCATCTCGTTAGATTTTTTAGTTGCCGCATAAAGACTAACCGGATGATCGGTATGATCACTCGTTTGAAACGGCTGCGATCTGTTTAAGCCATATACCGATGAGCTAGAGGCGTAAGAGAGGTTCGTAACACCAAAATGGCGGCATCCTTCCAAAATATTCATAAAGCCGACGACATTGCTTTGAATGTAAGCATGTGGGTTTTCCAACGAGTAGCGCACGCCTGCTTGTGCCGCCAAATGGCATACCGCATCAAAATTCTCACTCTCAAACAGTTGTGTCACCGCCTCATTGTTTGACACATCAAGCTTAACAAAGCGATGTTTTTCAAAAAGCGTTGACGCTGTCATCACCCCTTCATCAAGCCCTTCTCTCGCAATACCAAGCTCTTCAAGGCGGGCATATTTTAAATTGACGTCATAATAGTCGTTGATACTGTCAACTCCAACCACTTCATCGCCCCGCTCCAATAGTTTTTTAGCCAAATGAAAACCGATAAACCCTGCCGTACCCGTTACTAAAATCTTCACCTACGCTACCCCGATCTGAATATATTCAAATCCACGCGCCGTCATGCGCTCTTTATTGAACTGATTGCGTCCATCGAAAAAGACGGGGTGATTAAGCCGCTTAAGAACCTCATCAAAATCCGGACTGCGAAATTCCTGCCACTCCGTAATTAAAATCAATGCATCCGCACCATTGAGCGCATCGTATTTGCTATCAACATATTTTACATGTACATTGTCTTTTAAATAGAAACTCTCCGCCTCATGACGTGCCTTAGGGTCATACGCAACAATCAATGCCCCACGTGACGTCAATTCGTTAATAATAGTAATCGATGAGGCCTCGCGCATATCGTCGGTCTCCGGTTTAAAAGCCAATCCCCATACGGCAAAAGTTTTTCCTTCCAGATTATCGCCAAAACGTGCAATCACTTTATTTGCAATGACTCGTTTCTGCGCATCGTTAACTGCTTCAACCGCATCCAGAATACGCGGTGTGTAACCAAGGTTTTTCGCTGTTTTTGCCAAAGCCTGCACATCTTTTGGAAAACACGACCCTCCGTAACCGCAACCCGGGTAGATAAAACTGTAGCCAATACGGCTGTCCGATCCAATACCGTTACGCACCTTGTTAATATCGGCACCGACACGTTCACAAATATTGGACATTTCGTTCATAAATGAAATTTTTGTTGCCAACATCGCATTGGCCGCATATTTAGTCATCTCTGCACTTTTAATATCCATAGCGACAAAACGATCGTGACTCTTCATAAACGGCGCGTATAGATCCCGCATCATCTGCATGGCTTGTTGCGAGTCCGCCCCTACAACCACACGATCGGGCTTCATAAAATCTTCAATCGCCGCACCCTCTTTTAAAAACTCGGGATTGGAGACAACATCAAAAGTAGCAGTAGCATCCCGTTTCTCCAGCTCTTCTTGAATGACCGCTCTTACTTTGTCCGCTGTGCCTACCGGCACGGTCGATTTATCGACAACAACCGTATACTCCTTCATATGCTGACCAATGCTCCGCGCCACAGCAAGAACATATTGAAGATCTGCACTGCCGTCTTCTCCCATGGGCGTTCCTACTGCAATAAAGACAAGATCGCTTGATTCAACCGCCTGTTGCACATTGGTTGTGAAGCGCAACGTTCCTTGCTCATAGTTTTGCAATACCATTGCTTCTAAACCCGGTTCGTAAATAGGTACGACACCTCGCTTTAGCGCTTCGATTTTCTGCTCATCAATATCGACACACGTAACGCTGTTTCCCATCTGCGCAAAGCACGCCCCGCTTACCAAACCGACATATCCTGTTCCAATAATACTCATTTTCATTGTTTCAATACCCCACAAAAATCTACTACTTCTTTTCCAAAAATTCGAATACCGCGAAACTCTTTATGGGCAACCAGAAAGACAACAATATCTGCTTGCTCTATAGCATCGCTGTCTTGAACAATCTCAAACTCATCGTGAGCGGTTATATTGGGCTCTGCTACCAATAGGGTGACACCGGCTTCTTTAAGTTGTCTGGCAATATAAAGCGCCGGTGATTCTCTCAGGTCATCAATGTCGGGTTTAAAGGCAAGGCCCATGCAGGCGACTTTGGCTTTTTGACCGTTTTGTTGCTCAAAGTTCAGTGCGGTATTTTTGATCTTCTCAATGACCCATTGGGTTTTATAGTTATTAACCTCTCTGGCAGTTCGGATGATTTTGGCATCCTCGCCTCCGGCATGCACAATAAACCAAGGATCTACGGCAATACAGTGTCCGCCTACTCCGGCACCGGGTTGTAAAATATTAACACGGGGATGACGGTTGGCAAGTGCAATAAGTTCCCACACATCAATGTCGAATTTATCGCAAAGAACAGAGAGTTCATTGGCAAAAGCAATGTTGACATCACGATAGCTGTTTTCGGTCAGCTTAGCCATCTCTGCCGTTTTTGCATCGGTTTGTAGCACCTTGCCTCTTACAAACGTTTCGTAAAAGGCAGCGGTTGCCTCGGTGGCTTCGGGAGTTATGCCGCCGACAATGCGGTCATTTTCTACCAGCTCGCGCATAATATGGCCCGGAAGTACCCGCTCCGGGCAGTGAGCTACATGTATTTTAGAGGCATCAACACCACTCTGTTTTAAAACATCATTGACGGTATCGGTAGTGCCTACCGGTGAGGTAGACTCCAAGATGACAATATTGCCTTCTTTGACATACGGAGCTATCGCCTTCGTCGCGGCAATTACGTAGTCAGTATTAGGTACAAAACCGTCATGAAAGGGTGTGGGTACGGCAACAATAAAGACATCGGCCTCTTTGGGTTTCGTATCGGCCTTCAGGTGTCCGGAGTTGACTGCAGAACGTACGAAAGTATCGAGTTCGGGTTCGACAATGTGGATATTGCCTTGGTTAATGGTGTCCACCGTACTCTGTACGACATCAACACCGTGAACGTCATAGCCTCGATTCGCCAATAGCGCAGCTGTCGGCAAACCGATATAGCCCAGCCCTATGACACATATAGTGGTGCGTTTTTTCATTAAATAACTCTTTAGCTCTCATTTAGTTTATGTAAATAAATTTACATGTAACACAAAAATTTTTCGCATTTTACCAAAATTTCACTTGTTATTTGCTAAAGATTTACGTTTTTAACTTCTTTTTTAAAATTATTTTTCCGGCTTCGACACCGGGTTGATTGTAAGCGTCAATACCCATAAATCCGGCACACAGCGATGTCAACAGTTCATAGCTGTAGATCAACCGGGCAATATTGGCTTCGTCTACTTCGGTAACGGTGATGACATCGTAGGGAATATCTTTAAGCGCTTTAAGCGCTTCTATCGTCGCATGCGCTTGCATCTGTATCAATTCAGAAAATGTGATGGTGTTGACATTATCGGCTGTTTCCAGTCCTGTAAGCGTAATATCGGGAATGCGTGTCACGCGCAGAAAGTCATCCACAATAATAAACGTCACTGTCTTATCACGCACCCCCTCCATAATTAACTGTAGAAAGGAGTGCTGATCTACCGGTCCGATCAAGCCGATTGGCGTCAATCCCTGTTTTGTCCCCGTAGTATCGACCTTCCCCAAAGACTCGCCCCACAACTGAACGTACCACTTGTTAAATCCCTCGAGCATGGTCGAATAGCTAAAGAGTACGTTTATGTTATACTCTTTTTTATTCTCGACCAAAAAGCGGGCTTTACGCATCAGATCACGGTAACACTCTTGCTTGGAAAAAAATGAATCGTGTACGTCTCGTGCCGCCTGCAGTAGCGCATCAATATCAACACCGACAATGGCTAACGGCACCAGTCCCACTGCAGAAAATACCGAAAAACGTCCCCCGACATTTTTAGGAATCTCAAAAGTACGTATATTCTCGCTTCTGGCATAGTCATTAAGCTGTGAATCGGCTTCGGTAATAATGACACAGTTTTCCCGGTCGATCGTCACCACGGAGTGGAGATACTTAAAAATAGAGAGCGTCTCTACAGTGGTACCGGACTTACTGATGACAATAAACAGCGTATTTTTCAGATCAATAAACTTTAAGCGCGCTGCAATATCCAGCGGATCCGTACTTTCAAAAAAGTGAAGTGTCTTCGAGAACTCGGTAGCATCTCTTAAAAAACTGTAGACAGCATAGGTTCCCAAAGTACTGCCGCCAATGCCGACTATGGCAATATGCTTCTGATGAACAGATTGCGCATACTCTTTAATGGGTACCGTATCTTGAAACGGTAACGCATAGTAACCGATCTGTTCTCGTTCTAATTCTATCTTCCTAAAAAGATCCTCATCCGAAATCATGGGCCGGAAGTTGTGTGTTTGCGTCATGGTCATCTCGCCTTTGTTACAAAAAAGCATTTTATCTTGTTTCAGATTAAAGCATGTTAAAATTGATTGTTTTTATTGCCTAGTGCATCTGTTCAATAACCGCATGCCACTGCTCCTTTTTATGTTGTTGCCAATAGTCACTCCATTCTCTTAACGGTGTGGCATATTTGATGAGGTTATACACTGTCTTGGCTGCTTCACGAAGGGCCGCTTTGACAGCCGTACTGTTTTTATAATATGCTGCGCGATCCCACCATGAAGGCTGGCAACCAATAACGCGAAAACGTAATCCGGCATCTTGATATCTTGCAACCGAATTTGCCAAAACAGCCACTCTCCCGGAGTGGTGCGGATGCGTCACAAACAGTACGCTCGTATAGCCGTGTGCTTTCATATACTGTTTCACAAAATAGAGCTCTTCCATCGTATTGGTAATGATGCTTTTATCTACATGTAAAATATGTTCACCCGACACGCCTTGCGCCAGAAGGTAACGCCGTTTGCTCTGAGACATGTCAAGTCTGCCGCTTATAACGTCATCACCGGTATACAGCAGCCTATGCGACGATGCGTAGTGTGCTTGGAACAGTTCTTTCGCTTTTTGCAGCCTGCACCCCGAATCGCCTCCCAGCGAGACAATCAGATCTGCTTTGACAGGCGGTTGCGTCGCGTCGACCATGCGCCCCAAATTTACAAAAAGCACGATACCCGCAAGAAAACATCCAAGAATAAGCACAATTTTAACCATTATTACCATGCACTTTGTTGTAAAAATGACGCATCAACGCTCCTAATTTGCTATTTTTTAATAATACTCATACATTTTAACATATTTTTTGATACACTAAATTACCAATAAGCACCAAAAGGTTTGCAACAGTATGGGCAAGGTCGCGTTAATTCTCTCATCGGACTACGAGCTCTTCGGTGACGGCAGTGGTAGTGTCGCCTCCGAACAGATTGTTCCCACCGAACATCTGTTGAAAATCTTAGAGCCTTACGGTGCAAAACTGACCGTAATGTTTGAGTACGGTCAATATGCCGCCTATGAGCAATATGCTGGCGCGCATACACATCTGTACGATGACAATCGCCGCATACGCCAACAGCTCATTGCACTGATTCAAAACGGCCATGATGTTCAGTTGCACTACCATGCGCAATGGCACAATGCCGTCTATGACACCGCAACGAAAACCTTCCGACTCAATCTTGATCATGTCGACATCTGTTCGCTACCCTATGACACCATGGTTACGGTGCTTAACGAGGGAAAAACTTTTTTGGAAACGTTGCTAAAACCGCACAACAAAGATTATGAATGCATCGGCTTTCGGGCCGGGTCATGGGCTGTGGGCGATGAAGCAAAACTGTTACGCGCCTTAAAAGAGTGTGGTTTTCAAGCAGACACTTCCGTAGTGCCCAATACCAAGTTTGAATCTGAACAGGTTAATTTTGAGTACACCAACTCACCCCGTCAATACGGGTATTGGCATGTCGATACCGAGCTCTCCAAAAATGTCTACCGCAGCAGTTTTATTGAACTGCCCCTTTTTACATGTAAAAGTCCGTTGGCCTGCCTGAAATATCTCAACCGAAAATATTACACTTCAAAAAGAGAGGTCGCGAAGCGCTATCATCAAAAAATATCGGAAAAAAACTTCTCTTTGTATCAGAAACTGCAAAAAATAGCAACCCGCAACTACTACATGGCCGACCTCAATACCATGAGCTCAACAACACTACTGTCGATGGTCGAGCGTGTCCTTAACGATAATGCCCACTCTAACGAGACAATACCGTTAATGTTCATTGCCCACTCCAAAGTAAGCTACGGTATTGATGAGCTCCATCGCTTTTTTAGCATGCTTCAAAAAAAATTTCCGCAGCAGGTAACCTTCTGGACATTTCAAGAAGCTGTCTCTCACTGTCTGCAAAACAGTACAGCTACTTCTTGCGCCCTTCATAACATTAAAGATGCTACCGCATTCACGGAAATACTGCCAATTTTAGGGCAACAGCAATACCTTGAAACCAAAAGTTCCCGTTACGGATGGCTGGTAAACGACTTTTATATTCTTCCCTATTTTTTGGACAAACGTGCCATCTTTACCCGTATGGTTTTTACGACGGCTCCCATTGCTATATGCCAGCATGCTGCAACGGAGACTGAAAAAAAGTTTATGGATCATGTCATTGATTACGTCAAACACCACAAACTGTGCGACTTTATCTATAAAGCACAGTCTAACGTTGTGTTTCAAGCCTGTCCCAAAGAGAGTGACTGTGTGCCGTGGGGTACTTACGAGGTCGATCTTTGCCGATCTACCGAAGCGCTCTTCGCTTCGTTTAACGGTAAAAGCCGAAATGCCATCCGAAAAGCTCTAAAAGAGAATGTCACCGTTAAAACAACCCAAGATATTAATGCCGTGTATGCAAATATTAAAAGCACTCTCGAACGACAGGCTTCTATTCATTACCCGTCTAAAGAGTACCTTGAAAAGTTACTGAAATTATGTGATAATGCACTATTCTTAATAGCAGAGCAAAAAGGTATCCTTCAAGGCGCTCTTGTACTGCTGTATGACAATGAGCGGGGTTACGCCATGTATGCGGGAAGCATTCAAAAACCGCAGGTAGGCAGTCTTGACTTATTGCATTATGAGGCTATGCGATTATTACAACAACGAGGTGTTCAAGTGTATGATTTTGTCGGAACGCGTATTCATATTGAAAAAGGCTCCAAGCAGGAGGGAATCGATCGGTTTAAAAGAAAGTTTAACCCGCTGTTGCGGCAAGGCATCGCGTTTCGAACCATTGTAAAGCCACATAAATACTATTTATATCTTTTGCTTTCAACGGTTTACTTTGC
>Ga0256840_1003678_pt1 | contig 12149 bp, 4 predicted proteins | sample 355202metaG_FD_185969 | JGI IMG/M metagenome (GOLD analysis project Ga0256840, IMG submission 185969) | Hydrothermal vent microbial communities from Mid Atlantic Ridge, Atlantic Ocean - 355-202 | ecosystem: Environmental > Aquatic > Marine > Hydrothermal vents | place: Atlantic Ocean: Mid...
TTTTTAAATAATTTTACAGTTACAGATTGTGTTAATACTCCATGTGTTGAGCCTACAACAGATGCAATTTTTCACGCAAATTCGCCTCAAAGTATTACTACAAATTCATTAACTTTAAATTGGACAAATGGTGACGGTGCAAATCGAATTGTAGTGATGTCTGTTAGTCCAATTACATTTATACCAACAGACGGGCAAACCTATACAGCCAATACCGCTTATGCTACATCACCTGCTGTAGCAACTGATACTTATGTTGTTTACAACGGAAATGCAAATACGGTAGATATTACCAACCTAGTTCCCGGAACTTTCTATTACACCAAAATATTTGAATACAATTGTAATCCGGGAAGTGAAGATTACTACACTTCCGGCACATCGACAACGGATTCTTTTTACACCAAACCGGAAAAACCAAATACCTTTACAAAAGTATGCGGAACAGAGACTACTATCAGTTTAGAATGGACAGCTCCTGCAAACGGTAATTACACGGGTTTTTTATTAGTGGTAAGAGAAAACGCGACACCTCACAGTGTAAATTCAATTGATCCATCTTCTATAACAAATGCAAATACCGACTTTACTCTGGCAGGAACTTACGGAGGAACAGCTCCAAACTCTAGATTTTTATATGTAGGGTCAGCTACAAATGCAACAATTACCGGTTTAACACAAGGCACAAATTATACCTTTGCAATTTTAGCCTTTTCCGATAACGGAATGGATTTTCGATATAGTGTACCTAAAACATTAACAAGAACCATTGATTTAGATAATGTTATCAATGCAAATGCGACAGCAAGTGATATGCAGGCAACAATAAATTGGACAAATCCCGGTAATTTATGTTACGACGAGGTTTTGGTTGTGATAAATGAAACAGCCGGAATTTTATTTTCTCCTTCCGGAGACGGTTCAAGTTATACATCAAATACGGTTTATACTACACCTGATCAAGTGGTTTATTTAGGCTCCGGAAATAATTTTATTGTTACAAACCTTACTAACGGTACAACTTATTATGCCGAAATTTTTGTGCGTAACGGTACCGAATGGTCAACAGGTGTTGAGGTTTCTTTTACGCCAAACAGCCAAACTATTTTTAAACCCGGAGATATGGTAATTGTAGGGTATGATAATAAAGTTGGATCATCTGATGATGTAGTAACAATTGCTACTTTTGTAGATATCCAACCAAATACTACATTTTGGTATTCTAATGCCGTTTATGAGGTTGGAGCACCGGCAAATGTTAGAACAAACCAATGGAAATCGTGTACTACTACTCCTGATGCTATCATTGGTTCACAGCAATTTACTTATTTAGGTCCGGATGTTTTACCGGCAGGTTCTACTTTTTGTATTTCAATAGGAACATCACAAGTTTTAGCAACTGATTTTACCGTACATCCTGCATTTGGAAGCGGCACATATAATTTTAGCGATGGATTTATTCCCGCCGGTTTTTTTGATAATGTAAACATAAGTACTTCAAAACCGGATGCTATCTTTTTAATGCAAGGTTCTTGGTCTGCCGATTTGGGAGGTTACAGGACTTTTAATGGCGTTGTTTTGGGTGGAATTCAAGATGGAGCAAGCTGGTATACCATATCTGATGATTTATCTTCTCTTTCCGGAAACGCAAACAGAGTTTCCAGAGTACCTCCCGAAATTCAATGTTTTGCCATTCAAGGAACAACTTCTCCAGGGGAAGGTTATGCCTATTACAACGGAACACGAAACGATACACATATTGCACTTTTAAGTTATATATCTGATTTTACAAATAATTGGATTCAAGGTGTAGGTACAAATGCTAATGAAATTGCCGGTAATTCTTGTGATGCTACTTATACGTTTACCATTTCCGGAACGGTAACTCCGGGAGTTTGGACAAATGCCAAAAACGATAACAATTGGTTTAATTGTGGTAACTGGGAAAACCTTGCAGTTCCTGATGCGTTTACAAACGTGGTTGTTAATTCACTTTCGGGAAGCGATGCAGCGATAATCGATGCCAATGCAACAGATGCCGATATTTATAACGGAACAGCAGACTGTAAAGATTTGGTTATCGCAGGTGAAAAAGTTGTGGTTGAAGGGAATGCAAATAGTATTTTAAAAATTCATGGAGACCTTAATATTACCGGAGGAAAATTAGATATGGATGATAGTAACAACACAACAGCAGATGGTACTTTATATCTTTTTGGTAACTGGACAAACACTTCCGAAACAAACTTCTTAGAAGGAAACAGTACGGTTCATTTAGTAGGAAGCACGCCTCAAAATATTTCTTGCAATTCCGGTACCGAAACTGAAAAATTTTATAATCTCACTCTAAATAATGCTAGTGGTGTGTCTTTTGCAAGCGATAATATTCACGCAGCCGGTGATTTACATATAATTAACGCAGTTTCGCCAATTACGGTAACTGCAAATCATTATGTTTTGGCAGGAAATACTTTGTTAAATGATAACAACACCAAATTTATTATTCAAGATCAAGGTTCTTTCGTACAACAAAAAACAGGAATCGATACCAATACAGGAAGTGATAATACCACTTTTGAAGTACACAAAACAACAACTCCTTATGTAATGTATGATTATACTTATTGGTCATCACCAATAAAGACAGCCGATATAGCAACAGTATTCGCAGCTAATAATCCCAATTATATGTATTGGTTTAAAACGCAAAATTTTTACGACGCTTTTAGCGGAAACGGTTATCCGCAAACCATAGCCGGAGCCGATACTCACGACGATAACGGAGATGATTGGCAATTGGCAACCGGAACAATGATAAACGGTAGAGGATATGCCGTAATGGGCGAAGGAGCTGTTTTCCCTTTTACGCCTCCTTCAGCTACGACTTATACGCAAAGTGTTAACTTTAAAGGAAATGTAAATAACGGATTAATACAAATAGATGTTTATAAAGACAAATATAATACCGATAACGGAAGCGGAGATGCGTTTAATAAAAATGATAACCTTATCGGAAATCCATATCCAAGTGCTATAGATGCCGCAACTTTTTTAACGGCAAATCCTAATTTAGGAGGAACTATTTATTTTTGGACACACGATTCAGTTATTGGAAGCGGTTCAAATATTGGACCTGATGCTTATAATTTTACCAATGATGATTATGCAAGTTGGAATAGTGGTTTAGGTGGAACAGCAGCTCACGCCGGAAGTCCTGTTCCAAACGGTAAAATAGCAAGCGGTCAAGGTTTTATAGTAACAGCAACTGTAAATGAAACCATTCATTTTGATAATGATATGCGTGTTCTTAACTTTAATAATCAATTTTTTAGAACCAATCGTATTTGGCTTAACCTTACAAATGATAACGGATTATTCCGTCAGATATTAATAGGTTTTGATGCTAATGCAACCGATGGTGAAGATCGTGATTTTGATAGTTTACGCCCCGAAAACGGTGATAATTACGATTTTTATTCCTTGTTAAACGGTAAAAAAATGGGTGTCCAAGGGCTTGCTCTTTTTGCCATGGAAAAAGTAGTACCCTTAGGAATAGAAAATATTTCGGAAGACAATTTAATTATTAGTATTGATCATTTTGAATCCGATTTTAATGATGTAAATATTTATTTAAGAGATAATTTGTTAGGTGTAATTCACGATTTAAAACAAACGGATTATTCTTTTACCGAAAACCGTTTAGGAAATATTAACGACCGTTTTGAACTAGTGTTCTCTCGCAACGCATTAAATACAAATACAAACGAGTTGTTAAATGGTAATAATTTAATTGTATCAAATATAAATTCGCAAGTATTGGTTAAAGTATCAGGAGAAACTACTATGAAAAACATTCAAGTTTACGATGTCATCGGAAAATTAATTTCAAATGTAAATGTGAATACCAACGAAATAACACTACAAGGAAATTACCAAACCGGAGCAGTGTATTTTGTAAAAGTAACTTTACAAAACGGACAAACACTTAATAAGAAGTTTATTAAAATGTAATATTCCGGTTGATTAGCAACTAATACAATTTTTTATTTTTTAAACATATTTATTTTTATAGTATTGATTTAAAATGTGATGCATTGATAATCAAGATTGAAAGTGCTGAATTACATCAATCTATACAGTGTCCCCCTCTAGAGAGGGGTAAGGGGTGTGTCTGTACTTTAATTGAAATCTATTTTTTTATATAATAACACACCCCCGCCCCCTCTCAAGAGGGGAGTTTCGTGTGTCTTTGGAGGAATATGTATTTTTTTGATGTACAATTTTTATGTTTTTAACGTTTTTTTAAAGTATAAATTTAAAATGTGATGCATTGATAAACAAGATTGAAAGCGTTGAATTGCTTTAATCCATACAGTATTCCCCCTCTAGAGAGGGGCAAGGGGTGTGTATGTACTTTAATTGAAATCTATTTTTTCATAAAATTACACACCCCCGCCCCCTCTCAAGAGGGGCGTTTCGTGTATCTTTGGAGGAAAATGGATCTTTTTTGATGTAAAGTTTTTAAGTTTTTAACGTTTTTTTATAGTATTAATTTAAAATGTGATGCATTGATAAACAAGATTGAAAGCGTTGAATTACTTCAATCCATACTGCATTCCCCTCTCGAGAGGGGTTAGGGGTGTGTTTACGTTTTATTGAAATCTACCCTTTTTCATATAACTGCAAGAAAAAGATTTAGTTATGTTTGTTTTTTTCTATTTTTTTATATCTTTGTACATACTATAAAAATTTTCTTACTATGAAAAAAACTACACTTACTTTAATTGCTTTATTTCTTATTTTTGTTTCTTTTGCACAGAATACGGAAACTTTCTCCAACATACCAATAAATAATTCTACTAGTTATTTAGATAGAACATGGACAGGTGATAATAATATAGTTTGGGAATCTCTTAATTCTCGTACAGATCAAACTATTAACGGAAAGGCTATAACTTTGAGAGGAAAATCAGATTCATCAAGATTTTTGTATAATATTTCTCCAGTTGCCGGTGGCTGTGGAATCCTGTCTTTTAATTATAAACGTGTTTTTAGTGGTAATTCTACTTTACAAGTTTTCGTAAATGGCATACAAATTGGCTCGGATATTCTAGTTAGTTCTACAAATGTTACTTCTTTTTCTCAGGCAGTCAATGTATCCGGTAATATCACGGTAAAAATAGTTAATATAACTACAAATAAACGTGTTGTGATTGATGATTTAAGTTGGACAGGTTTTGTTTCTTCAAACGCCACAGACTCCGATGCTATTGCCCCGGTTAATCCTAGTCCGCAAATACCCGGAGCTACAATCAATTCTACCGCAACAACTATAAATGATGCAGTTGACGTTTTTAGAATGCTTTTAAGAGATAGCGGTGCAGGTGATACTTTAGATACCAAAGTAACCAATATTAGAATAAAACCACATACAACAAATACAGCAGATTGGACAGACTTTATTCAAGGTGTTGTAGTTTATGATGACAATAATTTTATTACACCATCTAATGTTGTAATTACAGATACTTATATTGATATTAGTTTCAATGTAGGAGATTTAGTTGTTCCGGATAATGATTCCAATAATGTAACAATAGGAGTCTATCTTAACACTTCAAATATTTTAGACGGTAAAATTTTATCTTTTATGGTTGATGCTCCTGATCACGGATTTATGGCAGATCCTTCAGGTAGTGGTTTTGCTACAACTTTTCCTAATGGTAGTTTTAACTCCAATGATTTTCCGGTAAACGTAACTGCAACCCAGTTGCAATTTAAACAACAACCAACAGATGTGGTGGTAAATACGGTAATGGCTCCTGCAGTAGTTGTTGCCTATACCGATGTAAACGGTAATGTAGATAGGGATATAAATAGCTCAAGTTCATCAGCTACTTTAACCGCAAACGGTGCTGTTTTTGCAGGAACTACAACTACTTCCGGAACACCAACAAACGGTTTAATGATTTTTAATGATATCGAATTTATTAGTATCGCTTCTAATGTTACTTTAACGGTAACGGATTCACCATTATTAAATGTAAGTACTACCAGTCAATTTTTTGATGTATTGGCTCCGGCTTGTAATTTAATGCCAAATGTAATTATAGGGCAACAAAACTTTGAAACAACACCACCAAATCCTGAATTATCATATACAAGTACAGGTACTGCGTTAGTAACCGGTAGTGGTGCTTTTCCGACTGATCCAAAATACGTTTCACCGGATTTCGGAATAGAGGTTAATAATAATACTTCAGAAATAATTTTCGGTCCAATAGATACGAGTAATTTTAAAAACACAATTTTTTCTATTCGGTTAGCATCTTTTGCAGGAACTAGCGGTAATGGAGCTGATGGAGGAGATAGTGTAATCATTGCAGTTAAACCGACTACTACAGGTGTGTATTCAGATGAATTACAAGTATCAGGGAATAACAATGCAAAATGGTCATTTACAAGTGGTACGGGTGAGGCAAATGGAATTTATGATGGTGATAATTCACCTTTGGTTTATCAACCTGCCGCAGGAGGATTTAGAACAACTGATGGTTATTCTATTTTAAATTTAAAAAATTTGCCTTTTTCTACGGATTTATGGATTAAAATCAAAATATCAAATAATAGTAATAATGAATTTTGGGTGTTAGATGATGCTTTATTAAAAGGTGACGAGGTAGTTTCGACTACTTGGAACGGTACTGCATGGTCTAACGGTGTTCCAAACAATACTACAAAAGCAATTTTTAATGCCGATTATGATATGAATAGCAATCCAAGCGTCACAGCTTGTGCGTGTACAGTAAATAACGGTTTTAAAGTACTGGTTGCCTCTAATAAGTTTTTAGAAATAGGCAATGATATCGTTGTTGAAGGAGGAATTAAAGTAAGTAACAACGGTTCATTAGTGCAACTAAACAAAAACGTTAACATTATTGGTAGTAATTTTGTAATAGAAAGAACCACAACTCCTTACCGTATGTATGATTATACGTATTGGTCTTCTCCTATAGAGAATGCCGATTTAAATACGGTTTTTGCAGCTAATCCGCAAAATAACATATACAGTTTTACAACCGCTAATTTTGATGATACCAATAATGATTCATATGATGATAATAATGATGATTGGACTCCGGCTTCCGGTATAATGACTGTTGGTAAAGGATATATCGTTATGGGTGCAGGAGCTCAGTTTCCGGTACCAAATCCAATACCTACTACAACGCAAACACAAACAGTTCAGTTTGAAGGAAAAATTAATAATGGAGATATTACCGTACCTGTTTTCTTAGATGCAAATAGCAGTGATACTTATGTAAATCAAAATCTTATCGGTAATCCGTATCCTTCTGCAATTTACACTCCTGCATTTTTAGCGAAAAACACCAACCTTACCGGAACGCTGTATTTTTGGACACATAATGACCAAATTTCTAGTGCTATAACGGGTCCGGACACCTATAATTTTACCAATGATAGTTATGTTACTTATACAGCAGGAACAGGAGGTGCTCTGGGAAATTGTGGAGGTTGTACAACACCAACAGATTATATCGCTTCCGGTCAAAGCTTTTTTGCCGATTTAAGTCAGTCGGCAGGTAACGGAACAGTTGTCTTTAATAATAGTATGCGTGCAACCGGAGGTAATGATAATTTTTATCGTATGCCACAATCTGAAAAAAACCGTATTTGGTTTAATATGCAGACCAATACCAATGATTTTAGGCAAATATTAATCGGTTTCTTTGATCAGGCTACTAATAATGTCGATAGAGATTACGATGGTAAACGTTTGGAAAATGGTACTAATTTTGATTTCTTTTCATTGATAAATAATGAAAAATATGCAGTACAAGGTGTTCCTTCTTTAGTCGATAGTAAAACGATGCCAATTGGTGTAGAAATACCTGTGGATAGTCAAATTACATTAAGTATTGATCGCTTTGAAGGAGATTTAGATCAAGTAAATGTGTATTTACACGATAAAGATTTACAAATTTTCTATGATTTAAAACAAGCCGATTATACCGTAGATATGTTACAAGGAGAATATGCAAATCGTTTTGAACTAGTGTTCTCTCGCAACGCATTAAATACTAATTCAAACGAGTTGTTAAATGGTAATAATTTAATTGTATCAAATACAAATTCGCAAGTATTGGTGAAAGTATCAGGAGAAACTACCATGAAAAACATTCAAGTTTACGATGTCATCGGAAAATTAATTTCTAATGTAAATTTGAATACCAACGAAGCAACACTGCAAGGAAATTATCAAACCGGAGCAGTATATTTTGTAAAAGTAACTTTACAAAACGGACAAACACTTAATAAGAAGTTTATTAAAATGTAATATTCCGCTTGATTAGCAAGTAATACAATTTTTTAAAAACGGATTTTTTATAAATCCGTTTTTTTATTATAAGTTATAGATTTGGCTGTTTTTTTAAGGAAGAAGGGAGAACACACCCCCGACCCCTATCAAGAGGGGAGTTTCGCGTATCTTTGGAGGAATATGTGCCTTTTTTAAAGTAAAATTTTTATGTTTTTAACGTTTTTTTTATAGTATAAATTTAAAATGTGATGTATTGATAAACAAGATTGAAAGCGTTTAATTGCTTTAATCCATACAGCATTCCCCTCTCGAGAGGGGCAAGGGGTGGGTTTTCTTTTTTAGACAAAGAACATTTAAAATTCATTCCTTAAAATCTTGGATAACTTCTCTAATTAGTTGGTATTCGTATCCGCGATTTAACAGATAAGAGATTACCTTTTTGTTTTTTAAAAAAGCATTTGCTGCTTTTACGCTATTGTATTTTTTATGATGAAGTTGTTTTAAGGTTTCAAAATACACTTTGTAATCAATTTCTTTTAATGCATCATTTATTAGGTTGTTGTGTATATGTCGTTTTTTTAGTTCGAATTTTATTTTGGTTTTCCCCCATTTTTTTTGATTAAACTTTCCTCTAACAAAACTCTTGGCAAAACGTTCTTCGTTTAAAAAATTATCCTGAATTAAATCGATTAATATCTGATTGTTAATATCTTCGGTTAAACCGAAAGAACGTAACTTTTTTTCTACATCGTAATGACAACGATCTTGATAGATGCAAAATTTTTCCATTTTTAATTTGGCATCTTCGTAAGATAAATAGTCTTTAGATGGATTTTTATTGGAGTTCAAAATTTAATGATTTAATGCAAAAATACGTCTTTTTACAAACATTTTTATCTTCACTTTTAAAAATGTACATTTGCAAAAAACAATCAATTTTTTAATGCGAGTATTTCTCTTTTTATTAATTATAAGTATTTCGGTTAATGCTCAAAAAGATACTGTTCAATTAAAAGAAGTACAAATTTATGGTTCATTTTCTAAAAAATACAATAGCGGATTTAGCGTTAAATCCATTAAAGATTCACTTTTTCTTGCAAATACAGGTTTGCAAGAAGTTTTACAGAAGCAAGCCAATATTTATTTTAAAGAATACGGTAACGGAATGGTGTCTTCTATCACATTGCGTGGTAGCGGAGCCCAACATACGGCAGTTTATTTTAACGGAATTGCAATAAACTCCGTTTTAAATGGACAAACGGATTTTAATACTATTGCAGTTAATAATTTCAATGAAATCATTGTAAAAAAAGGCTCCGGAAGTACCACATTAGGTAGTGGAGCAATTGGAGGTGCAATAAATTTGGTAGATTTGGTTTTTTTCAAAATGGAACAAAAAATTAAATTATATACAAGTTATGGCAGTTATAATACCAAAAACGGAGCCGTACAATTTCAAAAATCGAATAGTAGTTGGTTTATGAAATATGCGGTTAATTTTACAGTATCCAATAACGACTATCCATATCTTAAAACCAATCAAAAAAATAAAAACGGAGCATACCAAAAAACACATTTAAAAGCTGTTTTAGGACATCGATTTAAAAATAATAATCCTTTAGAGTTTTTTGTTACACATTCTAATAATAATCGAAATTTGTCCGGTAGTTTAACAGCAAGTAGTTTTTCTAAATTAATAGATAAAAATACGCGTTTGTTATTGCGTTATCAAGTTAAAAACACCGGAATTAAACAACAAATGGATTTGGCATATTTGCTTGAATCGTATCGCTTTTATTTGTACAAAAATACAGATGATTTCAGTTTTGGAAAAGCAAATACACTGCTTGCAAAATATCATTTATCGTATAATTTTACCGGTAAAATACAATTTTTTTCCGGTTTGGAAGTCAAACAAATTACAGCAAAAGGTTCCGATATTGAATATCATCAAAATAAACAATCTGAGTTTTTTTTGCTTTCTCATTTTAGAATTGATGATAAATTGCAATTTAATGCAAGTATCAGAAAAGGAATTGCATCTAATTTTACCATTCCGTTTATTTATGGTTTGGATATTGCCTATAAAATTAAGAGAGATTTTACCATAAAAACGAATTTTTCAACTAATTACCGCTTACCTACAATTAATGATTTGTATTGGAATCCCGGAGGAAACCCTAATTTAAAACCCGAAAATTCGCTTTCTTATGAAATAATTTTAGCATATAAAAAATCAAAATTTAGATTTAATTCCTCTTTTTATGTTACCAAAAGTAAAAATTTAATTCAATGGCAACCGGTTTCCGGAAATTTTTGGCAACCTATAAATGTGCAAAACGTAATAAGTAAAGGGATTTCGTTAGAAACGGACTATGCTTTAAAAGGTTTAAATTTTTCTCTTTTTTATGATTTTACCGAGTCGAAAGACCTAAAAACGAACAAACAATTAATTTATATTCCTTATCACAAAGCAACATTTAATACAGATTATCATTTAAAAAAGTGGTCATTTTCTTTAACAAATCAATATAACGGAAAGGTTTTTACAACTACTACAAATACTAAAACAGTATCCGATTATTTTTTGATGCATTTTCGGTTAAACCGGAAGGTACCGCGGTATAAAGCAAATATCGGATTAAAAATACGCAACGTTTTAAATTCGTATTATGAAACCATTGCTTATCGTCCGATGCCAAATCGAAATTATCAAGTATATTGCACCATCCAATTTTAGTAACATGAAACATTATCTATTATTTTTGAGTTTTTTAATTCTATTAATTTCTTGTAAAAGTGATGATAATACGCAACCGCAAGACGGCGATTACCACAACGGAATTTTTGTAACAAACGAAGGGCCATTTCAAAATGGAACAGGTACGATTACCTTTATTTCTGATGTTGGAGAGGTGACTCAAGAGATTTTTAAAAAAGCAAATCAAAAAGATTTGGGTAATATTGTGCAATCTATGTATTTGTATGGAGATAGAGCTTTTATAGTGGTAAATAATTCGCATAAAATAGAAGTTGTAAATCAATTTTCATTTAAAGAATTAGCCGTTATTGAAGGAAGTTTTATTAATAATCCGCGTTATTTTGTCGCTATTAACAATAAAGGATATATTTCTAATTGGGGAAATCCGCAAGATCCAAATGATGATTTTGTAGCGGTTATAAATTTAGATGATTATAGTTTAATTACTACAATTTCTGTTGCTGAAGGACCTGAAAAAATGTTATTAAAAGATAATGATCTGTATGTTGCTTTACAAGGAGGATATGGATTTAACAATAAAGTGCTACAAATAAACACTCAAAATAACACATTATCGCAAGTTTTTACTGTTGGCGATGTTCCTTTAGGTATTGAAAAAGACGATAATGGTGTTATCTGGATTTTATGTCAAGGCATACCAAATTATGCTTCCGGTTTAACCGAAACAGGAGGGAACCTCATAAAAATAGAGAATAATCAAATTGTAGAAAATTTCTCGTTTGCATCGGAAACCGTACATCCAAAAAATCTGAGTATAGATAATGGAAATATTTATTTTACAATTAATGATGCTTTTTTTAAAATGGAAAATACAGCTTTGGTTATACCGAATAATCCGATATCAGGTATCACCGGAAATTTTTATACAATAAAAGCAAAAGCAGGTAAATTATATGCAACAGATGCATCGGATTATGTTAGTGAAGGAAAATTAAAAGTTTTCAATTTAGATTCAGCAAGTCTTTTAGGAGAATATGAAACCGGTATTATTCCGGGAAAAATTATTTTTCAAAACAATTAGTATAT
>Ga0256840_1003679_pt1 | contig 12147 bp, 6 predicted proteins | sample 355202metaG_FD_185969 | JGI IMG/M metagenome (GOLD analysis project Ga0256840, IMG submission 185969) | Hydrothermal vent microbial communities from Mid Atlantic Ridge, Atlantic Ocean - 355-202 | ecosystem: Environmental > Aquatic > Marine > Hydrothermal vents | place: Atlantic Ocean: Mid...
CAGTAATATAATCTGCCTCAAGATATGCTTTTTGAGCTTTAACATAGACTTTATCAGCAAAATCTAAAACAGCTTGATATTCATTGAACTCTTTTAAAAATGAATGATTTTTCACTAACTCAAACATCTTAACAAACTCTTTTTGAGCAATAAGCTTTTTGAAGTAAAGAAACATCTTCTGCTGTGCAAAAAGTTCACCAATCAGCGCTGCTTTTTCAGATATTCCTCGAAATGGAGCTAATATTTGGCGAGCTTGCTCCTCGCCATTTTTACTTAAAATAAGCTTTTGAGCTTTCAAAAAAGAGAGCCTCCAATGTTTTTGCATCTTTTTATATGCTTCTGAATCCTGAAATATCTCATACTTTTGTGCCATTGAACAAGCAAGAGGAAAACGTTTCTCTTCAACATATTTTTGAAAGATAGTATATTGATCAAAATCTCGTATGATTTGGTTAATAAATTTAGCTTTTTTAGGGACGCTCTTAAATGGTTCTAATATTTTAACTGCTGTCTCTTTTTGAGAAGAAGAGAGTAAGGTTTTTGCCTTCGTCAAAGTCGCCTCCCAAAGACGCTCCATTGCGATATGAGCCTGAGAATACATTAATATTGGATTATCCTCAACTGCCTCGTAAAAACTCTTATACTCTTGCGCTCTAATCATATCTAAGTAGGCTTCTTGATCACCAAAAAGAGAGTAGATATCTACATTGCCATCTACAGTTCCTATGGCTAAACGAAAATCATTTTCTATAAAACCAAGAGAGGTAATCATCTCTTTACTTTTAAGATATTTTTGAGTGAGAAGCTCATAGGTTTCTAAGTCATAGAGTGCAACATATCCTAATTTTGTTCCTACAAACAAAAATTTATATTCATGACTGACAGTAATATCAGTAACCGTATCATTTACTTTTGTAAAACGCTTTAATATTTTTCCATTTCGAATATCCCAAGCAAGAATACCACCATTTTTATCCACACTCAGAAGGCGAAATGATGGTAGAAACATCAATTTTATAATAGAATCAGAATGAGCCCTTAATTTTAAAGGTTTTTTCATAGTGGCAATATTTAAAACAGTAAGCGTTTTATCAAAACTTCCAGTAGCCAACCACTGACCTTTGTCGTCAAACGCAATTGTTGTTACATAATCTGCATAAGGAGGAAGTGTAAAGGCGAGACGCGCAGTTTTAAGTGACCAGACAAAAGTTTTTCCATCTTGTCCACCCGTAACAAAATAACGTCCATTAGGATCTATACACAAACTTTCTATTTCACCTTGATGGCGACTTACCTTATATAAAAGTCCTTTCTTTGCTACAGAAAAAAGTGCAGCACTATTGCTCTTAGGAATTATACTTGCACAGACGCCACCACCTTGAGCAATATCTACATGAGTACCTACTAGACGCTCATGCTTGATATTTGTCTTAAATCCACCAATGATTTTATAAGTTTTCATGTCAATAAGTCTTAGTGATGTGTGCGAATCAATCACCGCTAAAGCACCATTATTTAACACTTTTAAAAATATTACGGGAAATTTTATATTAAAGGATTTGACTGTTTGCATTAACGATACTCACTACTTAAGTATCCATGCGTCTCCAAGAGACCACGAATCTGATTTTGATGCTCTTCACCCTTCGTTTCAAGATGTATAGTGACATTTGCATCCCCATAATCTAAATCCGTTGAGGTTCTATCATAAGCAATATGGACTATATTAGCACTTAATTCTCTTAAAAGCTCTGTTAAATGCATTAATGAACCAGGTTTATCCACAAGCGTAACCACAAGTTTCATTTTACGGCTTGATTTAATCATACCTTTTTCGATTATGACTGAGAGTAGTGTCACATCAACATTACCACCACTTAAAACAACCGCTACATTTTTACCCTTTAATAAGGGAAGCTTATGGTGCATTAAAGCAGCAACACCTACGGCGCCCGCTCCTTCAACAACAAGTTTTTGTTTCTCTAGCAAAAACAAAATAGCACTCGCAATCTCTTCATCATCTACACAGATAAACTCATCAACATATTTTAAAATATACTCTAAAGTTTTAGCAGATGTATCTCTTACTGCAATACCATCGGCAATAGTACACACAGATGTCGAATCTACCGCTGATTGAAGCTCATAGGAGTTTTTGAGTGCTGGAGCACCTGAAGCGCTCACGCCGATAATCTTAATATCTGGTTTTATACTTTTAACCGCTAGAGCAATACCTGAAATCAAACCACCACCACCAACAGGCACTAGGATAGCATCTAATTTCTTGGCTTGCTCTAATATATCCAAGGCAATAGTTCCCTGCCCTGAGATAACATCATCATCTTCAAAAGGGTGTACGAAAACCATGCCATTTTGTTTTTCATACGCTTTTGCAAAGGCATATGCATCATCATAGCTTGCTCCATGAAGAATAACTTCTGCTCCGAAATACTTCACACCATTCACCTTTGTAAGTGGTGTTGATTCTGGCATAACAATAACTGCTTTTATTCCAAAATGTGCAGCCGAATAAGCAACACCTTGAGCATGATTTCCTGCACTTGCTGCCACAACACCCGAGGCTTTTTCAGTCTTAGATAGTAATGCGATACGGTTATATGCACCTCGAAGCTTAAATGCTCCCGTAGCTTGCAAATTCTCTTTTTTTAAAGAAACATTAACACCACTTAACTCACTAAGATAAGGAGCGAAAGAGTAAGGAGTATTATTTATAATAGTGCTAATACGTTCACGCGCTTCTTGAATACTCTGAAGATTTAACATTTAAAAAGTTCGCGATACTCTATCATACTACAGTGATTTTGAACAACTTTCATCCCTGCTTTTTCAGCTTTTTTCGCCGCTTCATTATTGACAATACCCTTTTGTGACCAAAAAACTTTTACATCCTCACGTTTTATGCACGCATCAGCGATTGCGTCAAGCGCAGCTGGTTTTCTAAAGATATTAACCATATCTACTGCAAAAGGAATTTCTGCAAGTGAACGATAGACTTTTTCACCTAAAATCTCATCTTCTTTAGGATAGACAGGAATAATTGTATATCCTGCCTCTTTGAGATACTTAGCCACCATATGGCTATCTTTATTTGCATCTGGAGAAAGACCTAAAACTGCTATCGTTTTTACTGAATCAAATATCGCTTTTATCTCTTTTGGATTACTATTAATTGTTGGAAATTCACACTCCATATTTACACCTTTTCTATTTTATTAAATTATATTAAATCGCCTAAATTTCCCTGCTTTAAATGTTTCTTAGGATTTTCTATGTTATCATAATTCTTCAAATAAAGTCCAATTTTATCATTATTATCGGAACAAACATACCACATATTTTCGACACCATATTTGTCACTATTATTTTATGTATATAGTGCCAGTAAATTTACGATACAATCATGATTTATCATATTCTAAGAAATATTCTAAATTCTTATAAAATATCTCCATCAACACCTCTATAGTCGTGTTATATCTTATTTTGAATTATTGAATTATAGCATATATTCCTCATCAAATCATATCATTTGAACTTTGTAGAATTATTGGATTATAGCATATTGTGATTTCCGTAAATAAAAGAAGATTTACATGTAAGCTTCTATGCTTACATGTAAGAGGGAGGATTATACTGGTTTAACAGTTACTCCATATTTTTCTTCAGCGATTTTACGCTCTTCTAGGCGATAGCCTTCGATTTCATTGAAGTTAAGGTATTTGTAGATATCTGCCTCTTTTCCAGCTATTTTTGCAGGAACGATATCCATGTACTCTGCTGGAGTTGGGATGCGACCAAGTTTGGCACATACAGCAGCGAGTTCAGCGGAACCGAGATAGACTTGAGTTCCTTTTCCTAAACGGTTATCAAAGTTACGAGTTGATGTTGAAAAGACTGTAGAATCAGGGCGAGCACTTGCTTGGTTACCCATACATAGTGAACATCCTGGAACTTCAGTATGTGCTTCGATTGATTTAAATACTTCGTAGTAACCTTCGTTGATCAGTTGTTGCTCATCCATACGCGTTGGTGGAACAATCCAGAACTTCTCAACTGCCACAGCAGACTCACCACGCATAACTTCACCAGCCGCTCTATAGTGACCGATATTTGTCATACAAGAGCCTAAGAATACTTCATCTATTTTAGTACCAGCAACTTCACTTAAAAGTTTTACATTATCTGGATCATTAGGACAAGCGAGGATTGGTTCAGTGATTTCATTCATATCTATATCGATAACCGCAGCATATTCAGCATCAGCATCTGGTTTCATAAGTGATGGATTTTCTAACCACTTGTTCATCTTATCAATACGACGCTGAATTGTAGTTTTGTCAGAGTAGCCATCTTTGATCATAGATTCCAAAAGAACAACATTTGATTTGAGGTACTCTTCAACTGGAGCAGTATTTAAAAGAACAGTACATGCAGCAGCGGAACGCTCAGCAGAAGCATCAGAGAGCTCAAATGCCTGTTCTGCTTTTAAATCAGGAAGACCTTCAATCTCTAAAATACGACCAGCAAAGATATTTTTCTTACCAGCTTTAGGAACTGTTAAAAGCCCTTTTTGGATAGCCGTATAAGGAATAGCATTTACAAGGTCACGAAGTGTAATACCAGCTTGCATCTCACCACTAAATCTTACTAGAACAGACTCAGGCATAGTTAAGGGCATGCTTCCTGTAACACCAGCAAAGGCAACAACACCAGATCCACCAGGAAAAGAGATTCCGATAGGGAAGCGTGTATGACTATCTGCACCAGTTCCTACTGTATCTGGAAGAACCATTCTGTTTAACCATGAGTGGATAACTCCATCACCAGGACGAAGCGCAACACCAGAACGGTTAGAGATAAAGTCAGGAAGATTGTGGTGCATCACAACATCTGATGGCTTTGGATATGCCGCTGTATGACAAAACGACTGCATTACCAAGTCAGCATTAAAACCAAGAGCAGCTAACTCTTTAATCTCATCACGAGTCATAGGACCTGTTGTATCTTGAGAACCTACAGTTGACATTTCAGGCTCTACATACATACCTGGGCGAACACCAGCTAAACCTGAAGCACATCCAACCATTTTCTGTGCCAATGTAAAACCTTTACCAGTATCAGCAGGTTGCTCAGCAGTTAAAAATATATCTGAAGTACCTAAGCCAAGCACACTGCGAGCCTTAGAAGTCAAACCACGACCAATGATTAGAGGAATACGACCACCAGCACGAACTTCATCTGTGATAGTGTTTGGATTGAGTTTAAAAGTAGCGATACACTCATCATCTTTATGCGCTTCACCTTTGTAAGGGTAAATAGTGACAACATCGCCAGTTTCCATTTTAGAGACATCAAGTTCTAGTGGAAGTGCACCTGAATCTTCACAAGTAGCAAAGAAAATAGGGGCAATAATACCACCCATAACAACCCCGCCAGTACGCTTGTTAGGAACACCATCAATATCTACACCCATGTGCCATTGAACAGAATTAACACCAGATTTACGAGAACTTCCAGTTCCTACAACATCACCAACATAAGAGATTGGGTGCCCTTTTTTCTTCAACTCAGTAATAGTTTCTAAGGGTTTTTCCATCTTGTTTACAAGAAATGAATTTGCATGTAAAGGAATATCTGAACGAGTGAAAGCCTCTGAAGCAGGAGATAAATCATCAGTATTTGTTTCGCCTGGTACTTTATATACTGTAACAGTAATCTCCTCTGCCAGCTCTGGTTTATGTGTAAACCACTCAGCATTTGCCCATGAAGTCATCACTTCAGTTGCGGCTGTATTTCCAGCCTTATGAAGCACCTCCACATCATTAAATGCATCATAAACAAGAAGTGTTTTCTTAAGAGCAGTCACTGCCTCTTTTACAACAGCTTCATTTGAAGATGAGAGGGCATCAATCATCGGTTTAACATTATAACCACCAAGCATCATACCTAACATCTCAACTGCTTTTTCAGGAGAAATAGCCTCAACAGTGACATTTTCTGTTGCTACGTCATTTAAAAATGCTGCTTTTACATAAGCTGCATCATCAACACCAGGTGGTACACGATTTATCAATAAATCTAGCAATTCATCAGTGCAATCCGCTTTGATTAACTCAATTACTTCTGCTGTCTGTTCAGCTGAAAGTGGTAGTGGTGGAACGCCTAAAGTTTCGCGCTCAGCAATGTGTGCTTTATAATCTTCTAAAAAAGCCATAATGACTCCTGCAATTTAATTTATCCGTGAGTATAGCTAAAAGAAGTTTGGAATATTGCTCAAGTGTTACATTATTGCACAAAGAAATGATTTATATCGTTTTTTATGTATATATTTGTAACACCCTTGAAAACTACCCTTTACATGTAAGGGTTTAGAGAATCTCTCTATTTCCTTTTGCATTGGGGGCGGAGAGGACACCTTGAAGCTCTAATTGCTCAATAATACGCGCAGAACGGTTATAGCCTATTTGTAATTTTCTTTGTAGATAAGAGATTGATGTTTTTTTATCGGCAAGAACGATAACTTTTGCCTCCTCAAAAAGCTCATCAAGAGGTTCATTCATATCTTTGAGTTCTCCTGATTGAGAAGTTTCATTCTCTTCATATAAAAAACTTTTATCATAGTTGGGCTCGCGTTGTGATTTTATAAATTCAACAATTTCTTCAATCTCTTCTTCTGTTGCCCACGGAGCATGGAGTCTTACAAGTGCAGGTGACCCTGGAGGCGTAAAGAGCATATCACCACGACCAAGCAGTGACTCTGCACCCATCTGGTCTAAAATAATTTTAGAATCTATCTTCTGCCCTACCCTATAAGAGATACGAGAAGGCAAGTTTGCTTTAATAAGCCCTGTAACCACATCCACGGATGGTCTCTGCGTTGCAACTATTAAGTGAATCCCCGATGCTCTAGCTTTTTGTGCTAAACGCGCGATAGAGAGTTCAACATCTTTACCGCTTGTCATCATCAAATCAGCCAACTCATCAATAATAACGACTATATAAGGAAAGTTTTCTCCACCCTCTTTTTTCATTTTTTCATTATAATTTTCTATATTTTTAGTGCGTGTCTCTGCCATCAGTTCATAACGGCGCTCCATCTCTAAAACCATATTATTAAGAGCTACAATTGCTTGTTTTGGTTTTGTGATAACTGGAGTAAGAAGATGCGGAATGTCATTATAAGTAGAAAACTCAAGCATCTTAGGATCAATCATCAACAAACGCAACTGATCAGGTGAGTTGCGATATAAAAGACTTAAAATCATGGCATTGATGCCCACACTCTTCCCACTTCCTGTTGTTCCTGCAATAAGTAAGTGAGGAAGCTTTTTCAAGTCAGTAAGAAAAGGCTTCCCTACAATATCTTTACCTAAGGCAATAGTCAGTGCAGAAGATGCCTCTTTAAAAAGTTTATCTTCAAAAATCTCTCGTAAATAGATAGTCTCTACCGCTCGGTTTGGAATCTCTATTCCAACCACATCTTTGCCAGGAATAGGCGCTTGAATACGGATAGTTTCTGCTCTTAATGCCATGGCAAGATCATCTTGAAGATTTAAAATTTTAGAGACTTTTATGTTAGCAGCAGGTTTAAATTCAAAAGTTGAAACAACTGGGCCTGCGTAGGTTCGTACTACATCACCATCGATTTTAAAATGTGCAAGCTTATCAATCAAATCTTTTATTTTATCGTCTAGTTCACTCTCATCAACTGTATTTTTCTGCTTTGGAGGCTTTTGCAAAAAATCAACCTTAGGAAGTTTAAAGTTTTTAGGCTTCTCTGTCTTACCTGTGTCTATTTGATCAAGGAGCTTTTTGTTTTCTTCGAGTTCCTCAACCACAATAGTCTGTTTATTTTCTTTGACTTTTTTTGAAAGAGAGAGAATCGTTTTTTCTTGGGGTTTTTCTTCTTCTTTTTCGTAAGTTAATTCTACAACTTCTTCACTTATCTCCTCTGCTGTTTCGAGAACTTCAGGTGCATGAACTTCTACTTCTCTGCTCACTTCTTGTGCTTTAGTTTTGTTTCTCACAGGCTTACTTGCCTGTCGTGTGTAAGATGACTTATGAAGCCCTTGTCTCTCATTTTCAACTATAGATTTTTGAAAGCTAAATAGTTTTTTTACACTTTCTAAAATCTCAGCAATGCTCATATCTATAATCATCACAACAGAGACCAAAGAGGCTATAAGCCAAAAAACACTCACACCAAAAAGTCCGATATAAGGAGTCGTAAAATCCACAAAACTAGCGCCTATCATACCTCTAAAACTATTTTCTATCAATATCGCTTGCAAGATTAAAAAAGAGAAGAAAAGCAAAATAGATGCGACAGTAATCTCTATACTACGAAGCGAAAAATTGCGACTCCTATACCAATACACTAAAGGTGCCATCATCGCAAAAATATAAACATAAGAGAGATAACCAAAAACTTGATGATTAAACTCTGCAAAAGCAGACCCAAAGCTACCTATAAGACCTGAACTACCTAAAATAGTCGCCAATGCTAAATAAAAAAATATTCCAAAAAATGTGATTAAGAGTGCGTCACGCAAAAGAAAACATCCTTACATGTAAATAAGGAATTGAATTTAAATAACATTGCTATAATTAGCGTAGTTATTTAAATTCAATTCCTAAGAAGAGAGTATAACAAAAAAAGCGCAAAAGAAGCGCTTTGTATGTCAAAATGCCAAATATTTAGAGATAATTCACAAGTGAGAGCTGTGAAATACGTGAAATTGACGAGAACATTGCTTGGTAATTAAGTGTTAATTGTTGTAATTGCAAGGTTGCCTCTGCGATATCTACATCAATCACTTCTGAGCGTAATATTTTTGTATTTACCAAGAGCATGTCTGTACGATTGATTGCTGCGCTTAAGCTTTGAGATTGTGAGCCTGCTTGAGACTGCATACGATTCACATGTTCATTAAGATCATCAATAATCGCAATGCCATTTTGAATACCACCATTTCGAGGATCTTTTGCATCACCATCAGCTCGATATCTCCCCTCTTCAACAGCTTTTATCGCTTCATCAATCTGGGAAAAAAAGTTTGTTTTGGGATCACGAATTGTTAAGGCAGTATTTGCGTTAAAAGTAGCTACCGAAGCGTTTGTTGTAAAATTATCTGAACTGGTATCATACATTGCTAAAGTAGCTTTTGTGGATGTACTAGAGTTTGTTAAATCTTTCAATACAATTTTTCCATCATTACTGAGAGCAATACTTGAATTTGCATTGGCATTTTGAATCTTAGCTCGATAGTCAGCATTATTGTCTGTTGGTACTTCACCATTCATTGCCATATTTACGACATCTAAAAGTTGTCTGTATGTCATATCAGCAGCTACTGTGTCGTTGCCTTTTCCATCACCTACATTATACAAAAGCGCATCAGCAGGTACAGAGCGTACTTCAACAATGTCTGTAGCAGGATTTGCGCCAAAAACTACATCTACGCTATAAGGCGTTACTCCATCAGTTTGCAAGCCCTCTACTCTAATCCTAGTAGAGCTAATATTTGAGAAAACATCACCCAATTTTGTTGCATCAACTGCAAAGCTATTATCATCTTTGAGTATTTGTGAAACATTGCTCTGTAGTTTCATACCATCTTGCGCAAAAAGTGTTCTATCATACATAAGACCATCAGCAGTTGTTGCTACCGCAGAGGTGAGAGCACTTTTATTGAACTCTTTTACATGTAAGCTAGGATTAAGTGCTGCACTTACGCCATCAATAATTTTTTTAAAATCTGTCTCGCCATTGCTAAGATTGTCTATGCTTCCAGTATTTGGAGCTGGATAAGCTACAGCATCATTAATATCAGCTAAATCATCTCCAGTCGTATCAAAATCAACTGCTCCAATCATATGAAAATCAAGTTTACTAGAACCACTAAGCTTATCTTTAATCTCTATCTGTCCATGTTCATTTAAGCTTACATCAACAGACCCAGCACCAAATTTAGTCTCTATTGCGCTTAGCAACTCACCTACTTTTTGATCTGAAGTCATCGCAATAGATTGCTTAAAAGATGTTCCATCACTTTTCGTACCACGAATATAAAAATGACTTATCGCATCATTTGTAGTATCATTATCCGTATCACCCATTAAATCACGAATAGTATTATCCGTAGTAATATATTTCTCTTGTGCACTGCCTCTAGTGAGGATATCGCTTTGCATAACATCAGGATACAGATCATTTAAACTTAACTGCTTGATGTTTGTTGTGATTTTTCTCTGTGTATTGCTCTCTTCTCCTAAAAAAAGGTCTGCTCCAGAGATATTATATTTTTGTTTTATATCATTTCCAAGAAAGGCATTAAGAGCACCATCATTGCCCGTATAATTACTCTCATTATCAAGAGGTTTTGTTGAAGTTTGTGTTCCAGAAAAAAGATACTGACCATTTATAGAAGTATCTGCTAAATTTTTTAAATGACTTTCTAAGCCACGCAACTCTTGAGCGATAGCATTTAAACTTGCATCTGAATGTGTTCCATTAGCTGCGTTTATTAATTTTACCTTCATCGTATCAAGCGCTTTAGAAAAATCCCCTAAAACTGTATCTGTTTGCGTACTAAATTTATAAGCACTTTGGGTGCTTTTTTTCACTTGTGTAAGTGTTGTCACTTCATTATCAAGACGCATTGTATCGATAAAAGTAGCATTATCTTCATGAGCATATTGAATTTTTTGACCCGAAGAAATCTGTTTATTTACATCAAACAGAGCCTGTCCCGTCTTATTATTTTCACCATATATGTCTCTATATTGCATACTGTTTGTTACACGCATGAGACACCTCCATATTTGATTATTTTATTTTAAAAAGCAATTTGAATACCAACTTCTTACATGTAATATCGTCCAAAAGCTGTTTTTCTTTACTAAGAGAACAATATATTGAAAAATATTGCTTCTTTCATTCTTTATTAAGTAAAGTATAAATATAATCACGAACTTTATTTCTAACCCAAACTAAATGCCAGTGTGATGGAATGGTAGACTTAGGGGATTCAAAATCCCCCGCCTTATGGGCGTGCCGGTTCGAGTCCGGCCACTGGTACCACTTTTAATCTAAATCATCTTCACTACCTTTCAACAAAGCTTTACATACTATAATACGCTCATGAATGAAATAAACTTTTCAACACTAAAATTATCCCCAGCAATGTTAGCAAATCTTGAGACACTTGAATACAAGTCTATGACTCCTGTTCAAGCCCAAAGTTTGCCTGAAATTTTACAAAACCGTGATGTTATTGTTCAGGCCAAAACAGGAAGCGGTAAAACTGCCGCCTTTGGTATTGGCTTGCTTCATAAACTCAATGTAAAATCATTTAAAATCCAAAGCATGATTATCTGCCCTACTCGTGAACTAGCTGATCAGGTGGCTAAGGAGCTGCGTCGTTTGGCACGATTTGCTCATAATATCAAAATTTTGATGCTTTATGGCGGGACTCCTTTTAAGCGACAAGTAAACTCCTTGTCTCATGGAGCGCACATAGTTGTCGGTACTCCTGGTCGTCTTATTCAGCATATTAGCGAGCGCACTATCAACCTTGAAGCGATGAATACTTTGGTACTTGATGAAGCCGATAGAATGTTGGACATGGGATTTTTCGATGATATAAAAAAAATCATCACAAATACTCCCGCAAAACGGCAAACTATGCTTTTTTCAGCTACCTACCCTGATGAGATTATGAGTTTGAGTAGAAAAATACAAAAAGACGCTGTCAATATTCAAACAATCAGCCAAGAGAGTGCAAATAAGATTATCGAGCGTTTTTACAAAACTAACCTTGATGAGAAACTGCAGGCTACGATAAATATCCTCTCATCTTTTAAACCTGAAAGCACTATCATTTTTTGCAATACAAAAATAAAGGCGCAAGAGTTAGCTGATGACTTACAAAAACAAGATATAGATGCGCTTGCAATTCATGGGGATTTAGAGCAGTTTGTGCGAACGGATGTTTTGATTCAATTTTCAAATCATAGCTGTCCTGTTTTAGTTGCAACCGATGTTGCTGCGCGTGGACTTGATGTGAAAAATCTTTCTGCTGTTATCAACTACGATATTCCTCATGATAGCGACACCTATACGCA
>Ga0256840_1003680_pt1 | contig 12146 bp, 13 predicted proteins | sample 355202metaG_FD_185969 | JGI IMG/M metagenome (GOLD analysis project Ga0256840, IMG submission 185969) | Hydrothermal vent microbial communities from Mid Atlantic Ridge, Atlantic Ocean - 355-202 | ecosystem: Environmental > Aquatic > Marine > Hydrothermal vents | place: Atlantic Ocean: Mid...
TGCATGAGAAGCACTATGTGTGTTACTGGGATCTGCTGTCGAATATTCCCTCCTATGATGATCCAAATATTTCAGTTACTGAAGAGTCTTTTGAATTCAATAGTCGTTTTATCTCCCATGCACAAGCGCGCCTACTGAAAGCGGGAAAAAAGGTCGATGTTTCAACCTATGGTTTATCGCTAAAAGATCAAGCGGATCTTGTTAAGTTGACCTTTGTTTCAGAAGCCTCTTTAGGCAATCAGCGTATTGAGGATTGGTTTCATGCCGATTTTTTTGAGACCAATTTTTGGTACATTTGGACGACCATGTTTGCGTTTCAAAAATGGAGCAGTTTGGCTGAAATGCGCCGTTATATGAAGCGTTTTATTCACCTAGTTGATGGTTTGCATCAGCTGGGAGGCGTTATGCGAACCAAGTATAACCAGTATCACTCAGTGATTCTTCCTCTACAACGGTACCTACAAGAGAAGGGCGTTCATTTTAAGATGAATACCCAAGTGACCGATATTGATTTTAACCTCTCAGCGGATAAAAAAACCGCCACGATTCTCTATGTGGTTGATAAAGATGGTGTTGAAGATGAGATTGTGTTGAGTAAGCATGATTATGTTTTCATGACCAATGGATCCATTACCGAAAGCACTGATAAAGGTGCATGGAATCGAGTGCCAGTGCTGAAAGAGAAAGCAAGTTCTGGGGCATGGATGCTTTGGGAGAGAGTGGCTAAAAAAGATAGAGCCTTTGGAAATCCTGCCGTGTTTAGCGATAACATTGCGTTGCAAAAGTGGTACTCATTTACAGCGACATTAAAAGACGATACCTTTCACGACTATATGGAAGATTTTACTGGAAACGTAGACGGGACAGGGGGATTAGTCACGATGACGGACTCGAATTGGTTGATGTCGATTGTCATTGCGCGGCAACCACACTTTCCAGATCAGCCAAAATCGGTCAAAATATTTTGGGGTTATGGGCTTTACCCTGATCGAAAAGGAAACTATATCAAGAAAAAAATGTCAGAGTGCACGGGGGAGGAAATTTTAGAGGAGCTGTGGTATCACTTAAAGGTACAAGACTTAATGAGACCTGTTGTTGAAGCAGGTAAAATCATCAACTGTATTCCAGTTGCCATGCCATTTATTGATAGTTTATTTATGCCCCGCTCTGCTGGGGATCGCCCAGAGGTACTGCCAAAGGGAACCACCAATTTTGCTTTTTTAGGGCAGTTTGCAGAAGTGCCTAAAGATTGTGTGTTTACGGTAGAGTACTCTGTGCGTTGTGCTCAAATGGCGGTTTATGGACTGTTTGAAACGGATAAAAAGGTTTTGCCCGTCTATGATTCTGTTCACAAAATAGAGTACCTAATTGCGGGAATGAAGGCGCTGGCTCGGTAGCGTAAATTCACTGTTATGCAGAGGGTTATTAGGGCGAAAATACGCAATTAAACTATCTGACCAGCGCTGGGCACGCTTTGGTAAGCCACTCTCTAAATAGTAGTGCACTTGTGCGAGTACCGCTTGTTGAAAGGTTTCTGATGGCCCCGAGTCGCCCGTTAGGTTATCGGCACTAAAGTGAAAGGTGAAGTTAGCGGAGTGCGAAAAAATCCACTCTAAGGCTTGAGGTTTGATTTCAACCTGTTCAAATTTAGCTTGCTGTGCAGGGGTTCGCCCGTCTGGAATATACCAGTAGCCAAAGTCCTCTAATAAGCGACGCTCTTTACCTGCAACACACCAGTGAGCAATTTCGTGCAGCGCACTGGCAAAGAAACCATGTGCAAAGATAATGCGGTGGTGAGGGTGGTTGGCATCGGCTGGACGATAGATGGGTTCTTCTTCACAGCAAACCAATAGGGTGTTATGAGACTCTAAAAAGAGTTGATTAAATCGTTCAACCAGTATTTTAGGGGTATGGAGAGTGGGGTCGGTTTTTATCATAGTAAGAATTTAAAAAGCGGTGTATTGAATTTTATTAATGTACCAAAATTGTTTTCCATTGGGGGTATCAACAGTGACCTCATCATCAACCGATTTACCAATTAAAGCACGCGCCATGGGTGCATTAATGCTAATGGCATTTTTTTGTGGGTCAAATTCATCGGCACCCACAATACGGTACTGAACCACAGTACCTGCCTCATTTTCGAGTTCTACCCAAGCGCCAAAAAAGACTTTGCCATCTTGTTGGGGGGAATACTCTACAATTTGCAACACTTCCAATCGTTTTTTCAAAAAGCGAATACGTCGATCAATCTCACGTAAACGGCGCTTCCCCTCTTTGTATTCCGCATTTTCAGAGCGATCGCCGTGTGCCGCAGCAATCGTCACCTCTTTGGTGACGTGCCGGCGTTCAACACGCCAGAGGTAGTCGAGTTCTTTTTCGAGTTGGGTACGACCTTCTCGAGTAATTAAATTGGCTCTTTCAGACATGATTTATTCAGGATACCACGGGGAGTTTTCGGCGGTTTCATACTGGGTGCGAAAGTGTTTTTTGAGCAGTTTAATTGAACCGTTCTTTTTAACCGCTTGGCAACCTCCGAGTTCATTTAACAGTTTATTAAAACGGTGCTGACGCTCTAATTTTAACGCTTTTACATCTGGATCAAGATAGGTTTTTATAAAGTTATTGGCGGTTAAACTGTATTTAGTAACATATAAACGATTGACCTGATTCAGTGATTTAGACACGCTAATGCCACGGCAACGTTTATTGTAAGCATCGGTGAGCAAGGCGATTTCAATTAAGTCAATGTGGGTTTGAAGTTCTGGACTATTGGCGTTAACGGATTGTTCGGCCAAAGAGGGGGGGGAGAAAGTTAACAAACAGGCTATAAACAGGCTCTGAACACTAATGATACAAGTGGGAAGATGAGTTTTCGTGGTCATGAATGTCCTTAATGTTTTTAATACGCATTGATTATAGTGTAATCGAATAGGCATTGACATTAAAAAGCCCGCATAAGCAGGCTATTTTTAGAGCAATGGTTAAGGTCGCGTGCTTTTAAGAGTTTGAAGCGCCATTCATTTGTTTTTACGTCGGTACTGTAATCCCATAAGCATCATGAGACCTGCACCAAATAGCATTAGGCTTGGAGGTGCTGGTACGGGAGATACGGGAGATACGGGAGAAGTAAGGGGTTGTTTTTCTATTAAGGAGGATTCGAAAAAGTTCCCAAATAATTGTAGTTCAGTGAGGTGATAGACATTGTCACCACCAGAAGCGGAGATTCGAAGATACCTTGCTTCAACAGCCGAAAAATCCATGATAGCAATGTATTCTTCATTCAGGCTGTCACTACTCATGGTGTCCATCCCCCAAAAGATTTCTCCATCCTCTGGGATAATTGTAAATAGGTTTGACCAGTTGATTTCATCCAGTGAGTAATCTACGTGGTAGTAATCGTTTGTATCTACTTCAATCAATACATCTTGAATGGTAAGCGCAGTTCCTAAGTCCACTGTAATACTTGCTTCTGTTCCTGTCCACCAAATGCTATTTGAGTAAATGGTGTAGTTGTCAGTTATGATGTTTTCAAAAAAAATACCATCCAAAATGGTATCTTGATTAATGGTATATAAGTCTGTTGTCTCAACTTTTTCTATTGAAATCGGTATAGATGCATTGACCATCTGAATATTGGATAACGTTAAAATGCTGGTAAGGAGTCCAGTAAATAATGATTTCATTCGTAAAAAGTCCACTGGTTAGAGTACGGTGCTATTTGTAATAAAGACGGTAGTCTACCTGCCCTTAAATAAAAAATCCACTAAAAATAGAGGGGGGATTTAAGGTATGTTTAAGGCATTTTTAGAAGGTCTAATTGGCGTTCTTGATGTGGCTCATCTTCGTTAATTCGACTGGAGGTTGGACCGGTTTGATTTTTGTATTTGGCATCGGCACGTTTGTTGTAAGGTTTTTCAACGGCGCTGGAGAGGGTTTCAAAGTTGATGGCACAAATATCCATCCCTGGACGTAGGGCAAGGGGGAGTTTACCGCTGTTGAAAATTTCGAGTACGATTTGTCCGTGCCAGCCGGGGTCAATTCGGTGGGCGGTAACGTGTACCATTAAGCCTAGGCGCGCTAAGCTGGAACGACCGTCTAACCAGCCAACTAAATCGTCAGGCAGGGTGATGGATTCAAAGGTGGCGGCCAGTGCGAGTTCTCCTGGGTGTAAAAAAAAGGCTTTGTCGTCTGGAATGAGTATTTCATCCCCCATAACGGTATCCATAATTTTTTGCACTTCATCTTTTGGCCCGCTTAGGTCAATGTAGGGCGCGGTATGGTCATTAAATACACGAAAGCGATTGTCGAGTCGCAAATCGACACTAATGCCTTTAATTTTACTGGCATCAGGTTGCGGGGTGATGGTGATTTTTCCAACCTTTAGGTGCTTGATGATGTCTGTATCACTGAGTTTCATAGTATTTTGGGGAGCTCCGAAAGGGTAAGCGTAATGGTTTTGTCTTCTTTTTTGTTTATGAGGCGTATTTTACCTGGAAAGTAGCTGTGGTCGGGCAATAACCATAGCTCAATGCGCGATTTTTGACTCTCAAAGACGTATTTTAAAGCGTTAAAGGAGCGATTGGAGAATTTAAATTCCAACTTTTCAGGTTGATCGATGGTTTTAAAAATAAGTTTTTCTTGAAAGTTACTGTCCTGAATGTGGAGTTCAAGCGCTTTAAGGGAGTGCTGGTTTAACTTAAAGTATTGAATGGCATAGGAGATGGACATAATGTCAAACGTATTGGTTTGTATTGGCCAAGTACGATTTTTTTCAATAAAAATGATCTGATTATTGCTCTCATCACGTTTCATGGTGGTGTGTTTTTTTGTGGTTTTGCCATCCTTTTTACTGATGCCTAACTTATGGTAACTGAGCCAAGTCAGCGCGTCTTTACTCTGTTTCAATTGGATGGTTTCAATGGAGGAGTCGCTGAAAAACATCGCCACAAACCCAGAGGGTTTTGCACGGCTAACTAAGGTACAGTCCGTTTGCTGGCACTGAAATTGGTGCGTGGCTTTGCCAAGCTCGACACCAAATGCATTCACGTAGTAGCTACTTTTAAAGTTGGGCAAGGTGGCTGAGAAGCTGCTTGCAGTGTAGAGTGCTATCAGTAGGCTTAACCCAATCGAATGTACTATTTTTAATCGTAAATAAGACATAAGAACCCTTTATTATCAAAAAAATAGATGTAGATGTCTTCGATTATATTAAATAGAGCGGTCATTCAGCACGTTTAACTGTTGAGGTTTACTTAAAATACTCTGCTCAAACCACGCTTGGTTCTCTTTAAGGGCAAGTTTACCTTGTGCAAACCACTCAATAACGAGAGGGTAGGCGCGGTGCTCTTGTTGGTGTACTTTCTCTTTTAGAGTCTGTTCAGTATCTTCTGGAGAGACCGGTACTTTTGCTTGTAAAATAACCGGACCGCTGTCCAGTTCAGGGGTGACAAAATGAATACTTAACCCGTGTTCGGTATCACCTGCTTCCAGTGCGCGTTGATGGGTGTTGAGTCCGGTATATTTAGGCAACAGCGAGGGGTGAATATTCACCATTTTTCCTAAAAAGTGCTGTGTAAAAGCGGGGGTTAAAATCCGCATAAAGCCCGCTAAAACAATCAGATCAATCTGTTGAGAATCAATCGCTACTTGTAACGCTTGGTCAAAACGCTCGCGATTTTCAAATTTTTTGTGTTCAATGATTTGGGTTGGAAGTTTGGCTTTTTGAGCGCGAACTAGACCATAAGCATCGGCTTTATTTGAGAGTACGAGCGCAATTTCATATTCATGAGCGTGTTGTTTTTGGTGTTCAATAATGGCTTGAAGGTTTGAGCCACTGCCTGAAATTAAAACGGCGATACGAATAGGTTGTTTCATATTTTTTTAAGGCGTACAAGAAGTGTTAAATAGGGGGAGGAGAAAATAATACCGCGCATTTTGATGAGCGGTATTATTAATTTGAGCGTGATTTAAAGTTGTACCAGCTTAACGCTCGGCGCTTCGGTATCAGAGGTTTCAATTTGACCAATCACCGAAACGGTTTCACCTGAAGCGGTCAGTAAGTCAATGGCTTTTTGTTGCTCGGCTTGATCGACCACAATGACTAAACCAATGCCGCAGTTTAAGGTACGGTGCATCTCTTCGTATTCGACATTCCCAGCTTCTTGAATCCAATCAAACACAGCCGGACGTTGCCAGCTATTGGTGTTAACGTTGGCCATGGTATGGTTTGGCATCACGCGCGGTAGGTTTTCAAGTAGTCCACCACCGGTAATGTGTGAAACCGCATGAATATCAACCGATTTCATCAGTTTTAAGAGTGACTTAACATAGATTCGGGTTGGCTCCATTAAGGCATCAATCAGTGGTTGACCATTAATGTCTGTTTGCAGATCGGCGTTACTGACTTCGAGAATTTTGCGAATGAGAGAGTAACCATTTGAGTGTGGTCCCGTAGAGGCTAATCCTAGCATTACATCGCCCGCTTTCACTTTGGTGCCATCAATTAAATCGGCTTTTTCAACGATTCCAACACAGAAGCCGGCTAAATCGTAATCACCATTGTGATACATGCCCGGCATTTCAGCGGTTTCACCGCCAATCAGCGCGCAACCAGACTGCAAGCAACCTTCGCCGATGCCTTTTACCACATCGGTCGCAATCTCAATTTCAAGTTTTCCTGTTGCATAGTAATCTAAAAAGAAGAGGGGTTCTGCCCCTTGTACAATTAGATCATTGACACACATCGCAACCAAATCAATCCCGACTTGATCGTGTTTTCCACTGTCAATCGCTAGGCGAAGCTTAGTGCCAACCCCGTCAGTTCCTGAAACAAGAATTGGATTTTTATATTTTGCCATGTCTAGCTCAAATAATGCACCAAATCCACCTAACGAAGCTGGAACTTCTGGGCGAGTGGTCGCTTTTGCAATGGGTTTAATGGCTTCAACCAGTGCATTTCCAGCATCAATATCTACGCCAGAATCTTTGTAATTAATGGATTGTGTATTTGTAGTCATAGTCTCTATTCTAAATGTTATGCAGTTAAGCGGATTTTAGCCTGTGTATACTCAAGCGACCTGAGCATAAAGGCAAAGGCTTGAAGTAAGCTGACGCCACCAAAAAAGGTTGTACTGAGGCGATTAAAAAACATTATGATATTGTAACGAAATTTTGAGAATAATATATGAGAAGTTTTCGCTTATTAGTACTGTTTTTGCTGCTGAACACGGTTTCGAGTGTTTGCGTGAGCGCACCCGTGGTGACTGAACAGAATCAAGAACAGCGACTGTTTACGGTCACTCTGCCTTACCATAATGGGGTGCAAACCATTGAGGGCACCTTACAAGAGGCGATGGCGACACTGTTGGTTCGATTAACGGGAAAAAACGCATTTTTAACCAGTCGTGTGGCGCAAATTTACCTTAAAAATCCAAAGGCTTGGTTGAAAACTTATGATATTACGCCCCGACTGGAAGAGGGCGTTATAGTCGGTGAAAACATTGTTTATACCTTTTTAGAGGATAAACTACGCCAAGAGTTTCGTCATCGTTTTGTGCCGATCTGGCCGCTATCGGCACGACCCAATACTTTGGTAATGGGAACCTTGGTGCAAGGTGATACGCTGATTAAACTTGATAATGCCTCGTTACATTATCGCGTTGATGCCGAGTTTCGCCACTACCCAAATCGAGTCAGGTTGCCCATTACGTTACCGACCTCCTCAGAAGGTACAAAGAGTGCGTGGATATTACCCGTTGAGTCAGCACAGAGGGTTTCTGTTATTCAAGAGAAATTAGCACGATTGGATCTACCCTATCTATTGAGTTTTAAAGTGGTGATGAAGGGGGGGGAGAATAATCGTTTAACGTGGATGTTGTATGATAATTCGGGAGCGAAAATTCTTTCTGGTACGCAGAATAGAGGAACAATCGCCATACTTAGCGAGCAGATGTTTGATCACGTGATGGCGTATTATGTTCAACAGTATCAGCCTGATCCGATAGAGAAGGTGATGGCGGTAGATGCGATTGACTTAACCATTAATGGTATAGAAAGTGTTTCACAAATAACCATGTTTGATGATTTATTCGCTTCAAAACCTGATCAAATACGCTCTGTTGAACTGGTTTCCATGCAGGCGGGTCAGGTTCAGTATAGAATAACCCCTCAAATGAACTATCAGAGTGTTCTGAGCTGGATTCAAGCGTGGCCACAATCAAGTTTGGCTGTCGCAGATTCAGAACATAAACGTATTATTATAAGCGTGCGTTCTGAGTTTTTCTTACAACAGAGCAAAGGGAACTAATCATGTTTGTACAGATGCCATTAAAAATTGGCTTGCGGGATGATGCTTGTTTTGAGACCTTTGTAACAGAAAAAGAGTCGCTGGCATTGGCGTTTAATGGGCTGCAAAGTGCGTTAATGCAGTCCAATGGCAGCGCCTTTTATTTACACGGTGACAGTGGCGTTGGAAAAACACACTTATTACAAGCCTCTTGTCGGTTTGTCACCGAGCAGGGAAAAGCCAGTGTTTATCTGCCTTTTGAAGATCACTCGTTGCCGTTAATTCCGGATGTCTTAACGGGGTTAGAGCAGATGCCTTTAGTCTGTTTAGATGATATGACGCATATTATCGGACAAGCTAAGTGGGAGCAATCGCTAGCAAATTTGATCACCAAATCCAGTGTGCAAGGGCATACGTTGATTTTAGCTGGGCAACAGCCTATTAACGATTGGGATATTGCGACCACCGATTTAGCCAAAGCCTTAATGATGGTGCTGCCGATTGAAATTCAGGCATTGGCCGAAAAAGAGGAAGTGATTGTTGCACTGCAACGCCACAGTCAGCGGTTGGGCTTTGAACTACCAAACGATGTTGGAAATTACTTGATTAAGAAGTTTTCAACCGATTTACAAGAGTTGTTGGCTGTTTTAAAGTTATTAGAACAAGCGACACTGGTTGAAAAAAGGCGCTTAACTCTTCCCTTTGTGAAAAGTTTTTTGAATAAATGTTAACCCCAAACCCCAAACCCCACCCAAAAAAATAATTAGGAAATGATTTTGTATGAAAACTCCATTTTATAGTGTTTTTATTTTTACCGTTCTCATGGCTTTATCGGCTTGGAGTGCGACGGCGTACAGTGCCCAACTAAAAGAGGATATTAAGTTTATTGATTTAGATGGCAATGAATCCATGTTATCGGACTATAAAGGTAAGTGGGTAATCGTCAATTTATGGGCGACATGGTGTCCGCCGTGTTTGGTTGAAATCCCAGATCTTATTATGTTTCATGAAGCACATAAAGATAAAGATGCGATTGTCATTGGTGTGAACTATGAAGATATTGCTATTAGTAAGGTGAAGGCCTTTGCCGAAGAGCAGATGATTAATTTCCCGATTGTACGATTTGAAGGGAAAATGGATGGCATCACCAGTCCATTTGGTCGGGTATACGGTTTGCCTGCCACCTATATGGTTGCCCCTGATGGGCAAGTGGTTGCCGCTCGAACAGGGATGGTCGATCAAAAGATGCTGGAAGGCTTTATGGCGAAATACACCGAAATGAACCCACCAGAAGAAGCCAAAAATACCGTCAAAAAAGGTGAGGAGTAAAGCATGTTTTCAACTCGCTTAGCCTATGGACTTAAGTATTGGCGCTTGGCGCTCCACTTAGTGTTTAAAACAAAACACTTTGGGGTCAATAATCTCTGGTGGGCAACACAACCCTCCGCCATTGGTTGGCACTGGTATCAAATTGTATGGGGCATTTTAACCGTGATGCCCATGGTGCGTAACTATCAATCTTTAAAGGTTCGAAGCTGTTTGGGCTGGTTGCCTGAATCGGAGTGTTTGGCATTAGGGTTTAAAGTGCCATAAGTAAAGAAGTAGGGGGGGGAAGAAAAATGATTCAAATGGATTTAGAGCAACGACAATCGTCACGTTTTTTACGCCCCTTTCTGGTGACAGGCAATGAAGATGAAGATTTTTCAGCCCCGTTTGACGGTTTTGATGTCAATTTAACTGGGCTGAGTTTTTGGGTGGAAGAGGCGGACTATTTTTTGCCTGAACAGCAGATTAGCCTGAGAATCAAAAATACCGAAACCGATGAGGTGTACTGTCTAGAGAGTGTTGAAGTGGTGCATCAGCGGGCAGAGGGTGAACGTTTTTTATGCGGTTGCCATATCGTTCAAGTCACCAGTGCGCAGCTGTTATCACACCACCGAATTGTGATGACCGATGAAAAAACGGCCTTAGTCTCTATGGCTGACTCCAAACTATCCGAATTTGATTTTATTGAAGACAATTCCTCTCTATCGACCGATCAAGCAGATTTTCAAGAAGCCAGCATGGCACTCAATTTAGCGGTATCACAGCTGAAATCCAGTCGAAACTGGGGGCATGTATTGTTGCAAGACATTCAAGATACCATTGATTCGGCGCAAGGAAAGCAAGTGGATGTGGACGCACTTAAGCAGGTGTTAAGCCGTTTTTCGGATTATTACGATCACATGAGTGACACCACGATTGCACTGGGCATGTTAGCAAAACTGTTAGCACATACGCCTGATCAGCCTGCGGATAAATCCTCATGGAAAACTTTAATATCGGATTTTGAAGCTCGGTTTTTAACGGAGCAACAACAAATTGCTTACGACTTTATGCACCAAGGTATGAGTGCTGATGAAGCACTTAAAATGGCGAGTGAGTATCTTTCTGGTATTTCCCAAAAAGGGTAGGAACTCGATAAATAGAGCGTGCTTTCCTCAAGTATCACTTTTATGAAAAGAGTAGAAATCATTTATATTTATGACTTTTAAGTTATTTTTATAGAAAAAAAGTATTTTAATCTACGTCGTTTGAGCTATATTATGCTTTGATTTTATTAAATACGTACGCTGAGAGCCCTTTCTTGTAAAGGTTTCGTCTAAAGTACAACCCTTAAAAAGACGTACGTGCAGCTTTATGTAACCATATAGGATGATTCATGCAAAACCATGTTTTCTTAAATAAACAACCGATTCTTGATGCGAAAAAAGAGTTATATGCTTATCAACTGACGATGGAGTCTTTAACGGATGAGGGCGTTGAAACGTCCGAATGGGAGGCGTTGGCAAAAGGGTTTTATGAGGATTTGCAAGCCGAGGTTGGGGTTGAAAACATAACCGCTGGAAAACCCATTTTTTATCGTGCCCCCCACTCACTATTAAGATTAGACTTATTACCAAAGGTTGAGTGTTTAAGCACATTAACCGTGGAAGTGGATGCGGATGTATTAACGGATGTGGAAGCATTAACCACGTTAAAAGCGCTTAAAAAGTCAAATGTCTCCATTGCGATAGCAGACTTTAAGCCCAGCGAGGCGTGTACAAAACTATTAAGCATTGCCAATGTGGTTAAGCTGAATACTAAAGACTTTTCGCTTGAAGAGATTGCTCAAGAAGTCACTCAGTTAAAATCGCAACAAAAAACCGTGGTCATTACAGGGGTTGAAACCGAAGCGCAGTTTGATCAATATCAAGCCTCGGGTGCCGATTATTATCAGGGATTTTTCTTTGTTAATCCCGTCTTCTCTTCTAAAAAAGAGCTGTCCAATAATAAATTAGCGGTATTAAAGTTATTGGCCGAGGTGAATGATCCTGATATTAGTTTTGACCAGCTTGCCGAGACCATTGGTGTTGATGTTGGGATGACCTATAAGTTGTTGGGTGCAATTAATCACCCTAAGAATGGCATTCCTAAACGGGTTGAGACCTTAAAAGAAGCCGTGAACTACATGGGCTTAAAGCGCCTTAAATTTTGGGTCAATATGATGATGATGTCCTCGATGGAGGACGTTCCAGATGAGCTTTTAGTCGTTGCGTTGGTACGGGCTAAGTTTTTAGAAGGCATGGCGGAGAAGCTAGATCATCCTGAAGCGAAAGATACCTACTTTATGGCAGGGCTATTTTCAACCTTAAACTCGTTCCTTAAAATCCCTATGTCAGATGTGGTGGAGCAACTGCCACTGCCAGAAGATGTTAAATCTGCATTAGTCGATCAATCGGGTGATATGGGGAGCGCGATTTGGGTGATTCGTTCGTTAGAGCAAGGCAATACCCGTTTGAGTATTCCAGGGCGCGAGCAGATTGATATGATGATTATT
>Ga0256840_1003681_pt1 | contig 12144 bp, 10 predicted proteins | sample 355202metaG_FD_185969 | JGI IMG/M metagenome (GOLD analysis project Ga0256840, IMG submission 185969) | Hydrothermal vent microbial communities from Mid Atlantic Ridge, Atlantic Ocean - 355-202 | ecosystem: Environmental > Aquatic > Marine > Hydrothermal vents | place: Atlantic Ocean: Mid...
CTTGATCTACTAATTCTACTGTAGAACCAAAGCTTATACGCTCATGTGCAAGCGTAGCGGGATTTACAACCTGTGCACGACCTACTATATCTGTAAGCTCTGCGATGCGGGCTTCCATAAGCCCCTGCTCATCTTTTGCTGCATGATACTCAGCGTTTTCTTTTAAGTCACCTTGTGCACGTGCTTCATCTATTATAGCGGCTATTTCACCACGTTTGTTGGTTTTTAGATTTTCCAATTCTTCACTTAATTTTGTATAGGTTATTTCTAACATCGGCTCTTTTTGCACGATTTATCCTTATTTACTTATTCGTTGTAGGTATTATAGCAAAAAGGTTATAATAGCAATAAAATATCTAAAAAGTATAAGTAATGAAACATATTTTAGTAACCAATGATGATGGGTTTGATTCCCCAGCACTTCTTGCTTTAGTAGAAGCACTCACACCTTTAGCAAAAGTGACTGTAGTAGCTCCCAGTACCGAGAAATCAGCTTGTGGGCATTCGCTTACACTTACACGCCCTTTAAACTTCATAGAAGTGAAAGAAAACTTCTACAGACTTGATGATGGCACACCTACAGATTGTGTTTTTCTCTCACTCACTAAGCTATTTGATGATGAGCATAAACCAGATTTAGTCGTCTCAGGCATTAACATAGGGGCAAACATGGGAGAAGATATCACTTACTCTGGTACCGCCTCTGCTGCTATGGAAGCTGTACTACAAGGCATACCTGCCATAGCCATCTCACAGGTATACAACAACGGTGGAGAGACCATAAAGACACATGGTTACGACTTGGCTAAAGAGAGTGTAGCTACCCTTGTTAAGAAAATATTTGATGGGAACTTTCCTTTACCTGAACGTAAATTTCTCAATGTTAACATCCCACCCATAGCCCCTGATGAATGTAAAGGTTTTAAAGTCACACGTGCAGGGAACAAAAAATATGGCTTTCATGCAGAGGTACACCATAACCCAAGAGGAAAAGAATACTACTGGATAGGATTACCAAGACTAGAATGGATGGAGACAAAAGGACACACCACAGACTTTGAAGCAGTGAGTGATGGCTATGTCTCTGTGACCCCAGTACATCTAGACATGACTTCACATGATGACATTACTTCATTACAGCAATGGATATAGATGAGATTTGAACGATGTCGTATGCTCTTTGGAGAGGAAGACTTTGATAAGTTACAAAATGCCAAGATACTCATACTTGGTGTGGGTGGTGTAGGGTCTTATGCCTTAGATTGTCTCTACCGTTCTGGTGTGTCAGACATTACCATACTTGACTATGACGTCTTTGATGAATCAAACCAAAACAGACAGATAGGCTCTGAGGCAGTAGGAGAAAGTAAGATTGAAACCCTAGCAACCCTCTACCCTGGAATAAAAACCATCAATCAACGTATGGACATGGTATGGGTTGCAAGTTTTGACTTTAAACCCTATGATATTGTCATAGATGCTGCAGATAGTACTTATGTCAAGATAGAAGTCGCTAAAAAATGTTTTAACAAACTTATTATGGCATTAGGTTCTGCTAAACGTTATGATGCTAGCAAAATAGAAGTAGCTTCCATTTGGAAAACCTATGGTGACGCTCTGGCACGTAAGATTCGCAACGAGTTAAAAAAAGCTAAATTTGATAGAAATTTTACGGTAGTATTTTCACCTGAAGACGATAAATGTAAAGAGAAAGGTTCTTGTGTGGCTGTGACTGGTGCGGTAGGTCTCACTGTGTGTTCTGAAGTAATAAAACGAATTTTAAAACCTTAAACCAAAAGGTTTAAGATTATGATTTTACTTTTTAAGTAAGTCTCTAATTTCCCCAAGTAAAACTTCTTCTGCAGGTGTTGCAGGAGCTTCTTCTGGTGCTTCATTTTTAAGTTTGTTATATGCTTTAATCATCATAAACAATACAAAACCAAGAATAATAAACGAAATAGTATCGTTAATAAACTGACCATACTTAATAGCAGGAGCTCCTGCTTTGTCTAAAAGCTCCATGGTTGCGTATTCTTTATCGCCCAAGTTGAAAAACAGTTGCGAGAAATCAACCCCACCCATTAACATACCTACTGGAGGCATAATTACATTGTCTACAAGAGACTTGATTACTGTACCAAAAGCTCCACCAAAGATGAAACCTACCGCCATATCTACCATATTCCCCTTGATGAGAAACTCTTTAAATTCATTTAACATTCTTATTCCTTTTTATTTTTAAGATAAGGAATTATAATCAAAATTACTTTAACTTACGGTTTCTCGCTGCAAGTAATGTTAAGACAAAAAGTCCAGCCACTGCATAATAGACCCACATAGGAATAGGTACAGGGTCACCTGCTGCGTATGAATGAAGTCCTGAGAGGTAGTAGTTTACGCCAAAGTAAGTCATAAGCACTGTAAAATACGACCATGTAGCTGCAGCATTATAAATAAAGTTAGACTTTAATGCTGGCACAAAACGTAAATGAAGTACTGTTGCATAAATGAGTATGGTTACCGCAGCCCAAGTCTCTTTGGAGTCCCATCCCCAGTAACGCCCCCAAGATTCATTTGCCCATACGCCACCTAAGAAGTTACCAATGGTAAGAAGCATAAGCCCAATAATCAGTCCCATTTCAGAAAGGTTAGTAAGCTCTTTAATGGAACGGTCTATGTTTTCATTGCCCTCTTTACCTCTTAGCACATACAAGATGAGTACCAACAAGGAAAGTATTGAACCCAGTCCAAAGAAACCATCACCAGAGATAATGGTAGCAACGTGTATCATAAGCCAGTATGACTTAAGTACAGGTACAAGATTTGTTATCTCTGGGTTAATGAAGTTCATGTGTGCCACACCCATTGTAACACCTGCGAGTATCGCTGCGCCTGCTAGTGCAAATGGTGAGTTACGTGCCAAAAGTATCCCCGCTATCATGGTTGATGCGGCGATAGTCACTATGGACTCATACGCATTGGACCAAGGGGCATGCCCTGAAATATACCAACGTATACCTAAACCTGTCAAGTGAATAACAAACCCAACAATAAAGAAACCCCATGCAATACGCATAATCCACTTCATAGAAAAAGATGGCTTAATCACATTAATAAATGCAAAAATAAGCAAGATTAACCCAAGAAGTAAATAAAGAGGTACAAGTTTTCCAAAAAGCCCTAGCTTGTTGTAATTAATTTCCATGTCTATATGGTTTTGGCTAGGGATGACAGCAGATCCATACTTCTCTTGATATACACGTATACCTTTTAAAGCTAAATCAGCATTGTCCCATTTGCCTGTTTTAAGGCCATGTGCAACCATTTGGAAGTATGCTGAGATACTCATCTTGACAGCTTCGACTTGTTCTGGTTCATAGTTTTTTATGGCATCCATGGGTGCCATCCATTTGTTGTTTGCATCATTTGGCTTAGGGTAAATACGCATTAAGGTACCTTGGTACGCCATAAATGCAACATTGACACGTTCATCTATCTTGATGAGTTCTTTGTCATATTGCGACTTCTCTAGTGGCTTCTTTTGACTAGCAGCTGTTACGGTATCAAAAATTTTATATTTGCCATCTTCTTTTGAGAAAAAGTCTGAAAACTTTGCATATTTGGTATTTTCATCAAGACCTATTTCTTTTGCTATCTTCTTATGTCCTATTTTAATCATAGGTACTTTTTGATACAACTCTGGTTGCATAATCATACCTAAAAGCATTTGCGTAGGCTCTAAATCATAGAGTACTGAACGCCCCGTTATCTTTGCCACAACATCATGTGCTACTGTATCCATAGGCTTCATACGACCTTGATGATCTTGCACTGCTAATTTTCCAAATTTCAGCGTATGTTGGAGGTCATAAGACTGCATTGTCTTCAGCATAGCATCATCTATTTTAGGTGAGGCAGCTTCTACTTGTTGTGGAGAAAATGCTAAAAGTGAGACTAAAACGAGTCCAGCCGCTGCTGATTGTAGCTTCCTAGCCCCTTTAAGGAGTTTCTGGAAACGTCCATTAGGGTGAAAAAGTGACCATATCATACCAAGACCAAGCAGTAAGTAGCCGATGTATGTTGGCCATGTTCCTGGGTCATGATTGACAGAAAGTACTGTACCTTTTTCATCTGGATCATACGAAGACTGGAAAAAACGATAATTTCTATGGTCAAGTATATGGTTCATATAGATATGGTACGGCATAGTAAGGTTTTCTTCTTTGTCTATGAGTACTACTTTACTTGAGTAAGATGCGGGTGTCATAGAACCAGGGTAACGCTCAAGCTCAAAGTCTTCAAGCTTTATGCTAAAAGGTAAGTCTATAAGCTTGGCCCCAACACGCATATCTATGTGTACGCCATCCATATCAAGTCTATGTATTTCACCCATCTTACCTTTGTATGGCATGGTGGTAACAATCTCACTTTTATCGCCAACTGAGACTTTCCATTGCATATATTCTGGCTGTCCACGTTGTGTTTTAAAATCATGTGAGTCTATGTTAACAACAGACTTTTCGTGTACATCTTTAAGCACTATAGCATTCCCACCAAACTGGTAGAGCATTCTGTTTTTAAAGTCATTTTCTCCACCAGTAAGTTCACCTGAACTTTTATCATTCATATTTAGTGTCTTAAGTGCAAAAGGAAAGTCTACACTATATCCTTCACCTTTATCTTTTATGAGAAAGGTTGGTTTATCTGTGGTAAGTTGAGCTTCATAGGCAACATAAAATCCACCAAAATCTTTTTTCTCACCTTTAGATAAAAAATATATTTTTCCCTGTCCACCAGCAGATATTTTAAGTTCTAACAGTTTTTTTCCATCCTTCGAGGGTACTACATGATAATCAACCGTTGGAAGATACTTTAAAAGTTCTATATCTACCTTTTTATCGCCTACACTTACACTCTCGTTCATACTGTTCCCAATCATTGTAGAGAAAAACAATTCTTTTTCAAGAGAGGTATTTTCTTTACCCATACTTGCATGAATCTGTAAGTTTTTAACATCAGATACCATGGTATTGCTTATTTTTCCTTCACGTATTGCCATGACACCTTCATACCCAACATAACGGGTCATCAGTGCACCAATAGCGATGATGAGAAATGAAAAGTGAAAGATAAATACAGGGAGTTTTGTCTTGTAAGATTTTACTCTTAACATATTGTAAACCAAAATAGCCACAAAATAGCCTAAAAATACTTCAAACCATAAAGCCTTGTAAACCAATGCACGTGCAGTTTGCGTACCATAGTCATTTTCGATGAATGTTGCCCCACCCACGATAACACCAAATAAAAACAGCATAATTACTGCCATCTTCATAGAAAAAATAGTTTTCATTTAAATCCTTCTAATTATTATGTTATCATTATAGCTAAGTATCATTAATACCATAGTTCACTACATAAAATAAAAAAGGATTCCCATGAAAAAAATTATATTTTTACTTTTATTCTTAAATTTAACACTTTTTGCTGACTTCTTCAACAGTGCAAAAATAGCTGAAGAGAAAGACAATAAAGAAAGAGAACATTTTTGTCAAATATTTACACAAAAGGCAATCGATTATCAAAAAAATATGAGAGAAGATGAACTTGCATATATAACATTACAATCGTATAAAAAAAGAGCAAGTATCTATTGCAAGAAAGAAGAAAAACCTGTAGAGATTTCTCAAGATGATACGAGCAATAATCTACAAGTTGAACCTATCTATAGAAAGGAGATATCACTAGAAGATAAACGACTTTGTAAAATATTTATGGAGAAACTAGACAATTATAAAAAATATGCTAGAGAAGATGAACTTTCAAAAACAACAATGGCATCTTTGGAAAAAAGAACACAGGTATTTTGTTCTGAAAAAACACTAGAAGAAAAGGAAAAACAAGTTTTACAAGAAGACAAAAAATTATGTAAAGTATTTCAACAAGGACCAGTGCTTTGTCAAAAATTTGACCAAAATTATACTTTAGTGCCTAATGATTCCTTGGCTAAAGAAACACTAGAATCATTTAAAAAACGTGAAAAAGTCTTTTGTTCAAGTAAACCTCTTGAGAAAAAAGATATGGAAGTCTATCAAGAGCATAATAGACTTTGCAATTTCTTTAGCGATAAAATAATTTCTTACCAAAAAAATATGAGAAATGATGCCCTAGCTTATCAAACACTAGAATCTTATAAAAAACGTGCTTCTTATTTTTGTGCTACAAAAAATCCAAAAAACACAAAATAACATCATAGCAATTTAAACTTTTTGTCCTATAATGTATGAAAACATTATAGGACAAATTTATGAAAATTCTATCTCCCCTTACCTTACCCACATTAGCGCTTATACTCTCATCTCATTTTCTCTACGCAGTAGATGGAAAAATAGAAATGCATGGTAAAGAAGAAACACAAAAAACACAAATTTTTTATGGAAAGATACTTGAAATAAAATCTGCCATGGGTTACAAATACCTTAATATTGATGAAAACGGTACAAATGTCTGGATAGCCATTGCCAATGCACCTGTAGCTGTAGGTGAAAAAATAGGTTATGACAAAAGAACAGTGATGAAGGACTTTAAAAGTAAATCATTAGACCAAGAGTTTAAAGAGATTTATTTTGCTTCAGATGTCTACTTAGCACAAAAATCAAAAGGACCTAAAAGTATGAAGCAAATGCTTGGACTAGGGAGTAAAAAAGACCCACATGCAGGTATGGGCATGGGTAAGTCTCCAGAACCTGAAGATGAAAAACCAGCCCTTCCTTTTGTCAAAAAAGACACCTATACCATAGAAGAGATACATATGTGGAGAAAAAATTTAGACAAACAAACCATAACACTCAAAGGTACAGTTTTTAAAGTGTCAAAAGACATCATGAAACGTGACTGGGTACATTTAGGTGATGGTACAGGAAATGAGAAGAAACTCACAGATGATTTAGTTTTTACAGCAATCAACACAACAGTAAAATCTGGAGACACGGTACTAGCTAAAGGCAAAGTAGCTGTAGATAAAGATTTTGGCTATGGCTACTTTTACCCTGTAATTATAGAAACTTCTACTTTTGAAGCTGTAAAATAGCGTATAATATACGCTATTTTTTATTAAGTTTTTTTAGTTCGGTTTCTATCATAGCTTTCATTTCTGGCATGTGTCCTATCATTTTACTTTGACCTATCTTTGCAGAAGCTGCTGCTAGCTGTGGCATGAGTTGAACTGTTTTTTGTCCTAGTGGCGTTTGATAAAACTTATTTAACGCTTTTAACTCTTCTACTGTATAGTTTTTCGCATACAGTGCTGCAATGTCCCCACGTTGTGCTTCCCAACCCATATATTTTGTAAAAAATGCTTCAATCATAGGTGTTAACTCTTTAAGTGAAGGATTTGATTGTACTTGCATTTGTGTGATACGCTTGATCATACCTTCGTAACTATTTTTCATATTCATAGTAGCTAATAGCGTAAATGCTTCAGAGTTAGCTTGGTGTGCAGTCACCGTAGTTTTGGCTACTTTTTTCATGCTTCCTCCACATTTACCTGCTTCACATTTCATAGCTTTGGGAGCTACTTTTTCAGTACTAGGTGCTGCACCACATTGTGCATGAAGTGAAAGAGGAAGAGTGATTAGTGCTGTAAGTAGCAGTGATTTTGATGATGTTTTTAACATTGTAATCCTTGTTTTTTTATGGTAAATAATTATAACTAATAATAGTAAATATTTTGAACTTAACTCTCTAATATAGTAAAAGAATGTTTAAAGTGTGTCAAAATTTTAGAAAATAGATAATTGTATACAGAGGTAATAAAAAGTAGTACTCCCCTTGTCTAAGCAAGAGGAGTAAAGTGAGGTCACAAGACTATGGAATTACTCCCAACCGTCCGCAACTACTTTTGTAGAGTTTTTGTAAGGGTACTTTTTAACTAAAGCTTTCACTTCTAGTTTTTGGTCGCCTTCTCTCATAAAGTGTGCTAGTGTTACTGAAGCCCAGTAATCATTTGCATATTTTGTACCTTCAAGTTGAACTGGTACACCCGCTTTGTTTACAGTGTGACATGCCGAACATGTAACAGGACCTGCATACTTACCATCTGGTGAGTACTGAAGTGCTTGTTCATGTGTAGTAACGTCTACTGATTTTTCATCACCATCATAACGTGTAGAGTAAAGACCATGCGTCGACTCGTGACATGTTTGACAAGCAATGCTTCCGTGTGCTTTTGAGTATCTATATAAAGAATACTTGTTCGGCTGATCGATTGGGAAGTATTTACCGCCAGTCTCTTGCTCAACAAACGGAGCTAAGTGACAATCCGCACAGTGAGGCTCAGAAGCTGATAACCACCAGTCATTACCACCTGAAGCTGCAGCATATGGTACATCTCCACCTGTTTTGTGGTTCCAAGGTTTAAGGTCTAACTTACCATCTTTACCAACGTTTTTAACCAATGGTGCAGATTTGTGATCTAAGTAGTAAGAAAGTACTTCATTTTTTCCTGTTGCTTTAGCATCAGCGATAGAAGCAAACTTCTTCATGTCTCCACCAGCAATGGCCTTAACAATTTCTTTAAGAGATTTATTTCTAAGTGTTTTACCTTCTTGTTTAGAGTCATGAGTAATGTCGTCATATGCGTAAAGTGCTTGTGCAACTTTAGAGTGACAGTTTGTACAGTAAAGACCTCTAAGCTCTCCAGCATCTTTTCCATGCTCATCTTTTTTAGCAACATTTTCTAGCTGCCATTTACCATAAGCATTCAAGAAGAATGGTGGTTTAGCATTTGGATTAGAGTGAGCATCACGTCTTACATAACATCCTCCACCAGATTTTCTGATGTCACCTTTTGCAAATCTTGCTTCACCATATCTGTCTGTAACACGGAACGGATTCGTGTCATCATTCATATTAGGGTTTTGGAAGTGTGTTGGGTGACATGATTGACATGCTTGTGAACGTCCAGCCGCATCAGGCATAGGTACCATAGCAAGGTGGAATCCGTGAATCGCTTCTGAAAGAGGTTTCGCTTTTACAGCTTTATATCCTGAAGCTCCAATTCTTGGAGATAACAAGTTACCTGAAACATTATCACCATGACAGTCAGTACAGTTTACAAAACCAACTTTTCCAAGTCTATTACCTGGTGCATTAGAATCATAATCAGACAAGAATGTCGTACCATGGTGAGCATCATGAAGTGAAAGAATGTTTATAGAACCTTCTGAAAGTCTAGCCATATACTCTGATGTATCTGCATATGTTTTCCAGTAGTCATACTCTGCATCACCTTGCTTAAGACCTTCATCTCTTGCCATTTGTGCAGCTTTACCCGTACGTGAGTGACAAGCATAACAGTTAGGAATATCTACAGGGTTTGTACCAAAGTAAGAAACGATATTACCATCAGCTTGATTGATTTTTTTGCCATCTTGTGTATGCAATTCAACCGTTGAATACTGGAATGGTTGGAAATCTTTTTCTGTCACTGAACGTAAAGAACCTTTTCTTGTACTATCATTAAATGCTGTCAATGGAAGACCTAGTGAATCCCACAAATGTGAAGCAGTTAGTACAAGTTTTACATCTTTAACCGCAGGTACAAGTGTATCTGCAAACACAACATTTCCACCTTCTTTACCAGCGTAAGTCATGTATCCTGTCATAGGAGCTCCTGAAGGACCATGATCCACTTTTACAGGGATTTGACGACCCACTCTTAGTCTGTCTTTTTCAGTCACACCTTTAGGCATAGTACCTTCAAGGTCTTTATAGATGAAAAGGTGTGTCCATACGTAGTTCGCCACGTTATCACCTGGGCTGTCCATATGTCCATCGCCATCTGCATCTTTAGCAACTGTCCAGTACTTCATTTTGTTACCTTCTGAGAACGAGTTGTCCTTAGTGTAAGCAAATACCTTTACATTGTCTTTGGGTGAGAGTAGTTTAGGAAGATCAGTCCCTTTACCCACTTTAATAGCCTGAGCTTGGATAGAGTTATATGGAGGTATAACACAACAGTAACTCATGTCAAACCCTACACAGTGCATACCAAGTTCGTAGTTTACGAACATACTGTAGTCAGCTTTTGGTTCATAGGCAGTCTTACCATTTACTTTTACAGCTTTAAGTTTATCAACGCCAAATGGTGGTTTTTTGTCATAACTTGAAGCAGCAAAAGTAACAGTAGCTAACAGTGAAGCAGCAACTATACTTTGTACAATTTTTGAAATCATTTTAGTCTCCTTTTAAATTTGATTACCCTATATTTTCTCATGATATAGATTAAGTATACTTTAAAAAACGAATATTATGCATAATTTTTATGTAGTTATATACATTATAAAAACTTATTATTAAGTCTAAGAATAGTTATTATAAGTTATAAGAAAGTTAGTCTTATACCCATGCGCTAGAGAGTGATTTTGTTTCCTTTATATTGATGAAAAAAGGTATAATAAACATGTCATTTAGGAGAGTGCGACTGTACTATGAGCAAAGCAAAGGGAGATTTAACGAAGTCTCTCTTTTTCTGGTGTGTCTTTAGGTAGCAAACCATATTTGGCTAAGTCTACCAAGGTCTCTTTTCTTTTATCTTTTAAAAGTTTGACCATGACTGGGTTTCTGTCCATTTTGTATTCTTGTGTAAATGTCACTTTACCTTCATGGTTAAAGTATTTTTTAATCCCAACTTTGTAGTTACGCTTATAAAAAACTTCAGAAGACTTAAAACCTTCAACATCCCACTCCGTCATCACACCTTCACGTCTTCCCATATTGTAATTTACTTGTGAACCTAGCTGTCCATTGTCATAATATATTTTTTGGATGTTATGCTTCTGGCCTTTCACATACTCAACAACGAGTTTTTCTTTTCCGTTATCATAGTATGATGTATAGATACCATTTTCTTTGCCATTGTCAAAATTAACTTTAGATTTGACTTCATTCTTATCATTATACCACCATGTCATACCTTGACGTACCCCTTCAAGATAAGTAGATTTTTGTGTCTTGTCTTCTACAAAATAGGGTTTAGAGTCTTTCACTGTGCTATATGTTTCTGCTTGAAGCATATTAAAGCTCATAAGTATCGCCATAGGGAGTGATGTATGTAATTTCATAGTGTTACCTTTTTTCTTAAATTAATCTGCTTTCCTGTTGTTAGGATTAAAATCTAAACCTTCTAATGCTTTAATGGTCTCATCTGGTTTTTTAGCTTGAACTTCTTTCATCACATCTATGGGTCTGTCCATTTTATAGGTCAATGTTTTACTCACCTTACCTTTACTATCATACCAGTTTTTTACACCTTCTTTGTAGCCATGTTTATAGGTCACTGTGTTATTAAGGCTTCCATCTTGATTATACTCTTTTTGTATGCCCTCTTTTTTACCATGGATAAAATTTACCTCAGATGCTAACTCTCCTGTACTAAAGTAGTATTTTTCATAACCTTCTTTTTGGTCATCAATATAATTTACTTCTATCCGAAGTGTGCCATCATCGTAAAATATTTTATTGTTTCCTGAACGTTTACCCATTTTATAATGTATACGTTCAAGATGGTTTCCTTCTCTATCGTACCAATCCATAGCACCATCACGTTTACCTTCTATATTGTTTACCGTGAATGCTATTTGTCCTGTGTTGTAATAGCTTTTTTCAAACCCATGTTTAGTGCCTTCTTTTGTATCTGTACGTGTATGGTCTTTGTACTCTATTTTATTTTTAACCACACCATCTTTAAAGTAATCTGTAAAAAGTTCTGCCTGTAGAGTGGCAGTGCCAAGAAGCGTAAATGTAAGCAAAGTAAGTTTATTCATTATTTTTCTTTATGAGTAATTTATACATAATCTTATCTAGGTAAATGTAATATGACACTTAAATATTTATAAAAGTATGACTATATATCTTTTGCTTAAGCAAATATCGATTAACTCTTCGTTAAGATTATAACCTTACATAACATAAATTAAAGGGAAACAATGGCAGAACTTTTTACAGATAAATGGATAAACGATTTAAAAGACGCATGGAATAACGAACCAGAGGTATCGGACGCACTAGCAAAGATAGACTTTTGTTCAACAATTACGTGTGGGTATAAAAATGAAGACAATCCAAGATGTGTCTTTGTCGTAG
>Ga0256840_1003682_pt1 | contig 12142 bp, 14 predicted proteins | sample 355202metaG_FD_185969 | JGI IMG/M metagenome (GOLD analysis project Ga0256840, IMG submission 185969) | Hydrothermal vent microbial communities from Mid Atlantic Ridge, Atlantic Ocean - 355-202 | ecosystem: Environmental > Aquatic > Marine > Hydrothermal vents | place: Atlantic Ocean: Mid...
GTGCACTAGATAATGTAACTCAACTAGAAGTCATGAGACTTCTAGTAAAGTTTTTAGATAGAGTCGGAATCCTACTTATCACCCATGATGAACATCTAGCATCATGGTGCAGTGACAGAATTATAAGGCTTTAGCTCTACTTCTAGACTCTTTTAATGACTCTGCAATTAAAAATGCAAGTTCTAGTGCTTGATCTGCATTTAGCCTAGGATCACAATGAGTATGGTACCTTGCCTCGAGATCTTTTTCGGTAAGTTCTTTATGTCCACCAGTACATTCTGTTACATCTTGACCTGTCATCTCTAAGTGCACACCACCTGCAAAAGTACCTTCATCTTTATGAACTTTAAAAAAGCCTTTCACTTCACGAAGAACTTCACCAAACTCTCTTGTTTTGTAATTATTAGATGTCTTTATTGTATTACCATGCATTGGGTCAATACTCCAAATAACATTCTTCCCATGCTTTTTTACTGCTTGTACTAGCTTTGGAAACTCACTTTCAATCTTACTAGCACCCATACGAACAATAATATTTAATCTACCCTCTTCATTTTCAGGATTAACTTTTTCTATAAGCTCTATTAGTCCATCTGCTGTCATTGTTGGTCCAGCTTTGATACCTATAGGATTTTTAACACCTCTTAAAAACTCAACATGAGCATCATTTACATCTCGCGTTCTATCTCCTATCCAGAGCATATGAGCAGAACAATCATACCAATCCCCAGTTAGACTATCTTCTCTTGTTAGTGCCTCTTCATAGTTCATAAGAAGTGCCTCATGAGAAGTGTAAAGTGTAGTTTCATTTATAGTTGGAGTATTTGCAGATGTTATGCCACATGCTTCCATAAACTCTAAAGTTTCAGTTATTTTGTTTGCAAGGTCTTGATACTTCTCCCCAAGTTCACTATTTTTAATAAAATCTAAGTTCCATTTATGTACTTTGTGAAGATCTGCTAAACCACCACGAGCAAATGCACGAAGTAGATTCATAGTCGCACTTGATTGGTTATATGCCTTTATCATTCTTTGTGGATCTGGAACCCTTGAAGTTTCTGTGAACTCATTATCATTAATAATATCTCCTCTATAACTAGGAAGCTTTACACCATTAATTTCTTCAAAGTCACTACTCCTTGGTTTCGCAAACTGTCCAGCTAAACGACCCACTTTAACAACAGGGCATCCACCTGCGAAAGTAAGAACAACTGCCATTTGCATCATAACTTTGAACATATCTCTAATATTGTCTGCATTAAACTCGCTAAAACTTTCTGCACAATCCCCACCTTGAAGCAAAAATGCCTCACCTCTAGCAACTTTTGCAAGTTCATTTTTTAGTTTTCTTACTTCTCCTGCAAACACTAATGGTGGAAATTTATTTAGTTCCATCTCCACATCTTTTAATACTTTATTATCTGGATAAGTTGGTTGCTGCTTTATATTAAACTCTCTCCACGATTCTCTTGACCACTTACTCATCTTATTACCTTTTAAAAAAATTTCATCATTATAACAAAAATGAGGTATAATCATCCTTTTTAAAAGGATATTTTTTGAACGAAGAGAAAAAAGGTACTATTTATGCTGTTTTAGCATTTACTTTTTGGGGTTTAGTTCCTATATATTTTAAACTAGTTAGCCATGTAACTGCTTTTGAAGTTCTCATTCATAGGATTTTATGGTCTGTTCTATTTTTGTATCTTATTTTACTTTTTACCAAATCTCTAAAAAAACTCTCTGTTCTATTTCAAGATAAAAAAAAACTAAAAATTCTGTTTATATCTGCAATCCTAGTTTCAACAAATTGGCTTACATTTATATGGGCAATTTCAAACAACAAAATTATCGAAGCAAGCTTAGGCTATTATATTAACCCAATTGTTAGTGTTGTTCTTGGTTATATCTTCTTTCATGAGAGAATTTCAAAACAACAGACAGTTGCAATTTTACTTGCTATATTTGCAATTATATATCAAGTATACTCTCTTGGAAGTCTACCTATCATATCGCTTATACTAGCATTTAGTTTTGGCTTCTATGGGTTAGCACGAAAAAAGCTCAATGTTGAATCCGTCTCGGGACTGCTTATGGAGACTCTTCTTATATCTCCTCTTGCACTTGCTTATTTAACATATTTAGTTATAAACAACAAAAATTCTTTTATAATTCCATTAGATTACACATCTTGGCTACTAGTTGCTGCTGGCTTTATAACTATTATACCACTTATTTGGTTTAATTCAGCGGCAGTTAGAATTTCTATGATGAAACTAGGCTTTTTACAGTTCATAGGTCCTAGCATTGCCTTTATACTTGCTATATTTGTATATGATGAGCCATTTAATTTAGATAAACTTATAACATTCATAATCATATGGACAGCTCTCATAATATTTTCAGTTAAAATTAAAAAATAACATTTTCCTCACACTGTTACTGTATGAAACAATTTTGAAATTTTTCACCTTTGATTATATTTTAAACAACTATTTAATCTAAATCCTTAGTTTTTTATGTACAATACTTCCATTGGGCGTTTTTAAGATTAAATTTTAATATTAAAAACATCTAAACAAAAATTTTAAAGGATTCGTATGACTAAGTTTACTAAGTTATCATTGGCGGCACTTGCATTTGTAGGTATGAGCGCAACAGCGGGTACATTGCAAGATGTACAAAAAGCAGGTGTTGTAAAATGTGGTGTTGATGGAGGACTACCTGGCTTCTCAGAAATAGTGAGTGGTGGAGAGTACAAAGGTATAGATGTTGATGGATGTCGTGCAATGGCAGCTGCTGTTTTAGGTGATGCAAAAAAAGTTAAGTTTGTTAACCTAAACTCAAAAGAGAGATTTGCTGCACTTCAATCAGGTGAGATTGATATCCTTGTTAGAAATACTACATGGACAGAGACTAGAGATACATCACTAGGTTTTAACTTTGTAGCAGTTAACTATTATGATGGACAAGGCTTCATGGTAAGAAAAGATTTAGGTGTTAAAAGTACACTTGAATTAGATGGTGCTGCTGTTTGTATTCAAACTGGTACTACAACTGAGCTAAATGTTGCTGATTATTTTAAGTCAAAAGGCATGAAGTACAAATCAGTATCTTATGATTCAAACGATCAAGTACTCGCTTCTTATGAGGCAGGAAGATGTGATGTTCTTACATCAGATGCATCTCAACTTTATGGTCTAAGAACTAAGCTTAAAGATAAAGCAAATCATATAGTTCTTCCTGAAATCATCTCAAAAGAGCCTTTAGGACCTGTTGTAAGACAAGGTGATGATCAGTGGTTTAATATTGCTAGATGGACATTTAATTCAATGGTTGCAGCTGAAGAAGCTGGAATCACAAGTAAGAATATCGATAGCCTAAAAAGTTCAAAAAATCCTGGAATTAGAAGAATTCTTGGACTTGAAGGTAAGATGGGAGCTAATCTTGGATTGAATGCTGATTTTGCATACCAGGTAATTAAACAAGTTGGTAACTATGGTGAAGTTTTCGAAAGAAATGTTGGTGTTAACACTCCACTTAAAATTTCTAGAGGACTTAATGCTTTATGGACAGAGGGTGGACTTCAGTACTCACCTCCATTTAGATAGTCAAATAAACTACTATAAAATATATGGGCAGGTATTGTTTCCTGCCCTAATTCAAAGGATAATATAAATGTTGTTACTTTTCGGAGAAGCTACGTCATGATGCGCGCTTTGAGAAATCAAAAAATTAGGGGAATGCTGTTTCAGGTTTTAACAATTCTGGGACTTGTTGCTTTTTTGTGGTATATTGGTTCCAATACAATGGCCAATATAGAACAAAGAGGCATTAAAAGTGGTTTTGACTTTCTAAGTGGAACTGCTGGTTTTGAGATAGATGAAGCACCAATTAAATTTTCATCATCTGATACACATGGTAGGGTTTTTTTAGTTGGTCTTATAAACACTCTTATCATTACTTTTATTGGTATAATATTTTCAACAATATTGGGCTTAATAATAGGTGTTTTTAGACTATCTAATAACTGGCTCATAAAAAAACTCGCTGCAGCATATATAGATATCTTTAGAAATATACCTATACTTCTTCAGATTCTATTTTGGTATAATGTTGTTTTAAGGGCCCTTCCAAGTCCAAAACAGAGCATAAATTTTCTTGATAGTATTTTTATGAATAATCGTGGCTTGTATCTTCCTATACCAGATTTAAATACAACTACAATATCTGTGTGTATAAGTGTTTTAGTAGTCGTTGTAGGCGCATTTTTCTTAAATAAGTGGGCAAATAAAAGACAAGAAGAAACTGGTAAAGATTTTCCTGTTTTACTAACTAGTCTTGGAGCATTAATAATAATTCCTATTATTACTTACTTTATTAGTGGTGCAAATTTTAATTTTGATTATCCTGCACTAAAAGGCTTTAATTTTAGAGGTGGAAAGGTTATTTCGCCAGAATTTTTGGCACTAACATTTGCTCTTGTTATATATACAGCTACATTTATTGCCGAGGCTGTAAGAAGTGGTATTGAGGCGGTAAGCAAAGGACAAAAAGAGGCTGCAGCGTCGATTGGATTGTCATCATATCAATCACTAAAGCTTGTTGTTCTTCCTCAAGCTATAAGAATAGCTATACCTCCTGTGATTAATCAGTACCTTAACCTTGCAAAGAACTCATCTTTAGCAGCAGCTGTTGGTTACCCAGAGATAGTAACTGTATTTGCTGGTATATCACTAAATCAAACAGGACAAGCAATAGAAATTTTGGCTATAACAATGCTTGTTTATTTAACAATCAGTTTAATAGTTTCAGCTATACTAAACTGGTTCAACCATAAAATGAAAATAAAGGAGAGATAGTGGCAGTATATGAACAAAAACAGGCACTAGAGGCTCCTTCAAGCACTAAAGGAGCAATTCACTGGATAAAAGAGAACCTTTTTTCTTCACCATTAAATACGATTATGACATTAATGGGATTTGGTTTTCTATACATAATTATCCCTCCCCTACTTCAATGGGCATACTTTGATGCTAATTTTGTAGGCACAACTAGAGAACAATGTACAGGCGATGGAGCATGCTGGGTTTTTATTAAAATGAAAATGGATATGTTCTTGTATGGTTTTTATCCTGAAACAGAACTATGGAGACTTAAAGCAATAGTAATAATGTTTGTTGCTTTAGTTATAGGTCTTAGATTTATAAAAAGTGGAAAAGTAAAATTTGGTATTGTATTTTCATATTTTATTATTTCTCTTATACTAACAGCAGGTGGTATATTTGGTCTTGAATCAGTTCCTACAGACAAGTGGGGCGGACTAATGTTAACTATTGTTGTTGCTTCTGTTGGAATTGTCTTTTCATTTCCAATAGGTATCATTGTTGCATTTGGTAGACAATCTAACCTTCCAATCATAAGAAGTGTATGTGTTACATATGTTGAGATGATTAGAGGTGTACCTTTAATTACGATTTTATTTATGTCATCTGTAATTTTACCTCTATTTTTTCCAGAGGGTATATCTTTTGACAAACTTTTAAGAGCCCTTATAGGTATCACGCTGTTTCAAGCAGCATATGTTGCAGAAAATATTAGAGGAGGTCTTCAAGCTATTCCAAAAGGACAGTATGAAGCTGCAGATGCTATTGGGTTATCATATTGGCAGAAGATGCTTTTGGTTATACTTCCACAAGCTCTAAAAGTGGCAATTCCAAATCTTGCTGGTGCATTCATATCACTATTTCAAGATACAACACTTGTTCTTATTATTGGCCTATTTGATCTACTTGCTATGGTTCGTATTACCGCAGCTGACTCTCATTGGCTAGGTATGGAAACAGAGGGATATGTATTTGTTACGGTTATATTCTGGGCATTCTGTTATGGAATGAGTAGATACTCTAATAAATTAGAAAAACAATTTGATACAAACTTGAAATAGGAATAAAAATGAAAGATAATAACGTAATAGAAATAAAAAATTTAAACAAATGGTATGGAGATTTTCATGTACTAAAGGATATTAACCTTGAAGTGAAAAAAGGTGAAATTATCGTTGTATGTGGTCCTTCAGGAAGTGGTAAATCTACTCTAATTAGATGTATTAATTACCTTGAGCAATTTCAAGAAGGAAGCATAGTTGTTGATGGTATTGAGGTTACTGATGATATTAAAAAGATTAAGGCTCTTCGTGAAGATGTTGCTATGGTTTTTCAGCACTTCAATCTTTTCCCTCACCTCTCAATTTTAGATAACTTAACGCTATCTCCAATCTGGGTAAAAAATATGCCTAAAAAAGATGCAATAGCAACTGCTATGAAGTTTCTTGATCGTGTTGGTATTGCAGAGCAAGCGGATAAGTATCCAAACCAACTCTCTGGAGGACAGCAACAGCGTGTTGCAATTGCAAGAAGTCTTTGTAAAAACCCAAATATCATGCTTTTTGATGAGCCAACTTCAGCACTAGATCCTGAGATGGTTAGTGAAGTTCTAGATGTTATGGTTGAGCTTGCTAAAGAGGGTCGTACTATGATTTGTGTTACTCATGAGATGGGTTTTGCTAAAAAAGTTGCAGATAGAGTAATCTTTATGGATGCAGGACAGATTGTTGAAGAAAATACACCAAAGAAGTTCTTTGATAATCCAGAATCAGACAGACTAAAACTCTTCCTAGACCAGATACTTTCTCACTAAAATCTTTACATGTAGAGGGCTGTTAATAAGCCCTTTACCTTTTCTTGCTATAATTTTAAAAATCTTATATAAGGCTCACATATGGATCAACTATTTCCAGTTATATTTGTCGTTGGATTAATCGCTTTTATACTTATTAAACAGATAAAACATGTTACGGACAACCTTGATGAAAAAGGTGATACAAATAGCTTTGATAAGTATGCAAAGTTTTCAGTAGCTATTCAGAACCATATTCGTGCTATAAAGCTAGATATAGATAGTTCTAAAAAAATAGAAAACCCAAGATACATACTAAAAAATCAAGAAGATGAAGAAGACCTTATTGAAGAGCTTTCTGATTATCTTCGTAAACTTGTATTTTTTGAAACACTTTTAGCAAAAAAGAAAACCTCTGATGAGATAGAAGGAGAGCTATTTGACATATTAAGTAAGCTTGACAGTTTCATCAAAAACAACTGTGAAGATGGAGAAAAACTAGCAGACGAGCTAAGAGACAATCTAATGCAAGAGTATGAAAGGAATGACAATGTTTGAAGAGTTAAAAGAGCTAAAAAAAGATATAGCTAAAACAGAAAAAGAAGAGAATGAAAAAAAAGATAGAGAGCTAAAAGAGAGCAAAGAAAAAAAACTCAAAACTGATTTTGAATCGTTTATGAAACAATCTGGAATCAAAAAAATATAGATGCAGCCTAGAAGATTAGTTGAGTTTTCTACTCTTGAGGCAAAGTGTGCATATCTAAAAGATAAAAAAATGCGCATGGAGTATAAGTACATAGAAAAATGTCCCGAACTTCTTAGTCAAAAACTTATTCAAAGAGGCTGGAGAAGATTTGGTGAGTACTACTCAAGACCAAACTGTGTTGGTTGCAATGACTGCCTATCTTTGCGTATAGATGCCTTGAACTATCGCTATTCAAAAAGTGCTAGAAGGACCATACGAAAAAATCAAAATACTAGATTTGTTGTTCAAAAGCCTACTATCACGATGCAGCATCTTAGCTTATATGAAAAATACCATAAACACATGGAAGCTAAGAAGGAGTGGAAACACTACACACTTAGTCCAAATAGTTACCATGAACTCTATGTTAGTGGTGCAATGAATTTTGGTAAAGAGATATTATATTTTGTAGATGACAAGCTTGTGGGGGTTGATTTAGTCGATTTTTTTAGTGATGGTATATCTTCAATATACTTTTTCTATGACCCAGACTATGCACATCTTTCTCTTGGTAGATTTTCAATGTATCAACAAATCTACATCGCTCAAACAAACAAGCTACCATGGGTATATTTAGGATACTATGTTGAAAAATGCCCTTCTCTTAACTACAAAGCTGATTATAGCCCATATGAAATACTTAAAGGAGACCCATCACTAGATGAATCTCCCTTGTGGATTAATCAAAAAGAGCAATAACCTCTTGCTCATTTAGTATTTTACCTCTTGATTTTACCTCTCCATCAATTACAATAGCAGGCGTACTCATAACACCATATTCCATAACCTTAACTAAGTCTTCTATTTTTTCAAGTTGTGCAAACTTTCCAGCTTTTGCTATTGCCTTTTTTACTATCTCCATCTGTGCATCACAATTTGCACAACATTCACTTCCAAGTACTTTTATGTCCATACTGTTGTCCTTTATAAAATAATATTAAACAAGTAGCCAACTAACACTATACCAGTTCCTACTATACCAAAAAAGAGACCTATTAGCCTCCAACTCATTACTTTTTTAAGTATCATCGCTTCAGGAAGTGACAATGCAACAACTGCCATCATAAAACTCAAAGCTGTACCCATAAGCATACCCTTATTTGTTAAAGGCTCAATCAGTGGTGCAACAGTTGATGCTCCTGCATACATAGGTATACCTGCAATTACTGCCACTAAAACAGCAAAAGGATTTTCTGCCCCTGCATACTTTGCAATAAAATCAGCTGGAACAAATCCATGTATTACAGCTCCAATTGCTATACCAACCAATACATAAAGATATATATCTTTAATAACTCCAAATGCATTTTCCCAAGCATCTTTTAACCTCTTTATAAATGCAAGTTTTTCAAAATAGACTTCACCATTTGACTCTACATATGGTATTTTTATAAGTATATCCTCATCTCTACTAACTTTCCCAACAATATAACCACCAATCATAGCAGTAATTAATCCTACAACTGTATATAAAAAAGCAATCTTCCAGCCAAATGTTGCAAAAAGAATAGCAATTGCTATCTCATTGTTCATAGGACTACTAATCAAAAATGAAAAAGTAGCACTTCTCGGGATCCTAGCTTGTGTAAACCCAAGAAAAAGCGGTATTGAAGAGCAAGAACAAAAGGGAGTCAATATACCAAATAGTGCTGCGAAGAAGTTTCCTGCAAACTGTGATTTTCCTCTTATAAAGTCTCTTACGGTCTCCGTTTTTATATATGTTTGCATAAAAGATATAAGATAAATAATAACTAAAACTAAAGTCAAAATTTTTACTGAATCATAGATAAAAAAGTGAACAGCATTACCTATACTTCCACTCATTCCAAACTTTTCAAATACTAGAAAATCTACAAAACTAAGCCACATTATATCTCTCTTTTATCTTAGGTAGCAATCTCTCTTTTATCTCTTTTACAGTTTTTCTAAACTCCGCTATATCTTTTCCATCTGGGTCTTCAAATCCGATATGCATAACTTCTGTTTTTTTAGGAAACATTGGACAACTCTCTTTTGCATTGTCACATACTGTAACAATCAAATCAAAATCAATATGTAAAACTTCCTCTAGTTTTTTTGAATAATACTTATCACTCCAAATCCCCTCTTCTTTTAAAACTCGAACTGCTAATTCGTTTACATATAGAGATGCTTTTACTCCACTACTATATGCTTTGACACCATCAACATAGCTGTTAATAAGAGCTTCTGCTATGATAGAACGGCAACTATTTCCTGTACAAAGAACTAAAACTTTTTTCATAAATAACCTTTAAAAAACTAATTTAAGACTAAGCAAAACAATCAAAAGTATTGGTGGTGTTACCATAAATCCAAACTTTGAGTATTGCCAAAATCCTATATGGACACCTTTTTTACTCAATACATGTAGCCATAACAGAGTTGCTAGTGAGCCAAACGGTGTCATCTTAGGACCAAGATTTGAGCCTATTATATTTGCATATATCAAAGCTTGATTTGTTGTATCTTGTAGTGCAATATCCATGATCATGATTGTCGGCATATTGTTCATAATTGAGCTCAGTATTGCCGAAGTAAAACCTGTTCCTATTATAGCCACAGTATCTCCAGCTGTTGAAAAATACTCAATAAGAAGACTAAGATAGTCAGTCAAACCAGCATTTTTTAAGCCATAAACAACAACATACAGCCCAACACTAAACCAAACAACCTGCCAAGGTGCATTTTTGATAACTTCATATGGCTTAGATACACCAAAAAATGTAGAAATCATTAAAAATATTGCTCCACCACCTAATGCAAATATAGAAATCGGAAGATTAAAATAATCACCAACAAAATAACTAATAAGAAGGATAGCTAGAAAAAACCAAGAAATATAAAAAAGTGTTTTATTTTTCAATACACTATTTGCATCTTTTAAAAGCCCTATATCTACTTTGGCTGGAATATCTTTTCTCAAAATAAGCCATAAAAAACCGATTGATACTACTGTACTAACTATATATGGAACTATCATTACGCTCAAATACTCTCCAAAACCTATACTAAAATAGTTAGCAGTCACAATATTGGTCAAGTTTGAAAATACAAATGGCAGTGATGCACTGTCACTTATAAAACCGCCAGCAAGCAAAAATGAAAGTATAGTTTTTGGATTTAGCTTTAAAATTCTCATTTTAGATAGTAAAATAGGAGTTAAAATCAAAGCTGCACCATCATTTGCAAAAAGTGCTGCAACAAATGAGCCAAGTAGAAGTGAATATATGAACATTTTGTTGCCATTTCCACCAGAAAGCTTTGCCATCTTTATAGCACACCACTCAAAAAAACCAAGCTCATCTAGAACCATCGAGAGTATAATAATACCTATAAAAGCGAAGGTAGCATCCCACACAATGTCTATAACACTTAGAACATCTTCAAGATTAACTACGCCCAAAACATATGCTGAAATTGCACCAATAATTGCTGTTGTACCAATCTGTAAACCTTTTGGTTGCCATATAACAAAAACCAAAGTTACAATAAACAGAGATATAGCAAGTATCATTTTGACTCTTTACATGTAGAGCATATACTTGGTAGTTCAAAATCCAAATACCCAATCTCTTTAATAATCTCTTCTCTAAACTTATCAATCGGAGATCTAACTGTATAGTAAGCCCATCTACCTCGCCTATCAACACTTAAAAAGCCAGCATCTTTTAAAATTTTTAGATGCCTTGATATTCGTGACTGAATCATTCCAAATGATGCCTCAATATCGCATACACATACCTCTTTATTGATATATATAAATCTCAATAATTTAACTCTTGTCTCATCGTTTACAGCACTTATTGTTGTCAAAAAACATTCCATACATTTCCTTTGATTCAGATTTCAATTTTGGATTATACTATATTTTAATCATTAAATCAAGATATGTAGATATAAGAATATATTTAGTTTAGATTAATATTTAATAGAGTATTATTAAATTATGTTTAATTATAAAAGCTATTCGATAAAATTAAAACTTATTATTATATTCATAGTTTTTAAAGTGTTTCCACTTTTTCTACTAGCGTATATAGGTGTTAAAAGTTTTACTGAAATTGATTCTTTGCTTAGGAGTAGTTCTGAGAGTATAATTGATAGAAGTCAAGTATCTATTAAGAATACCACAAGTACTGCCATCAAAGAGAGTATAAAAGCATTGGATGAAAAATCTAAGCTAAATTTAGAAAATAAAACAGTTATGCTTGCCAATGAAATTGCCAACTTTTTAAAAACAGTTGACAATGATATACTCTTTTTATCAAAACTAAATATAAATCAAAAAATACTTAAAAAATTTTATGCACAAAAAACAAAAGATATTTATTTGCCTGCAAAATATTATTATGATACCAATAGTAACAAATGGGTCACAAAAAGCAATAGCACCCAAAATATAGTTAGTATGCAATCAAGCATAGAAGATAATTCCAATGAATTTCATAAAATAAAAAAACAAAAAATTAGAAAAAAAGCTATACCCATCTACAAAGAAATTAGTTTCTATGATCTAAATGGTCAAGAGCTATATAAAGTTTCTTCTATCAATAAAAACTTGACAAATATATCTGATAAGCAGAATACTTACTTGCATGCTGAAGATTATTTTGAAAAATCTAAAAATCTAAAAAATGGTGAAATTTATGTATCCAAAGTAATCGGTGAATATATTCCTTCACCAATAATAGGTCAATT
>Ga0256840_1003683_pt1 | contig 12141 bp, 11 predicted proteins | sample 355202metaG_FD_185969 | JGI IMG/M metagenome (GOLD analysis project Ga0256840, IMG submission 185969) | Hydrothermal vent microbial communities from Mid Atlantic Ridge, Atlantic Ocean - 355-202 | ecosystem: Environmental > Aquatic > Marine > Hydrothermal vents | place: Atlantic Ocean: Mid...
CACTTTGGGCAGTTTTTTTTGCATTATTAAAAGTTAATTTTAAAGTTACAAGATTATATCATCCTTTCACTAGTATCAAAGCTATTTTTTAGACTAAAAGTAGCACACTTATTTTACATTAACCCTTAATTAGTAATAATTCTTACTTCATTTTCAATTTCAATTCAAAACTTTTCTCTGACAGTTTTTTGTGCATAATGAATTAAATCAAGTAAATCTCTTGATTTAGCTCAATCACTCATAAGAAAATTTGCATGAAGGGGAGAGAAGAATGCTCCTCAAATTCTGTGTCATTTAAGTCAAGATTTTTCAAGTAAAAATCAAGCTGATACAATCTTCATATCCTCACTATAATATTCAGGATAGTCTCTTTTAAATCACTCTAAACTTACAACAGGATTTTTAAAGAAACTTCCACAGGTATCTCCTTTTGGTTGCTTATGTTCTCTAAAATACAGATTATCAGTATCTGAATGATATTTTTCTATCTTAGTAGACAAGTCAAATTCAGCACTAATTAAAAAATAATTTCATTCATATTGTTTTAATAATGAGGTTCTATATGAGAAAATCATCTGCTGCTTATCTAACAATAATATTTCTCATGTAGACAAATCTAACACCTGAGCACTTTTAAAATTATTCTCAGTTTCAAGTCAGAAACACCCTGCATTACCGAATACAGCTCATCAAACAGATCAAGGAAGCCCAATAAATCTATGCCATAAATTCTGTCTATAATCTTTTTCTAAGCTCTCGGCTATATCAGAAATCACATCATTAGATGAAGTTTTTAATATCTTAGTACCTTTATCATAACTCCATCATTCTAGACAATTTTTAATCACAATTCCATTGAAATGATCAAATGCAAATAACATGTTTGTCCCTCATGCTACAAATAATACTTTTAATCTTTCTTCCTCACCAAATTGGACAATACTATATATTTTGTCCACATCATCCATATCTTTCACCTCAAAATACCACCTTGCAACCGCTGGAGTTTTAAAGTTTGATAGAGGAGTAATGTCTATGTTTTCTTGTAGTATTTTCATATTTATGGTTTAATTGCTACAATTTGAGTCATAAATGGATGTAATAATCCTTTTTTTGTACACCATTGTCAAAATCACTTCATTAAGTAAAAGTGTCTTGTATGCTTTATATCAATTTCAAATCAAACCTCTTCAAGTAATGTAATATATTCTTGAGTTGTAATATTATAGTAAGTGTTATTTTTTCAAATATATTTTTTATAATACTTAATTAATATTGTGAACAAATAACTTAATGCCTTTCAATCTGGGATGGTTGTATCAAGAATAAATAATTTTCAATTCTTTTTAAGTGCATTAAAAGCATTATTAAAAAATAACTTTTTATCATTTAAATCTAAGTGGTGAGTCATTTGATTACAGTAAATATTCTCAACCTCTTTATGGTGTGATAAGTCTCTACTATGTCATTTAGAGATTACAATATTTCTATCTTGAAGTTTTTGTTTTGCTTTTTCTCTCATTCCACTAGAAGGTTCAATTAATTCTAGTGTTCATTCTTTTCATATAATGAAATTATCTAGTTTGATAGTTTTGTGTCAAGCTCAACCTCAGATATCTATATTTTTTCAATTACTTTTTTCAGATCAAATAGCTGAAAAAATACTACTAATAATTTCCTTTTCATAAAACCGTGCTCTAATTTCTAAAAGTAGATTTTGAAAAAAACTATTAGATCGTTGATTATATATAATGTTATTTGATTCAATATTCATAATTTTTATTTATTCAAGTAATTAGTAATAGCTTCTCAGGTAAAACTTCTTTTACATTTTTGTATATCATCCGTTGATCAAAATATAAGAAGTTCTCATCATTTATCTCATCATTCAGGTCATATGTCGATAATGTGATCAGCATTGATAATCACATCCATATTGTGTTCTATAACTAAAACACTGTTTCATTTATCTACAAGTGAGTGGAGAATTGTAAGAAGTCTGTCTACATCTTGAAAATGTAATCCTGTAGTTGGTTCATCTAAAATATAGAACGTTTTTCAAGTTGATCTTTTAGAAAGCTCAGTTGATAATTTTATTCTTTGAGCTTCTCAACCTGAAAGGGTAGTTGAGGATTGTCAGAGCTTAATATATCAAAGACCTACTTCAATGATTGTGTTAAGAGTTTTAATCACTCTTGGGTGATTTGTAAAAAATTCGGCCGCTTCATTTACTGTCATATCTAAAACATCAGAAATTGTTCTTCATTTATATTTAATCTGAAGAGTTTCTCTATTATATCTTGTTCCACTACAATCTTCGCATTTAATATAGACAGGAGGAAGAAAATGCATCTCCACTTTTTTTACTCAATCACCATCACAACTATCACACCTTCATGATTTTGTATTAAAACTAAATTGTCAGGGCTTATATCATCTAATTTTTGATTCCTCAGTTGCTACAAAAACATCTCTAATTGGTGTAAATACTCATGTATAGGTTGCTGGGTTTGAACGTGGCGTTTTTCATATAGGGGACTGGTCTATAACTACTGTTTTGTCTAAATGTTCTAGTCAGGTAATTGATTCAAACTGTCCAAGTTGTCTATTTGCTCTGTTGAGGTTATTAGACAAGTAAGGAGCTAAAATACCATTCACTAGAGATGATTTTCCTGAACCTGAAACTCAAGTAACTACTACTAAATTAGACAATGGGATGTCTACATTAATATTTTTGAGATTGTTTTGTGTAGCTCCGTTAATAGTGAGAATTTTTCAATTTTTTTTCAAGTCTTTAAAACTTGGTCTAGACCCTGTTTCAACTATTACTTGTCTTTCTCAATTCAAATAAGGTCATGTTACTGATTTTTTATCAGTTTTTATAGCATTAATATTTCATTCAAAGATAATATTTCACCCATTTCGACCAGCTTGTGGTCATACATCAATTATATGATCGGCTTCTCTCATAATGTCCTCATCATGTTCTACTATAATAAGAGTATTTCAAATATCTCTCAGTTTTTTTAAATTTTCAATAAGCATATTATTGTCTCGTGGATGAAGGCCAATAGAAGGCTCATCAAGTACATAAATTATTCATTCTAGTTGTGTTCCTATTTGAGTAGCTAATCTAATTCTTTGTGCTTCTCACCCTGAAAGAGTTCAGGCCTTTCTTGAAATGGTAATATAATTGAGTCAAACTCAGGCTAAAAATTTAAGTCTTTCTACTGCATTTTTGTACACTTTTTTTACTAATTTTTTCTCAACTTCAGACAATGTTATTGTTTCAAAAAAATCTATAGCGTCTGTTACTGATAAATTAGCTAGTTCTCAAATATTAATCTCTTTCTTTTTATAGGGAAGTCTCATTGATAGGCTTTCAGGATGAAGTCTGTGTCAATTACATTGTGGACAATCCATGTCTACAACAAATTGATCGTAGTGACCTTTATCTGTTCAACCATCAAAGTATCTTCTTTCTAATGTATTAATTACTCATTCAAACCTAGAATTATACACTTTTTTTTCTCAGTATTCATTTGTAAAATTCACTTTATATTGTTTTGTTTTTGTTCAATGTAGAATAATATCTTTTTCTTTTTTTGATAAAAGTGCATAATTAGTGTTAAGATTAATTTTTGTATGTTTTGCAATTTCTTGTAAAAGTGCAAAAAAATAATCTCACCCAAATCAAGGAGCAATTACAGCTCATTCTAGTAAAGTCAAGTTTGGATTAATAATCTTTTCTTCTAAAAATATTTTTTTAACTCACAATCCATGACATTCTTTACAAGCTCAGCTATGAGAGTTAAAGGAGAAACTTGATATAGACAATTCTTCTGGAATATGTCCACAATCGGAACATATAAAAATATTAGAAAATGATTGAATTAATGATTTTTTTCATTCTAATAATTCAATTTTTAACTGTCCATTCCCTATTTTAAAAGAAAGAAGAAGTGAGTCTTTTAATCTTTTTACTTGATTAGAACTATCATCATTATAATCCTCAATTAACAATCTGTCTATGATAATATTAATATTGTTACTATTATCATCTATATTAAAATCATCTTGAAATTCATCATTAATAGTAAGTATTTTACTTCAAATGTTAAAACGAATAAATCATAATTCAAGCACTTCTTTTTTTATTTTTTTAAATGCTTCTTCCTCTGAATCATCAAAATATTGTTCCACATTGAGTGGAGCCAATATCATAAATTTAGTTTTAATAGTTTGAGTTCACAAAAAATTAATAACATCTCTGATGTTATCTTTTTTTACAATACTATCACACTTAATACAGTGTCTAGTTCCTATATTTAAAAACATCAATTTATAATAATCATAAATTTCTGTAATAGTTCCAACTGTTGATCTTGGATTTTTACTTGTTGTTTTTTGGTCTATAGAAATAGTAGGGGATAGTCATTTTATTTCATCAACTTCTGCCTCTTCTTTCATTCCCCCAATAAACATACGAGCATAGCTTGAAAGGCTTTCTAGGTATTTTTGCTGTCATACATTATAAATTGTATTAAAAGCTAGTGAAGATTTCCCAGAACCTGACACTCACGTGATAACAGTCATTTTATTTTTAGGAATTTTTACATCAATGTTCTTTAAATTATGTGTTCTTGCTCAATATACTTCTATAAATTCAGACATACAAAAAAGTTAGTAAATACTAACTCTTTATTATATGAATATAAATTTTTTAGCAAGAATTTACGTTCTTCTACTTAGATATTCTTTTTAATTTGTTCTTTGATAAATAAATCGAGTCAGTATATTCCAGATCTTTGTCTGTTTCCACTCACATAACTAATTTTAATAATACGTAAGCGTGTTATAATTTTTCATGGATATTTATTGGTCTCTGATATATCTTTATTATACAATGTAAATTGAAACATCACATTATACAGCCTCCCTTCATATTTAAAATCTATAACTCCTTTATGATTATCTTGCAAGTTAATTTTTCTTATCTCAAATTTAATTATTGCTTTTTCTTTTACTTGAGATTTTGTTAACAAACCTGGGGTGGTAATCTTATTAGGGAGACTACTAGGAAATTTTCCAGTATCTAAGGCATGATTTAAGACTCATGCATATGAATCAAGATCAATACAAGAGGTAATGGCTACTACTTTCTTATTACTCCTCTTTTTCATACAATTTAATTCCTCCTCTAATTTTATCTTTTTATAATATTTTACCAAAACATTCACCAATCTTTGTTGTTTTTTAAAGCTAAAATTTAAAATATCTAATCAAATTTTTTGTCATGATACTTTATTTATAAAGCTAATATAGTGATTCTCCTTATAGGGAAATTGAGCTATCACTCAGCATACCTCTAATATTACATGAGTTTTATCTTTATTAGAATGTTTATATATATATCAAAATTCAGTATCAGTATGTATTAAATCTCTATTATACACTTCATTGTCAATCCTGTCTTTCATTCAATCACAGCAAAGAAGTGGTTCTCACAAATCTTTTGACCCACAGTATTCACATACATCAACCATATCATTTCTTAGAGCTTCTTCCATATTTTTTTAATCACTTGCTAAACACACTGCAATAATTTTTTTTGCACCATTTTTTTTCAATATTTTAGCTATCTCATTCAATGTTGTTCCTGATGAGATAACATCATCAACAAGAAAAACTATTTTATTGTCTATTTTGTCTAGTTGTTTTTTATCTATTTTAAAGGCATTATAAAGATTTTCTATTCTTTTTTCTTGAGAAAGCTTGGACTGTTGTCTAGTATGTTTTCTCCTTGTAACTACAGTATTAAAATACTTAATTTTTGTTAATTGTCAAATTTTTTTAGCAATAGTATCTGATTGATTAAATCACCTCATCATTTTTCTCAAAAAATATAAGGGGACAGGTATTATGCAATAATTCAAGGAGTCGAAATTATCTCATTGTATATAAATATTTTTTTCTACTAATTCAGCTAATCTTTTTCATAATTCTCTTCAAATACTCTTTTTTCCAAAAAATTTAAATGCAATAATGAGCTTTCTAATAACTGGATTTTTGTAATGAGTTAAGACTATTACTTTGTCTAAATATATTTTTTTATTATTAAAGTTTTTTCAACTTAGTAATTTATTTTCTATAAGACATTTCTTATGAATTCTAAAATGTTTAGATTTTTTTTTACACACATAACAAAATCATTCAAAATTATTTTGTTTATTAAAGCAATCATCACACAAAAAGTGTCACTCTTTTTTACAAGAATAACACTTTTTGGGAGCAAGAATGTCTTTTAAAAATTTCCACATATTATCTAACATATACTTCATTAGTGAGAAGTTTAAAATCAGTTGTTGATGATCAATTACACCGATTACTAGCTCCATCAGTCCCCCCTAATTGTATCAAGGTTGTTGTATTGTCAATCCGGTGTTGGACAACTCCATTAGAAGTCCAACTAACATTCCGTTTCCTTGTTGTTTTTCCATTTGTAAGACATGGATCTGGATCAAATCATGTCCAGACCTTAGCTCATATACTTGCACTTCATAAATCATCTAATACAATATCTACACTCTCATTTGTCTGATCTCATGTCCGTGAACAATCACCCCAAGAACCACTTGTAATTTGAGAAATTAAGTCTGAAATAGTGGTATGTTCTCCACATAGGATACTTGATCATACATTATTTGCATCATTCTGATATTGTTTTACATGAAACTTTTCATAGTACAATCAAAATTTCTTTCAACTGTTTCCTACTCATGCTCTTGTATATACTACCATTAATTCTGAACCTGAAATTTGTTTTGTATCATTGATAGTCTTTATATCTGTATATCAAGATCATTTTTCCCATCTTCTAATTCTAGTCCATCACCCTCCTCATAAAGCATCTTCCATATCACAATGTACATTTATTCTATCATATCAGTCTGGTGAGATTGTATAATTTCAAGAACCAACATCTTCATCTGTTCATTTAATTTCATTACAAGATGCTTTGTAATGAAGCTTAAATCTTCATCATAAATCTCTATTAATATAGGTTGTTCCATAGTTATATAAATCTTCAGGACTCTCTGGATCAAGGTTAAATAATTCTTGATAGTTCTTGTGACTACTAAGTGTTGTAGGGTAATTAGGATTTCTATATGTATTTTGAAGATTTATTATTAATTCTTTAAGGGCTACTGGGGATTGTGGAAGAGTTGATCATGAATAGACAAGAAGAGGTTTAAACACAAAACTTCATACTTGAGTCACTCCTGATCCGTAGGAAGCTGGAATATTTGCTTCATTATTAAACACATACTTATCTGTCGTATTTAATATTTCAGTTTCATCTAAGTCTTTCAGAATAAGTGATGGAATTCAAAAAACATATACCATAGCTCATGTATATGTATGCATAATTTGTCCATTATATTTCCCATCAACTCTTGCTATTATTTCCCTTGAAGCTGTTTCAGCATATGATGAATCTAGAATTCCTCCATTATATCAAACATCTCATTCTTGAATAAATCAGAGATTATATGATCTTTTGTTAGATGCAAGAGAATAATCATATTCATTATCAAAAAGTGGGTCAACAGGCACTTTATCAATTTCATTTTTTACAGCCCTTTTTACTGATTTTCAAAATGTTCATTGAGTAAATACTGTTCCTCAAGAATATGTAATATTGACTCAACCAGATGGAGCTGGATAAAATCAAGTTTTGAGTGAATAATTCTCAAGTACTGTCTTCATACTATTAATATCACTGATTCTATTAGAATCCCTTGCTGATACGACAAATCATCAAAGAGCAAAAAAAGAAATAGTTCAAAGTATCGCTAAAATAGTAATAACTACAATCAATTCTACAAGAGTAAACCCTTTATTTCTTATCTGATCCATACTGTTTTTCACAAAAATATAAAACCTTACTTGTTCAATAATAGAAAAAAACATATAAAAAGAAAGTTTTTCTCTAAAAATTACATTGACTTAATATATTAAAATATGTATACTTCACATAATAGATACATTAATTTATAATCAAAAAAAATGAAATACTTTGTATTCTTTATTATCTGAATTTTCTCAATATTGTGGTGATATTTTTCTTGGAAATATTTAAATGTAGATGAGATAGACTCTCTTACTCTTATGATTTTGCTTGCATGAATGTTTGTATTTTGAGTATTATTTTGAAAAATTCCTTTGCTCTGAGAACAAAAGAAACAGAATATATCATCTCATTCTAAACAAAGATCTCAATTAAATAATAATTCTATTACTGAGATAGAACCAATTACTAAAAAAGAGAAGTCTACTCCAGACATTAATAAAAATATGCTTAGCACTAATGAATTCTCAAACTTTGAAGATATTCAAGATTCAACTTTTTTAAATATTTCTCATAATATTAAAAAACAAAAAAAACAAGACCTTAAGATTATTGAGTGAATTGGTCCAAAGATTGAAGAACTTCTCAATAGATGATGAATATATTCATATAAAGACCTTGCTTTATCTGAGGTCTCTACTATTCAACATATACTAGAGGATGCTTGAAAAAGATATATTATGCACAATCCAAAAACATGGCCAAAACAAGCACAGTTAGCTCATAATTGAAATTTTGAGAAGCTTCAACAATACCAAGATTCACTCAACAAGTGAGTAGAAAAATAGATGTATTAAAACATAACTTTAATACATCTATCAACTCATCAACTATCTCTAAAAACTCTATAGTCTAGATTATATTTTTCTAAAAATGCAATAGCTACTTCTTTTTGATCAAATCAAATTTCTATAAATAATATTATTTTTTTTATATTATTTTTTTTTATCTCAAATATTTGGGTAATAAGTTTTTCATATAATTCAAAACCTGTTTTTTTTCATCAATAGAGTGCAACTGCTGGTTCATGGAGAATCACTTCTTTGTCCATATTTCAATAGTCTTCATCTTTAATATAAGGAAGGTTTGCTGTGATAATATAATTCAAAGGGCTAAAGCCCTCTGTTGAAAAATTAATTTTATTTAATAAATCAGATTTTAATAATTCAATTTTATTTTCTAAACTATATTTTTTAATATTTATTTTTGCTATTTCTAAAGCTTTTGTTGATATATCTACAGCAAAACCTTTGGCTATATTTTTTGAAATATTGTCTACTATAGCAACAGAAATTGCTCAGCTTCATGTTCAAACATCAATATATATAGAATGAGTTAATTTCTCTAGAGTTTTAATGGCCTCATCAACCATTATTTCTGTATCATCACGTGGAATCAGACATCTTTTATCTACATAAAAATCAAGTCCATAAAATTCTGCTGATTCAAGAATATATTCAAGAGGGTATCCAAAACTTACTTTTCTCAATAATGCTTTTAACTCATGCAAAGAGTTGTCTGATATATCTATCTCATCAAGTAAAAAAAACTCTTCTTTAGTGAGCTGGTTTTTTTTACAAATAATTTTTTCAACATCTCTGAGTTGAATTCAATATTTTTTCCCTAAGCTTAGAAGTTCTTGTTTTTTTATTTTATGCTTCAAATTTCTTTCTATTAAAAATAATAACTGTTAATAATAGGATTATTATTAAGTATACTAGTGAATAAAATGTATTAAATATAAAAAAATTAATACTAAATTCTTTGAAGTTTCCAATAACATCTTTAATATTTAATGCTTCAAATGGAGGGAATATGAGTTGAAGTGCCTGAGTCAAATAAACAACTATTTCATTTTTAGTTCTCTCAGCCATAGTAAGCAATAAAGAAAAAGAATGACTCAAAAAATAAATCATAAGTGATACTAAAATCACCAACATATTTGACATGAATGTCGACAAGAAGAATACTATTGAAAGGAGTATCTCTAGCTTAAAAAATGTAAAAATGAGTGACCATATTACAAGAAAATCAATACTAATACCTTTAAAAAACAGTACTCCTAGAAATAAAATAGCTTGTAGTAGTACAATTAAAAATATTGCCCCACTAAATCAAAGAAATTTTCCAATAATAAATTCATACCTTTTAATTGGTTTGGATAATATCAAAAATATTGTTTTTCATTCTATCTCTTTAAATAAAAGCTGACTTCATACGAACAGCACTCCAACAAGTCAGAAAATCTCTATCATTGCCAGACCAAAATCTATAATAATTTTATTATCATCACCAATTGTAAGTTTCCCTAACATCAATGAAAACACTATAAAAACAAAGGCAAAAAAGAGAATCAAATATAAAAATTTATTCCTCACTATTTCTCTAAAAGTATTGATGGCTATGTTGTACATTTGATTTTTTTATTAATATCAAAGATCTGTCTCTATTCTTTCTAATTGTACTTAATCTCTTGTCTTTGCTTTGTTACCTTTTTGTTTCAAACAATACCTGGCTTTCAAAACCTCTTTGTAAAACTGTTTTTTACCTCTCTTTGTGGTTTTTTTATCATTGCTGGTAATTTATCACATGATCATGCTTGTCATCATAACATTTTTTAAAATTTATAATCTAAAAATTTTTTATTTCCATTTATAAAACTGAGTATATCCATACTCTTCTTTCAGGCAAGTTTTACTTGTTTTAAAATGAGTATTTTTTTATCAGCACAGACTATTCCAATATTTTTTTTATTTATTTTGATAGTTTGTCAGGGAGTGAGATGTTTTTGCCAAACATCTCTACTAACTCCCTCTCCTTCAGGAGAGGGTTGGGGTGAGGACTCAAATATTTCACACATTTCTATATTTAATTTTATATTGTTATAATAACAATATATTCATGGCCAAGTTTTATACGCTCTATATTTATTATAGATTTTACTACTAGTCTCTAATTTAAAATTAATTTCTCAATCTGTTTTAGATATTTTTCAGCAATATGTTGCTTTATTATTGTCTTGCTTCTTTCATTCTATATCTCAATTTATTATTTTTTCTAAAGTATCAATCGCTAGTGAAGCTCAAAATTGTTCAAACTTTGTAAATATATCTTGACTACAATCATCTTTTTCAATATCTACTTCTTGAATTTTCAAAATATCTCACTCATCCATTCCCTTACTCATAAACATAACTGTGAGTCATGTTGTAGTATCTCAATTTTTCACTGCTTTTTGAATTGGAGAAGCTCCTCTATATTTTGGTAAAATACTTCAATGAAGATTTATACATCAATATTTAGCTGATTCTAAAACTCTTTTTGGGACAATTTTTCAATAAGCTACTACCAAAATAAAATCCAACTCTAAACTATCAAGGTAATCTAAAAAATCTGAATTTTTTAATAATTTTTCAGGTTGTAAAACTTCAATATTATTTTCTTCAGCTAATAATTTAACAGGAGTTTTTTGGAGAATATTTTTTCTTCATACTCTCTGATCTGGTTGAGACACTACTAATTTAATTTCTACTCTAGAACCTTTTAATAAATCTTTTAAGATATTTTTACTAAAATCTCAAGTTCCAAAAAATGCTATTTTTAATTTTTTCATTATTTTCTATTTTTTAATTTCTATAAATTTCTCAACTCATTCTCTTTCAAAGAATAAATATATTTTATCTAACTCTCATCAAGAATTTCACTTAATACTTTTTTTTCAATTTAAATTTTTAATTTCTACTGAACTATAATTTACTCAAGTTTTATCTAATTTATTATTTATATTTATTAATTCTAATGTGTTTTCATTATTTTGAATAATATTATCTTGAGAATAATAGTCAATATACAGAGTATTCAAAATAGAACCCGATAGACTTCATGTGATTCTATACTCTTTATTGTGTAAGAAATTTTCTGTACTATTAGCTGCTGAGTCAATTATTTTCTCTGATTCAAATTTTATTCAAGAATAAATCTTAAAGGCATAACTTCATCAAGATGTTCAATGAATGCTCAGTGTTCAAGAGCCAGTCATTGAGTTAAAATCTATTTCTTGAGTAGAGTTAAGTCACAGGGTATTTGTAGTATAACTCAATCATCTAGCATTTTTAATTTTATCAATAGTCATAGAATAATCTAATATTTTTTTAGATTGAACTTCTGTATCAAGTCTGTCGACAATGTCTACAATATTTTGTATTTCTCAAGCCAATTTCATAGAAGAA
>Ga0256840_1003684_pt1 | contig 12141 bp, 12 predicted proteins | sample 355202metaG_FD_185969 | JGI IMG/M metagenome (GOLD analysis project Ga0256840, IMG submission 185969) | Hydrothermal vent microbial communities from Mid Atlantic Ridge, Atlantic Ocean - 355-202 | ecosystem: Environmental > Aquatic > Marine > Hydrothermal vents | place: Atlantic Ocean: Mid...
CAATGATCAGCCCCGCTTGGTCCAAAAAATGCTAAAACAGGCGTATCATTTGCAGCACTTATGTGCATTATAGCAGTATCAACACCTATAAAAAAGTCAGCCTTTTTATTTAATGCTGCTGTCTGTTTTAGTGTTAATTTGCCTGATAAATTTATCGGTTCTGATTTGCAATAGTTTAATATAGAACTTATTTTATCCAATTCTTGCTTAATGGGAGCACAAGTAAGTACCGTCTTTTTGTTTAAATTAAGTTCACAATAGTCAATAATGCTAGCTACAGTTTTGTCATCTAAACATTTAAAAAGCCATCTAGATACAGGATGGATATGTATAAAATTTTTAGGAAGAGATAAGATTTCTACAAAATATTCATCTTCTTTGTCCCAAAATATTTCAACTTTTTTATCTTTTATGGGTAGCTTTAAAACTCTTAAGACATCCAAGTTTGTCTCTATGGTATGCCTTAACTCTTGCGGTGGTAAGTCATAATCAAATACGTTATTTAAAAGGAGATTTTTTTTACTGTTGTATCCAATTTTTATTTTAGCACCACTTATAAAAGATAGTATTGCTCCTCTGTCTCCCTCGGTAGTATTGATAACCAGATCATACTCTTTTTTTCTGATATCTAGACTAAATTCTATTTCATTAATTAATCTTTTTAAACCTTTTTTTGATTTGATTTTTGCCCTATCATATATAATAATTTCATTTATATTTGGATTCAGAGTTATCATCTCCTCTGTACCCTTGTTAAGCGCTACATCAATTTTTGCTTGAGGATAAGCAAGTTTTAGGTTTTTTATAAGTGGAGTTATCAGTAATACATCGCCTATATTTCTAAACTTCATTATCAAAATTTTCATTTTACATACTTCCAAAATGTGTATTGTGCGTATAATTTCGATATGATATATCCTCTAAAGCCCTCCAGAAAACCCAATTTTATAAAATATAATTTAAAAAATGTCCAAGTCGGGTTTATCATAGCTTTTATGGTATCTCTTTTTGCATTTAATGAAGAGTATCTGTTTTGTTTGTCTATAAATTCATCTATCGTTTCGTAAGCGTAATGTAAAAAATGATTTTTAAATACTCCTGTTTTTTCTTTTGTTATTACTCTTTCGTGTACCTCACTATCATTAAAATGAGCAAAATTTTTATCAAAAAGTCTGATAGTAGCATCAGGATACAAACCGCATCTTTTTATAGGTTTGCCAAAGAAGTAGTTTAGCCTAGGGATGTAGTATGCCCTGTAGCTCTCTTGTCCTACTCTTTTTTCTATCTCATTTTTAAGCTCTTTTGTTATAACCTCATCGCTATCAAGAACAAAAACCCAGTCGTTTGTCGTATTGTTAACCGCGTATTGCTTCTGTTTTCCAAAACCCATCCACTCTTTTTCTAAAATTTTTACTCCAAAGCTTTTTGCTATATCTATAGTGTTGTCATTTGAGCCGCTATCCACTATGACAATCTCATCGGCAAAACCACAAGAGCTCAATACCTCTTTTAGGTATTTTTGGGAGTTTTTTGTTATCATAGCAATAGAAATTTTTATACTCATTTATATATCTCTTCATATTGATTTTTCCATTTTTTGTGAAACCAAAACCACTCATCCGGCTTTTGTCTTATAACTTTTTCTATTATATTAGCCTGTTCTTGTGTTGTTTTTAAAATATCATTGTCAATATCTTCTGTTTTTATAGGCGTTATTTTATCATAAAATGTAACGGTGTAATTTTTATAGTCATCCGTTGTTATAAAAGCCGGTATTATTACCGCATCCATTTTTCTTGCCAAGAGAGAAGTGCTATGAGTTTGTCTTGCTTTTTTTCCAAAAAAGTCTATAAGAACTCCATCTTTTTCAGATGTATTTTGATCTACTAAAAGTCCAAGCAATCTACCTTGTTTCAAGGCTCTCATCATACCTCTAAAAGCCCCGTTTTTGTTTAATACTTCTATATTAAACTGTTCCCTGTTTTTCTTTAAAATTGTATCCAGCCTTTTTGTATCTAATGCTCTTCCAACTCCGGTAATTGGTTTATCGAAGGCAGATAATGCAAGAGATATGAGCTCCCAATTGCCATAATGAGCAGTTATGAGTATGATTTTTTGATTGTTTTTTATGGCATCCTCCAAAATATTTTTGTTTTTAAAAGTTACTTTTTTTGCCAATTCCTCTTTCGAAATGCCTTGATTTTTTATAAAGTCGGCTAAAAAATAGACCAGGTTTTTATAGCATTTTTTAGTTATCTCCTCTTTTTCCTTCTTGCTTAACACCTCTCCAAAGGCAAAGTCAAGGTTTGTTTTTATGATCTTTTTATGTTTTGCATCAAAAAAGTATATAAGATGATATATGCCATTTAGTATAGGATGCAGCAAAAAATCAGGCAAAACTCTTACTAAAAATCTAAAAAAATAAAATAGATACAGATATATTTTATCCATTCAAAAGCCTTCTTGCCATCGCAATTATCTTCTTTTCATCTATATTTCTTATACACATATCCTTTTTGTCTAAATTATTAGCGTCAATCTCTTTTTTGCAATCAATAGTTAAATTTATATCCGTTTTAAAGCTATTTCTTTTGCTAGGAGTCGGCCCATATATGGTTATGCTAGGTCTATTTAGTGCCCAAGCAAAATGAGTAGGACCACTATCTCCTCCTATAATAAGATCCATTTTAGATACAAGAGCTTTTAATGCATTTAAGTCGGTTCTTCTTAACTTTTTAGCATCTGAATTTTCCGATATAAAATCAGCATCTCTCTCCTCTTTTTCATTTCCCCATGAGAGTAGAAAATTTGCATCTATTGAGTTGACAATATTTAGATATTTTTCTTTAGGGTAAACTTTACTATCCCAACTTGAGCCTAAAATGATAAGTATATTTTTCTTATCATTGCGTAGATATTGCTCTATATTTTTTTGGCTTTTTAGATCGAAAAACAAAGATGGCTGTTTATCTTGAATGTTATCTTCACTATAATTGATATTTAAACTTTTGGCTATAAGCTTATAATTTCTTATGATTATATTTTCCTCATATGGTATATAAAATCTATAATCATAAATAAAAGATGCTAACTTTTCCCTTATCGAGTTTTTATCAAAGCCATAGCTCCTGCCTAATATTTTAGAGATAATAGCTGATTTTATAAGCCCCTGTAGATCTACAACTTTATCATATTTTTTATACTTCAATATCTTTTTTAATTCCTTAAGCGGCTCTTTTTTTAAACGAATTTTTATAATATTGTCAATGTAAGGGTTGTACTCAAGCACCCCTGCAAATCTCTCTTCACAAAACCAATCTATCTCTATATCTTTTAGCTCTTCTTTTATGATCTGTGGTAAAAATGAAGCATGCACTATATCGCCAAGTGCAGAAAGTTTTATAATGGCTAATCTCACTTTTACCCTTTTTTAGATACAATTATACAAAAATAATCTAAAAATTGAGATAAAACATGATATGTATATTTGACTGTGAGACTATACCTGATGTTGAGTTGGCAAAGAGTGAGTTTGGATTGGAAGGCGAGGGGGCTCAGGTTTCTGTTGAAGCTTTTAGACTTCAGGAGGAGAAGAGCGGACACTCTTTTTTACCTCTTCCTTTTCATCAAGTAGTAGCTATCAGTGCTGTTATTTGTGATGATTTTGGTAGGTTTGATAGAGTTAGCACTATTGGAGGAGAGAGCGAAAAGGAGATGATAGAGGGCTTTTTGGGTTTTATTGACAAAAAACAGCCTAAACTTGTTAGCTTTAACGGTAGAGCTTTTGATATGCCTATGCTTCTTTTAAGAGCTATGAAGTATAACCTTACATGCCCGGCATATTTTGAAAAAGAGAATAGAGACTTAAATAAAAACAAGTGGGATAATTACCGCTCAAGATACAGTGACAGGTTTCATGTTGACTTGATGGATCATATAGGGGAGTTTGGAGCGGTTAGGGGGCTAAAGCTTGATACGGTTTGTAAGATGATTGGGCTTCCGGGAAAGTATGATGTGCATGGAGATGAGGTTGTTGCTCTTTATTATGCTAATGAGATAGAAAAGATAAAAGAGTATTGTGAAAGTGATGTTTTAAATACCTACTGGCTCTATTTAAAGTATGAGCTGTTAAAGGGTAATCTAACAAAAGAAGAGTATCTAAGCAATATCGATGATATGTCTAAAAAACTTGAAAGTAAGAAGTCATACAGTAAAATTTTTAAAGAATTTATAAAAATGGAGATAGATAGATGAATATAACAATGGTAGGTACCGGATATGTAGGACTGGTAACAGGTACTTGTTTTGCCGAGATGGGAAACAGTGTAACTTGTGTAGATATAGATAAAAAAAAGATAGAAGATTTAAAAAAAGGGATCATTCCCATATATGAGCCTGGGCTTGAGCCGATGGTAAAGAAGAACTATGAAGCTAAGACTTTAAAATTTACTACCGACATTAAAGAAGCATTGAAAAAATGTGAAGCTGTTTTCATAGCCGTAGGAACTCCGATGGGTGAAGATGGTAGTGCCGATTTACAATATGTTTTGGCTGTTGCAAAAGATATAGGAAAGTATATGCAAAACTATATTGTAGTAGTTGATAAGTCCACAGTTCCGGTTGGTACGGCTGACAAAGTGGAAGAGACTATAAAAGAGGAGCTTAAAAAAAGAGGAGTAGAGATAGAGTTTGATGTGGTAAGTAATCCGGAATTTTTAAAAGAGGGAGCGGCAATCTCAGACTTTATGAAACCTGACAGGGTAGTTATCGGAGCAAAAAGCAGCAGAGCTATGGAGACGATGAAAGAGTTATATAGACCTTTTACGCTAAATCACGAGAGATTTATAGGTATGGATGTAAAAAGTGCAGAGCTTACAAAGTATGCTGCCAATGCGATGCTCGCAACCAAGATATCATTTATGAATGAGATGAGTCAGATAGCTAAAAAAGTAGGGGCAGATATAAATATGGTGCGCCATGGTATAGGAAGCGATAAAAGGATAGGCTACAGTTTTATATATCCCGGATGCGGATATGGCGGAAGCTGTTTTCCAAAAGATGTAAACGCTCTTGTAAGGATCGCTGAAGATTGTGGGTATGAGCCAAAGATCATTCCTGCAGTTGAAGAGGTTAATGCCGCTCAAAAACTTGAGATAGTAAAAATGGTAACTAAAAAATTTGGTGAAGATTTAACCGGCAAATGCTTTGGTATATGGGGACTTAGCTTTAAGCCGGAGACTGATGATATGAGAGAAGCTCCATCTATCGTTATCATCAAAGAGCTCATAAAAAGAGGGGCAAAGATAAGCGTATATGATCCAAAGGCTATGGATGATGCGAAAAGTTTTTGGTTAAAAGATATAGAGATAGAGTATAAAGATAGTAAGTATGATGTCTTAAATGGCTCGGATGCTATGATTTTGATAACAGAGTGGAAGGAGTTTAGAAGTCCTGACTTTGAAGAGATAAAAAAGAGGCTTAAAGAGCCTGTTGTCTTTGATGGTAGAAATCAGTATGATAAAAAGAGACTAAAAGAGATCGGGTTTGAATACTACCAGATAGGAGTAGCATAATATGTCCAATCAAAAGATTGCAGTCATTGACTACAACATGGGTAACCTAAGTAGTGTAAAAAATGCTTTTTTAAAAAAAAGTGTTAGTGTTGATATCGTAAGTAACCCGGAAAAATTATCTTTATATGATAAGATAGTGCTTCCCGGAGTTGGAGCTTTTGGTGACGCTATGGAGCACCTAAGAAGCAATGCAATGGATGAAGCTATAAAAGAGTACGCTAAAAGCGGAAAGCCACTTCTTGGTATCTGTCTAGGTATGCAACTTTTGTTTTATAGGAGTGAAGAGTTTGGCTCGCATATAGGGCTAGGTCTTATAAGTGGAGATATAAGGTATTTTGATGCGAAAAAGTTTCCAAAAAGATTAAAAGTGCCACACATGGGGTGGAATAAACTATTTGTGCAAAAAGAGTCTGCACTGCTGAAAGATTTGCCACAAAGCTTTTATCTCTACTTTGTTCACTCTTACCATGCAGTTTGTGATGAAGAGTTTGTGATAGGAAAAACTTTGTATGGCTATGAGTTTGTCAGCGCAGTAAACAAAGATAATATCTACGGCTTCCAGCCACACCCTGAAAAATCACACGATAACGGACTAAAAATAGTAGAAAATTTTATCAAGGAAGTTTGATGGATATATTACCTGCGATTGATCTAAAAGACGGTAAGGCTGTGAGACTTAGTAAAGGCTTGATGGAGAGCGCCAAGATATACAGTGACGAGCCTTGGGAAGTGGCTAAAAAGTTTGAGGAGCTTGGTAGTAGATGGGTTCATCTTGTTGATTTAAACGGAGCTTTTAAGGGAGAGCCTGCAAATTTGGAGCAGATAAAAAAGATAAGAAACAATTGCAATCTTTCCATAGAAGTTGGAGGTGGCATAAGGGATGAGGACACTATCAAGATGTATATGGATCTTGGTGTCGATAGAGTTATACTCGGATCAGTGGCTTTAAGGGATCCGGATTTCGTCAAAGAGATGGCAAAAAAGTACAGAGTGGTAGTTGGCATAGATGCGAAGGATGGTTATGTTGCAGTCGAAGGATGGGCTGAGGTTAGCTCTGTGAAAGCAACAAAACTTGCCAAAGAGTTTGGCAATGTGGGAGTTGAGGCGATAATTTGTACCGATATCTCCAAAGATGGGATGTTAAGTGGAATAAATATTGCCTTTACGGAGGATATAGCTAAGGTAAGTGGTGTAGATACAATTGCCAGCGGCGGGCTAAAGGGTATAGAAGATATAGTAAAATGTAAAGATAGTGGTCTTATAAGAGGTGTTATAGTTGGAAAAGCTTTTTATGAGGGTAAGATAGATTTAGAAAAAGCGTTTAAAGTAATCTAAAACTATAGTAAGATATAATTAGCGATTAGTTATATTATCTTCAAAAAACAAAAAAAAGGAAGAAAAATTGAAACTTTTAGTAGTTGATGATAGCTCAACAATGAGAAGAATTATAAAAAATACGCTTGCTAGGATCGGTCACAAGGATGTATTAGAGGCTGAAAACGGTAAAGAGGCTTGGAGTATAATGCAAGCTAACAGTGATATAGATGTGCTCATAACAGACTGGAATATGCCTGAGATGAATGGCTTAGAACTTGTTAAAAAAGTTAGAGCAGAGAGCAAATATGAAGATCTCCCCATTATAATGGTTACTACCGAGGGTGGAAAAAAAGAGGTTATAACTGCATTAAAAGCAGGTGTAAATAACTACATAGTAAAACCTTTTACTCCACAAGTTTTAAAAGAGAAGCTTGAGGATGTTTTGGGTTAATGTATGGAGAAAAGTTTTTATGAGCTACAGATAATTCCATCCCATTTTATTGATATCTTTTCCGATTTTATTATGGACTTGGGCGTTGAGGCTATAGAGCTTAAAGAAAAGGCTATCATCGTCAGAAGCAAAGATGATACTAGTGAGATAGAGTGGGGCGTTCAAGAGTTTGCCAAAAATATTTCTAAAATAACAGAGACTGAAATAGAGGTAAAAACTGTAAAATCTATAAAAAAAGATGAGGATTGGATAGAAAAATATAAAAACTCCATAACCCCTATAGAAGTCGGTAAATTTTACATACATCCTTCATGGATGCCTGAAAAAAAGGATAAGATCGATATACTGATAGATCCTGCACTTAGCTTTGGCACAGGTCATCATGAAACTACAAGCTCTTGTTTGGAGATTTTGGGTGATATAGTTAAAAAAAATGATGAGTTTTTAGATGTTGGTTGCGGGAGTGGTATACTCTCTATAGCAGCATCAAAACTAGGAGCTATAGTGGATCTTTGTGATAGCGATAGTTTAAGTGTGGAGAGTGCAAAGAAAAATTTTAAGCTAAATGGTGTCAGATATAGAGATATATGGGTAGGCTCTGCAAACGATACTTTAAAAAAGTATGATGTTGTAGTTGCCAATATTGTAGCTGATGTTTTGGTAATGATCAATAGAGATTTAAAAAAAAGATTGGAGCCGGATGCAACTCTTATACTCTCGGGTATATTAGATAAGTATTTAGACAAAGTACTGGAGAGCTTTAAAGAGTTAAAGACGGTAAATATTATAAAAAAAGGTGAGTGGAGAACACTACATCTGAAAAAAGGTTAAAAAGTGGCAAAAAACAGTAGTAATAAAAATCAAAAAAACAATAAAAACGGTAATTTTTTTAATGACAACCCATTGTTGGTATTTGCAATATTTTCTATCATAATTATACTTATATTTAAGAGTTTTGCAAATCCGTCTAGTGGGATTTCAGGTATACAGGAGAGTGCCTTTGGAAATCAAGGAAGAGTTATAACTAGAAACGTGAACTATTCGCAGATAAAAAACCTCATTAAAAACAAAGAGGTTCAAGATGTGGCAATAGGCCAGACTATCATAAAAGCAGTAGCTAGTAATGGTGGAGAGAAGATCATATATATAGCTAAGAAAGTTGGCGATGATCCTACTTTGATACCATTATTGGAGAAAAACAAAGTTGCATACTCGGCTTTTAGTGAAACAAACTGGTTTAGCGAGCTGCTTTTTTCTTGGATACTTCCTATCTTTATATTTTTTGGTATTTGGATGTTTTTGGCAAACAGGATGCAAAAAAATATCGGTGGCGGTATATTGGGGATGGGAAGCAGTAAAAAGCTTGTCAATTCTGAAAAACCAAATACCAAATTTTCCGATGTTGCAGGAGTAGAAGAGGCAAAAGAAGAAGTGAAGGAGATAGTTGACTTTCTAAAACATCCGGATAGATACTTAAGGTTAGGGGCTAAGATACCTAAGGGTGTGCTTCTGGTAGGACCTCCCGGAACCGGTAAAACACTACTTGCTAAAGCTGTTGCGGGAGAGGCTGATGTTCCTTTCTTCTCGGTTTCGGGATCATCTTTTATAGAGATGTTTGTAGGAGTTGGAGCAAGTAGAGTAAGAGATCTTTTTGAAGGGGCGAAGAAAGAGGCGCCTTCTATAGTTTTTATAGATGAGATTGATGCCATAGGGAAGAGTAGGGCAGCTGCCGGCAATCTTGGGGGTAATGATGAAAGAGAGCAAACTCTAAATCAACTCTTAGCAGAGATGGATGGATTTGATAGTGATAATGCTCCCGTTATTGTTTTGGCTGCAACAAACAGACCTGAAGTTTTAGATCCTGCTCTTTTGAGACCCGGTAGATTTGATAGACAGGTTTTGGTTGACAAGCCTGATTTTAAAGGTAGAGTTCAGATACTAAAAGTGCATATAAAAGGTATAAAACTTGCAAAAGATATAGACCTTGAAGAGATAGGAAGACTCACAGCCGGGCTTGCCGGAGCTGATCTTGCCAATATCATTAATGAAGCAGCACTTTTAGCCGGTAGAAATAACCAAAAAGAGGTCAAACAAAAAGATTTGGTTGAAGCTGTTGAGAGAGCGATAGCCGGTCTTGAAAAGAAAAGTAGAAGGATAAACGCAAAAGAAAAGAGGATCGTAGCTTATCATGAGAGTGGCCATGCTTTGATAGCCGAAACTACCAAGGGTGCCAAAAAAGTTTCAAAAGTTTCTATCATTCCAAGAGGCTTGGCAGCACTTGGTTATACGCTTAATACCCCTGAAGAGAATAAATACCTTATGCAAAAGCATGAATTGATAGCCGAGGTTGATACACTGCTTGGAGGCAGAGCGGCAGAACAAGTTTTTATCAAAGAGATTTCAACCGGGGCTGGAAATGATCTGGAAAGGGCGACTGATATTATAAAGGCTATGGTTAGCATGTATGGCATGAGTGAAGTTGCGGGACTAATGGTGCTTGAGAAACAGCAAAACAGGTTTATACCCGGAGCTACCAGCAAAGATTATAGTGAAAAGATGGCTGAAAATCTTGATGAATATGTTAAAAATATGCTTGATGAGAGATATAAAAGAGTTTTATCAACTCTTGAAACATACAGTGAAGCTATAGAAAATATCGTAAAAGAACTTTTTGAAAAAGAGACTATCGAGGGTGAGCTTGTTAGAAAGATTATAAAAGAGTTTGAAGAGAAAAAAGGAATTGTAAGAGAAGAGGATGAAAAAAGCGATATAGAGCAAGCTGAAAATGGTTTGAAAAATAGTGAGAACAGAGACGAAAACAGCAGTAAAGATAAAGGTGAAGAAGAGTAGCTTATGATATGTAGAAAAACAGAGCTTATAGCAAAAGAGGGCTGGAGGTACATCCTTGCCTTTGTTTTATTAGCTCTGTTTAGCTTGGCTTTTGATCTTGAGCTTTTCTCTTTTTTATTTTTTATATTAGCTGTACTTTTTGCCTATATATTTAGAAACCCTGAGAGAGTTCCTTATGAGTTTGATGAGATGTCTCTGCTCTCTCCTATAGATGGTAAAGTAACTTATATAGGCAAGGTGTATGAGGGGGATATTTATAAAAAAGATATGCTTCTTATATCTATAAAGAGCTCTGTTTTAGATCTTTCTATATATAGAAATCCAGCCGATTTAACAATAAAAAAAACTATCCCAACTCATGGGCTTTTTTTAGATAGTCGGTCTTCTAAGGCAAAATACCTAAATGAAAGAGTTGAAATAATTGCCAAAAAAGATGACATAGATCTTTTTATAAGAGTGATTGCGGGTAGATATGCTAAAAAGATATATGCTTTTTGTTCCGATTTTAAAAAGGTGCGTTTAGGTGATAGGTCACTTCTTGTAACTGATGGGACTATCGACATCTATCTTCCTGTGGAGTTTAGAGCAAAAGTTGCTTTGCAAGAGAGAGTTAGATCTGGTGAGAGTGTATTAGGCTATTTTCTGAAAACCGATGCAAAAAAATAGATCTCATCTTATCTTTATACTTCCCAATCTTTTTACAGCGGCAAGCGCTTTTATGGGGGTATTGAGTATTATATCATCATCTAAAGGCAACTTTGAAAAAGCGGTATATTTTATACTGTTATCACTTATCTTTGACGGGCTTGACGGAAGAGTTGCAAGGATGACAAAAGCTACGACAAAATTTGGAGCGGAGTTTGATTCTCTGGCGGATTTGGTGGCTTTTGGGGTTGCACCTGCAATGCTCTTTTATTTTGATATTGGTTACAGATATGGAAAAGTGGGATCGCTACTTAGTGCACTTTTTGTACTTTTTGGTGCTATCAGACTGGCAAGATTTAATGTAACATCTCCAAAAGATGAGCCTTCGGTTTTTATAGGGGTTCCTATACCTACTGCTGCTGTATTTGTCAGCATCTGGATACTTTTTTCAGTAAAGTACCATATGAACTCACCTATATTTGATGGATTGATACTCTTTTTTATGGGTTTGGTCTCTATCTTGATGGTTAGCAATATAAGATATCCAAGTTTTAAAAAGATAGACTTAAAAAAAGCAAATCTAAAAAAAGCTCTTATAGCCATTATCATTCTTTTCTCTTTTGTTTACCTCTATCTAGTAGAATCTATCGCCATAATTTTTACCGTTTATATCTTATATGGTGTCATAAGAGGTTATAGAAATTTTATTAAACGAAAAAAAATTGCAAAAAATGATAAAATTTAGTATAATATGTAAAATTTTAAAAGGAGAGGCGATGAATCATTCAATGGTTGGTACCATAAAAGCTAAAAAATTTTTACCTAAGATCGAGATAAAAAACTCTCTCCTGCTGCTCTCACTGTAACATCAGTTATTAACAACTACGATAACCAAAACACTTAATATAAAAAACTAAAATAAGGATAAATATGAAAACTATAAAAATATTTGATACAACTTTAAGAGATGGAGAGCAAAGCCCCGGAGCTTCAATGAATACTGAAGAGAAGATAAGGATAGCTTTACAGCTTGAAAAATTGGGAGTTGACATCATAGAGGCAGGTTTTGCTGCTGCTAGTAGTGGTGATAGTGAAGCTATTAGTCGTATAAGTGAGCAGGTGCAAAAAAGCACTGTTTGTTCACTTGCAAGAGCTTTACCCAAAGATATAGAAGCTGCGGCAAAAGCTATAGAGAAGGCAAAGCATAGAAGAATCCACACCTTTATAGCAACAAGTCCCATACACATGGAGTATAAGTTGAAAATGTCTCCTGAAACCGTTATAAAAAGAGCCATCGAAGCTGTG
>Ga0256840_1003685_pt1 | contig 12135 bp, 11 predicted proteins | sample 355202metaG_FD_185969 | JGI IMG/M metagenome (GOLD analysis project Ga0256840, IMG submission 185969) | Hydrothermal vent microbial communities from Mid Atlantic Ridge, Atlantic Ocean - 355-202 | ecosystem: Environmental > Aquatic > Marine > Hydrothermal vents | place: Atlantic Ocean: Mid...
CTATTTTTAAATATGGTTTAAACTACATTACAAACTGTTTGTTAAACGCTTTAAATCAAGGAAATATAAATATTATGAAATTTTTGTCATGTACTTAGATTGTATTGTTAAATAGTTATAAAGTAAAGCGTATAATTTGGTTGTTTAGACTTAAATGCCTTACTTTGTAGACTAAAAAAAAACAACTATTATTTATGAAAAATATTATTTTACTTTTTGCTATTACAATTTTTTTATTTGGATGTTCAAAAGATGAACCTGTAGCTTCAAGTTGTCCAAAACTTAAAAATTTAGGCGTAAGCGATTTAACAAATACGGCAGTTAATTTTACATGGAATGGTTTTGATAATGCTTCTTTATATCAAGTCGAATATGGAGAATTAGGTTTTGCTTTAGGAACAGGAACTAGTTTGTCTGCTCCAAATCCTTATGCAAATGTAACTGATTTATTGCCTCAAACTCAATATGCATTTTACGCAAGAGTTTATTGTAATGCAGACCAAAAATATAGCGATTGGTCTGGACCTTATGTGTTTATTACTTTAGAACATAATCAATATTGTGATAACCCATCTAATCTTTCGGTTAGTTTATATAGCAATGCAGTATCGCATAATCACGTTATTTTGAATTGGGCTGATGCTGATTTTGATGGTGTACAAGTTGAATATGGCGCACATGGTTTTGTTTTAGGTAACGGAACAATAAAAATTGTTGATTATACAGTTTATCCAACCAGTGTAGAAATTGATAATTTGCAAGCAGATACTTCGTATGATTTTTATATTAGAAATCAATGCGATACGGCAGGTTTTAGCGACTGGATTGGACCACTTGTAGTTGATACGCTTTCAGAACCATACAATGAAAATTGTTTAGATCCAGTTAATTTTACATTAGATGAAATTTATACTACCAGTGGTAGTGATCATTTGGTTTTTAGTTGGGATGCTTTGAATGGCGAAACAACTTGGCAGCTTCATCAAGTTGTTCATGGTAATACTTTTGATTCAGGATCTACTTTAGATACAAGTTATAACCCTATTCATTTAACAAATTACACTACTAATGGTGTTGAATATGATTTTTATGTAAAATCTAATTGTAGTACAGATGGTTATAGTGGTTGGGTTGGACCAATTACGATTGTTGGGCCATAATAATTGTATCATTTTTTTACTGTAAAATAGATGTAAAAAAAAATAAAAAAATATTTAAAATTCAACATTTAGAATTATCTTTGTAGGCATAAAAAATAATAATTATGCAAACAAATTCTTTTGTGTCAAGACATATTGGTCCACGTGAAAACGATGTGCAAGAAATGTTAAAGACTATTGGTGTTACATCTTTAGATGAGTTAATTTTTAATACCATTCCGTCAGATATTCGATTAAAAGCTGAGTTGGATTTACCAAAGCCAATGAGTGAAATTGAATTTGCATCGCATATAAATGAATTAGCAAATAAAAATAAGGTATATAAATCATATATTGGTTTAGGCTATAACGAAGCAATTTTACCAGCAGTTATACAACGTAATATTTTTGAAAACCCAAGTTGGTATACTTCATATACGCCATATCAAGCTGAAATATCTCAAGGTAGGTTAGAAGCGTTGTTAAATTACCAAACTATGATTAGTGATTTGACAGGCTTTAAAATGGCAAACTCATCATTGTTAGACGAAGGTACAGCAGCAGCCGAAGCCATGATAATGCTTTATAATGATAGAAGCAGAGCGCAAAAAAAAGCAAATGCTGTTATTTTTTATGTCTCTAACGAAGTATTGCCACAAACAATTTCTATTTTAAAAACACGTTCAAAACCTTTGGGTATTGAATTGGTTTTTGTTAATCATACCGAAGTAAAATTTGATGAAAAAGCTTTTGGAGCAATAGTGCAATACCCGGCAAAACACGGTAAAGTTTACGATTATACAGATTTTATAACAAAAGCACATAATAATGAAATTAAAGTAGTTGTTGCAGCAGATTTATTAAGTTTAACACTTTTAAAATCGCCTGCAGAAATGGGCGCAGATGTAGCAGTTGGTACAACACAACGTTTTGGTATTCCGTTAGGTTATGGCGGTCCACACGCAGGTTATTATGCTACTTCAGATAAATACAAACGTAAAATTCCGGGTAGAATTATAGGTGTTACATTAGATGCTGATGGAAAAAGAGCTTTGCGTATGGCTTTACAAACAAGAGAGCAGCATATTAAAAGAGAAAAAGCAACCTCAAATATATGTACAGCTCAAGTTTTATTAGCAGTAATGGCTGGTATGTATGCAGTATATCATGGTGCTGAAGGTTTAAAAAATATTGCAACAAAAATGCATTCATTTGCAAATACTTTAGATGAAGGAATTAAAAAATTAGGATTAACACAACAAAACACCTCTTATTTTGATACTTTAAAAGTAAAAGTGTCAAGTTCAGAAAAAATAAAGTTTGTAGCAGAACGCAATGAGATGAATTTTTTAATTATTGATGATGCAACCATTGGTATTTCTTTAAACGAAACGACTACAGTTGACGATGTTAATTTAATTTTATCAATTCTTGCAGAAGCAGAGCATTTAGATGAAGTTTATATGAATAATTGTTCTATTTGTTCAAGTTTGCCACTAAGTTTAAAACGGACTTCAGATTTTTTAACAAACGAAGTCTTTAAAAAGTATCATTCAGAAACAGAAATGATGCGCTATGTTAAAAGGTTAGAAAATAAAGATATATCATTAACCGACTCTATGATTTCTTTAGGTTCGTGTACCATGAAATTAAATGCAGCGTCAGAAATGTTACCGTTAAGTACACCAAAATGGAACAATATACATCCATTTGTGCCAAGAAGCCAAGCTTTGGGTTATCGTGAAATGATTCATAATTTAGAACATTATTTAAATGTAATTACAGGTTTTGATGCAACATCTTTACAACCAAATTCAGGTGCTCAAGGCGAATATGCAGGCTTAATGACAATTAGAGCATATCATAAAAAAAATAACGAATCACATAGAAATATATGTTTAATTCCCGCTTCAGCACATGGAACAAATCCAGCATCAGCTGTAATGGCAGGAATGAAAGTTGTAGTTACAAAAACTTCGAATAACGGAAATATAGATGTAGAGGATTTAAGAGAAAAAGCAGAGTTACACAAAGATAATTTAGCGGCATTAATGGTAACTTATCCTTCTACACACGGTGTTTTTGAATCGGCAATAAAAGAAATAACAAAAATTATTCATGCAAATGGCGGTCAAGTATATATGGACGGAGCAAATATGAATGCACAAGTTGGCTTAACAAACCCAGCAGAAATCGGTGCAGATGTCTGTCATTTAAATTTGCATAAAACGTTTGCAATTCCACATGGTGGCGGCGGACCAGGAGTTGGACCAATTTGTGTTAAAGAACATTTGGCTGAATTTTTGCCTACAAACCCCATTATTAAAACTGGTGGAAAACATGCTATTTCAGCAATTTCGGCAGCGCCTTATGGCTCAGCTTTGGTAGATTTGATTTCGTATAGTTATATAAAAATGTTAGGTAATGATGGTTTAACGGCATCAACAAAATATGCTATTTTAAATGCAAATTATTTAAAAGTTGCCTTAGAAAAACACTATAAAATTTTATATGCAGGCGAAAAAGGCTTTGCAGCTCATGAAATGATAGTTGATTTTAGAGAATTTAAAGAAAAAGGAATTGAAGTTACCGATGTTGCAAAACGATTAATGGACTTTGGTTTTCATGCGCCAACAGTATCTTTTCCTGTAGCAGGAACTTTAATGATTGAACCAACCGAAAGTGAATCGAAAGAAGAAATAGATCGTTTTGTTGATGCAATGGTTCAGATTAAAAAAGAAATAGATGCTTATGTAGCAGGAACGGATTCTGTTTTGAAAAACGCACCACATACCGAAGATATGCTAACAGCAGATGATTGGCAGTTTACATATTCTCGTAAAGAAGCTGCTTTTGCATTAGACTTTGTAAGAGGTAATAAATACTGGGCGCCTGTAAGAAGAGTAGATGACGCTTATGGAGATAGAAATTTGGTATGTTCTTGTAACCCAATAGAAGATTATATGGATTAATGCATGTTTGTAAAATAATGAATAATATATTTCAGAAATGAAGTTTAAAAGTTACATATTCGATTTTGGAGATGTGTTTATCAATTTAGATAAAACAGCAACTTTTGTGGAGTTGCAAAAATTTGGATTGACAGAATTTACAGAAGAAATGTTATTGCAAAACATGCAATATGAAAAAGGCTTGTTGACTACTGATGAATTTCTTACATTTTATCAAAATCAATTTCCAAGTGCAGTAAAAGAAGATTTAAAAACGGCATGGAATAAAATATTACTCGATTTTCCTAAATATAGATTAGAATTTATTGAGACGTTTTCAAAAAAACACAATTGCTATTTGTTAAGTAATATTAATGATATGCATTTAACCTCTATTAAAAATAATTTAGGTTTAACATTTTATAATCGTTTTTTAGCTTGTTTTAAAAAGGTATATTATACGCACGAAATTCATTTAAGAAAGCCAGATAAATCAATTTTTGAATTTGTTTTTGAAGACGCAAATATAAATCCAAAAGAAAGTTTTTTTGTAGACGATACTTTAGAGAATATTCAAACCGCAAAGCAATATGGAGTAAAGTGTTGGCATATAGATCCATTTGATGACGATATTGTACTGTTAGAAGATATTTTAGAGATTATGTAATTGCTTTTTTTTTGAATTTATTTCGTGTAAACTTTGTTTTTCATTTATAAAAATAGATTACATTTGTGTTTCGATTTAATATTATCATCCGTTAAGGAAAAAAATCAATTATTGATGAAAAAAATAACCAAATCAACCTATATCAATTGGTATAAAGACATGCTTTTTTGGCGTAAATTTGAAGATAAACTAGCACAAGTTTATATTCAGCAAAAAGTAAGAGGCTTTTTACATTTATATAATGGACAAGAAGCTGTTTTAGCTGGTGCATTGCACGCAATGGATTTAACACAAGATAAAATGATTACGGCTTATCGTAATCACGTACAACCTATCGGAATGGGTGTTGATCCTAAAAAAGTATTTGCAGAACTGTATGGTAAAGTAACAGGAACATCTAAAGGAATGGGTGGTTCGATGCATATTTTTTCTAAAGAACACCGTTTTTATGGAGGTCATGGTATTGTTGGTGGTCAAATTCCGTTAGGAGCAGGAATTGCTTTTGGCGATAAATACCACGACAGAAAAGGAGTAACATTAACCTATTTTGGTGATGGAGCAGCACGTCAAGGTTCTTTACACGAAACTTTTAATATGGCAATGCTTTGGAAACTACCAGTAGTTTTTATAGTTGAAAATAACGGTTATGCAATGGGAACTTCAGTTGCAAGAACATCAAATCATTTAGAATTATGGAAACTTGGTTTGGCATATGAAATGCCATGTGAACCTGTAGATGGTATGAATCCTGTTGCGGTTGCAGAAGCAATGGATAAAGCAATTAGTAGAGCAAGAAAAGGAGATGGACCAACGTTTTTAGAAATGAAAACCTATCGATATAGAGGTCACTCAATGAGTGATGCACAACATTACAGAACAAAAGATGAAGTGGCAGAATACAAAAAAATAGATCCAATCACTCAGGTTTTAGATGTAATTAAAGAAAAAAAATATTTAAACGAAGATGAAATTATCGAAATTCAAAATGATGTAAAATCTCGTGTGCAAGAATGTGTAGATTTTGCAGAAGAATCTGCTTATCCTGAAATAAAACAATTATACGACATGGTTTATGAGCAAGAAGATTTTCCGTTTATAAAACATAGATAAATTAATGATGAATTATTCAATTCAAAAATTAACGTTAAAAATAAAAATTACATAAGATGGCAGAAATAATTACAATGCCTCGCTTAAGCGATACAATGACTGAAGGAGTAGTAGCTGCTTGGTTGAAAAAAGTTGGAGAAAAAATAGAAGAAGGCGATATACTTGCAGAAATTGAAACAGACAAAGCAACAATGGAGTTTGAATCTTTTAGCGAAGGTGTTTTGCTTTATATTGGTTTAGAAGAAGGTAAAGCAGCACCTGTAGATTCTCTTTTGGCTATTATTGGTAGCGAAGGCGAAAATATAGACGAGTTAATTAAAGAATTTAATACGAATCCTGCTGTCAAAGAAGTAGTAAAAGAAACACCAAAAAAAGAAGAAAAGCCTACAGTAACAAAAACAGAAGCAACTAAAAAAGTTGCAAGTAAGCAAGTAGTAGCGGTTACAAAATCAGCACCAATTGAGGTTGTAACAAATACAGGTAGAATATTTATTTCTCCATTAGCTAAAAAGTTAGCAAATGAAAAAGGCATCGATATTAGAACTGTTACTGGTACAGGCGAAAATGGCAGAATTGTAAAAAGAGATGTTGAATTTTACAATCCATCGCAGATAGGTAATGCCGTTGCACCATTTGTTGCAGTAGGAGAAGAAAGTTTTGAAGAAATTACCAATTCGCAAATGCGAAAAGTAATTGCTCGTAGATTAGGAGAATCTAAATTTTCGGCACCACATTATTATCTAAATGTAGAATTTAATATGGATAATGCAATTGCATTCCGTAAACAATTTAATTCAGTACCAGATACTAAAATTTCGTTTAATGACATTGTAGTAAAAGCAACCGCTTTAGCATTAAAAATGCATCCACAAGTAAATTCACAATGGTTTGATGATAGAATGAAATTAAACCATCATGTACATATTGGTGTAGCCGTTGCGGTTCAAGATGGCTTGTTAGTACCTGTGGTTAAGTTTGCAAATGAGCAAAAATTACAACAAATTGGTGCAGCAGTAAAAGAGCTGGCAGGTAAAGCAAGAAATAAAAAATTACAACCAAACGAAATGGAAGGTTCAACATTTACCATTTCTAATTTAGGCATGTTTGGTATAACAGACTTTACATCAATTATTAATCAACCAAACTCAGCAATTTTATCTGTTGGAGCAATTGTACAAAAACCAATTGTAAAAGATGGTAATATTATTGTAGGAAATACAATGAAATTAACATTGGCGTGTGATCATAGAACAGTTGATGGAGCTACAGGCGCAGCATTTTTATTAACCTTAAAAGGTTTTATTGAAAATCCTGTAACCATGTTAGTGTAATTAATTATGTAATTTTTATTACATAGAGAAACTAAAAAATAATTATCTTTGTAAAAAATAAAAATCATTTTCTAACTATTAAAATATCAATTATGAAAAAAGTATTATTATCAGTGGTAGTTGTTGCAAGTTTAGCAATAGGAATTACTTCATGTGGAAAAGCAAAAGAAGTAACAAAAGAAGCTGTTGAGGTAACAAAAGAAGCGGCTGTTAAAACAACAGAAGCTGTAAAAGAAACAGTTGAAACTGTAAAAGAAGGAGCAGAAAAAGTAGCTGATGCTGTCAATGGAGCAGATGAAGGTAAAAAGCTTTTTACAGCTAAAGGATGTGTTGCATGTCATAAAGAACAAGAAAAATTAGTAGGGCCAGCATTAAAAACAATTGCAAAAATGTATGCTGAGAAAAAAGGCAACATAGTAAAATTCTTAAAAGGAAATGGAACAGCGATAGTTGATACTGATCCAGCACAAGTTGCTGTTATGCAAACTAATTTTGCCGTTACTAAAGCAATGAAAGCGGAAGAATTACAAGCGATAGCTTCTTATATTAGAAGTGTAAAGTAATTACCACACAATATTTATTAAAAAGCACTCTAAAATTAGGGTGTTTTTTTTTGTTTTAGAAGCTGTATTGTAAAAAGTTACCTATTCAATAATACCACAGTCTACAAATAGAGATTCGGATAATTTGAACTCAGGTTGATAGTAGTTGAAACAGTAAAACTATTTTGTTTGAGTGAAAGAGATTTAATAAAATAAAGCTACTTTTGCTAAATGGGACGAAGTAAGAAAAAATCATATATTTTTGAAAATATAGAAGTAATTGATGCAGGAGCAAGAGGTAAAACAATTGCAAAAGCACCAGATGGTAGAGTTATATTTTTAACCAATACAGTACCTGGAGATATTGTAGACATTCAAACAGGTAAAAAACGAAAAGCTTACTTTGAAGGTAAAGCAATAAAATTTCATAAACTTTCAGAAAGACGTACCGAACCTGTATGCGAGCACTTTGATAATTGTGGTGGTTGTAAATGGCAGCACATGAAATACGAAGATCAACTATTCTTTAAAGAAAAAGAAGTTACCAATAACTTAGTTAGAATTGGTCACGTAGAATTACCAGAAATCACACCTATTTTGGGTTGCGATAAAACTTATTTTTACCGTAATAAAATGGAGTTTTCTTTTTCAAGTAAAAGATGGCTTACTTACGAAGAAATAAAATCAGAAGAAGAAATTAATGACTTAAATGCCTGTGGATTTCATGTTGCAGGAATGTGGGACAAAATTTTAGACGTTGAAAAATGTCACTTACAAGAAGATCCATCTAATCAAATTCGTAATTTTGTAAAAGAATTTGGAATTGAAAATGATTTAGAATTCTATAATCCAAGAGCTCAAGAAGGTTTTTTAAGAACCATGATGGTTCGTATATCTTCTAATGGCGAAATCATGGTAGTCATTCAGTTTTTTAAAGAAGATAAAGAAAAACGAGAATTATTATTAAACGCAATTGAAGCGAAATTTAAGAATGTAACTTCGTTGCAATATATAATTAATAGTAAAGGTAACGATTCAATTTACGATCAAGATGTAATACTTTTTAAAGGTAGAGATCATATTTTTGAAGAAATGGAAGGCTTAAAATTTAAGATAAATGCCAAATCATTTTATCAAACAAACTCGTATCAAGCATACGAATTATATAAAATAACACGAAATTTTGCAAACTTAACAGGTAATGAACTGGTGTATGATTTATATACAGGTACAGGTACAATAGCACAATTTGTTGCGAAAAAAGCAAAAAAAGTAATTGGTGTAGAATCTGTTCCAGAAGCTATAGCTGATGCAAAACAGAATGCGAAAAACAATAAAATTGATAATGTAGCATTTTTTGTAGGCGATATGAAAGAAGTTTTTACCGATGAGTTTATTAAGCAAAACGGTCAGCCAGACGTTATTATTACCGATCCGCCAAGAGAAGGAATGCATAAAAAAGTGGTACAGCAAATACTAAAAATAAAACCAGAAAAAATTGTTTATGTTAGTTGTAATAGCGCAACACAAGCAAGAGATTTAGAAATATTAGATGCAGCTTATAAAATAGTAAAAACACAAGCCGTTGATATGTTTCCACAAACGCATCATGTAGAAAATGTAGTTTTGTTAGAAAAAAGAACATAATTTAAAGATTCTAAATTGAAAGTTTAAAAATATTTAACATTTCTTAATTAGTAATAAAAATTGAAAATTATACATTTGTAAGATAAGATTAAAAGCCTCATGAAGCAAAAAACAATAATAACATTTGTACTATTAATCGCTTTTCTATTCGGTTGTGAAACCGATAATATTTGTATTGAAGAAACAACACCTCATTTAATTATACGATTTTATAATAATGAAGACTCTTCTAAATTAAGAAAAGTAAATAATTTAAAAATCACAGTAAAAAATTCTTTGAACGAAGATATTCAAATTGGAGATATAGCTACTTTAGATTCTATTGTTGTGCCATTAAATGTTGACTTAGATTATACAAATATTTATTTATCTAAATATACTACAGACGACACAGGCGTTGTTGATACACTTGCCATAAATTATGTACGAGACGAAATTTTTGTTTCAAGATCTTGCGGTTATAAAACAATTTTTAATAGTATAGATGTTTTTGACAATTCTGCCGACTGGCTTTGGATGAAAAACGTGGTAAAAGTCAAAGCGAATATCACAAACGAAAATCAAGCACATATAAATATATATCATTAATATGAATTTAAAACATTTTATACTTTCTGTATGTTTATTTATTACTCTTTCTATTTCAGCACAAAAAATAAAAAAAGATAGCATTGTAATTAAAGACGTTTATGGTTTACGTGTTGGAATAGATATTTCTAATCCTGCACGAACGTTTTTTAATAATAAACGAAAAAGCATTGAGTTGCTTGCAGATTACCGAATTAGTAAAAAAATATTTGTAGCAATCGAATTGGGTTATTTAGATAAAAACACCATAGAAGATTATATAAATTTTACAACAAACGGACAATATTTTAAGCTTGGAGCAAATTACAATTTGTATGAAAATTGGTTAGATATGGAAAACGAAGTCTTTGTTGGTTTGCGTTATGGGCATGCTAATTTTAAGCAAACCTTAAATTCATATACCGTATTTAGCGATTACGCATTGCCAACCATTCAAAATAATGAACCGATCACTTATAGTGCTTTAAATGCAAATTGGGCAGAATTGGTGTTTGGTTTAAAAGTAGAAACGTTTAGTAATATTTTTTTAGGTGCTTCATTTAGTTTTAAAAAAATGATATCGTCTAAAGAACCAGATAATTTTAAAAACTTATACATTCCTGGTTTTGATAGAGTCTATTTAAATAATGGCGGCATTGGCTTTAATTATAGTATTTCTTATCGATTACCACTTTATAAAAAAAGAAAAGCTAATAATAAGGGGAAAAACGATTTAAAAAACACAGCTGAATAAGTGAAAAAACGATTTACTTAAATCTCAGTTAATTTTTGTGCAAATCGAAACGGAATTCAAGTAATTAATAGAATTTCATTATATTTGACAATAGATAGTTTGTAAAAGAATAACAAATTATTCAATTAAATAATAAATTAATAATTATGGAAAATATCCCAAGTGTAGATTTAAACGATTTTTTATCAAACGATTCAATAAGAAAACAAAAATTTGTTGACGAAATTGGAGCAGCTTATTCTGAAATAGGCTTTGTAGCTTTAAAAGGACATTTTTTATCAGATGAATTATCAGATAATTTGTATAAAGAAGTGAAAGATTTTTTTGCTTTACCTCAAGAAGTAAAAGATAAATACGAAATTGAAGGAATTGGAGGCGCAAGAGGTTTTACCAGTTTTGGAAAAGAATCGGCTAAAGGTAAAAAAGAAGGCGACTTAAAAGAATTTTGGCATTTTGGTCAAGAAGTTAATGATGGAGAAAAAATACAAGATACCTATCATCCTAATGTGCAAGTAAAAGAGAATCCCGATTTTAATAGAATAGGAATGGAAGTTTTTCGCCAGTTAGAAAAAACAGCTACTTATGTATTAAAAGCATTGGCTTTATATATTGGTTTAGACGAAAATTATTTTGATAATTATGTGCATAATGGTAATAGTATTTTACGACCAATACATTATCCACCAATAATTGGAGAGCCAAAAGGAGCTGTAAGAGCAGGAGCACATGGCGATATTAATTTAATCACATTATTAATGGGCGCTTCGGCTGCAGGTTTAGAAGTGCAAGCAAATTCAGGCGAATGGGTTGCAGTAACTGCTTTGCCAGACCAATTGGTTGTTAATGTAGGTGATATGTTGTCAAGGTTAACAAATAATAAATTAAAATCTACGATTCATCGTGTGGTAAATCCACCAAAAAAAGATTGGGGTAAACCAAGATTTTCTATCCCATTTTTCACACATCCAAAAAGCGAGATGTCTTTAAATTGTTTAGATATTTGTATTGATAAAAACAACCCTAAAGCTTTTGAAGATATTACAGCAGGCGATTATTTAAATGAACGTTTAAGAGAGTTAGGTTTAATAAAATAAATAGTAATGGGTAATTCAAGTCCAACATCATTAATGTTTGGAGGTATTATTATAGCATCGATGTCTTTTAAATTAAAAGAAAATTACATTTATTTTTCGTATGCAGCAATTATTATTGGTTTAATTGTTTTCATTATGGGAATTGTAAAATACTTTCAACAAAAAAATAAATATTGGTAAATGGCAAAAAAAATAAACAGTCTATCCGATTTAAGTGGTTTTGTGTTTTCTACAAACAGTAAAGAAGACTTTTCTGAATATACTGATAATTCAGAAACAGAAAATTTAAAAAATAGCGACCAATATTTAGAAGCACATTTTTCGAATAAAGGA
>Ga0256840_1003686_pt1 | contig 12134 bp, 10 predicted proteins | sample 355202metaG_FD_185969 | JGI IMG/M metagenome (GOLD analysis project Ga0256840, IMG submission 185969) | Hydrothermal vent microbial communities from Mid Atlantic Ridge, Atlantic Ocean - 355-202 | ecosystem: Environmental > Aquatic > Marine > Hydrothermal vents | place: Atlantic Ocean: Mid...
ACACACCCGCCATAACTCCGCCCCACACGCCATGCATCAGCCAGCCGATATAGGTTGCCAACTGTTGCGCCTCAGGTCCGGGTAAAACCATGGTGTAATTGAGCGCGTGTAAAAATCGCTGATTAGAAATCCAACGACGCTTTTCGACCAGCTCTTGATGCATCATACTGATTTGACCCGCAGGTCCGCCAAAGCTGATGAAGCCAAGCTTGAGCCAGTAGATGAAGGATTCCATCATGGAGACGGATTGTGGGGCTGAGTTTTGGGGAGTAACAATACCGTCAGACATTAAGGATTTCCTTGTTGAGATGATAGCGAATCATGGCTTTCGTTGGTTGCATCACGTGCCCAGCGATAAAATGCATCGTAGAGTAGCATACCTGCATTAAGTTGAGATATATCATCACGATACATTCGTGATAAACCTAATGAGGCCGCCAGCAATCCTGAAACTTCGGGTGCTAAGTCATGCTGATTTGTATCTGCACCGCGAATAATGGTGGCAAGGCGTGCCAGTGGTTTTGTTTGTAATTCAAATTCTTCAAGCATGGTGTCAAAGGTACATTTATCACCACGATGCCCCCAAAATACATCATCAAAATCAAAAGGGGTTGCTCCAAATTTTTCGGCAACATCTAAAACTTCTGAGGGTGAAACAAAAAGAAACTGTGCATTTGGATCAACAAAACGACGAATTAACCAAGGGCAGGCAATGCGATCTATTTTTGGGCGATGTTTTGTCACCCAAACCGTATGTTCTTTCTCTTTGATATAGGGTATTTTTGAATTGGGGATTAAAGGTTTTTTGGCATCTCGCCAAGCAAAATGTCCTCCTTCGAGGGTTTCCGTTTTAATGCCTAGCGCCCTCAATATGGCGGCAGCGCCTTGGCTTATCTTTTTGCCTTTTTGACAATATATAACAGCATGTTTATTTTCTAACTGTGGAGCAAGCGAAGCGATGTTTGTGAATGAACAACGCAGAGCAGTGGGTATTATTTGTGGATCTTCCGCAAAATCATCATCAATACGCACGTCGATTAAAGTAGGTGCGTTAGGTGTGCCAATGAGTTGGGAGAGTTGTGAAACAGTGATTTCAGTAGGTGAGGGCATAGTGCATCCTTGGTTAGTAATTTAAAAACATAAATACAAAAACGGATGCGAATCTTGGGCTGTCGCCTCACGGGGTGTTCGCAACCCCATGTGAATTATTGTGCCTTAGTGAATCTTACTCGTCAACTTTTTTACTCTGGCGTATACTCTTTAAATAAATTAGAAACGAGGAAAACCACAATGCCATCATTCGACGTAGTGTCAGAAGTAGATATGCACGAACTTAAAAATGCTATTGATCAAGCCAACCGTGAGGTGGGTACACGCTATGATTTTAAAGGTACAGAGTGTAGTTTTGAGCTTAATGATGAACAAATCACGCTTAAAGCCGAAGGTGAATTTCAGCTAAAACAAATGCGCGATGTTTTACGTTCTAAAATGGTGAAACGAAAAATTGATACAGGGGCTTTGGATGTACAAAATCATGAAGGCTCTTTAAAAAGTACTCGCCAAAAAATATTATTAAAACAAGGTTTAGATGGCGATGCAGGGCGCAAAGTGACTAAGCTGATCAAAGCAGGAAAGTTTAAAGTACAAACCCAGATTCAAGGTAATCAAGTACGCATTACAGGTAAAAAGCGCGATGATTTACAGGCAGTGATGGCGATGCTGCGTGAAGAGAGTATTGGAGTGCCTGTGCAGTTTACTAATTTTAGAGATTAATGTTAGCGAAGTTTGGGGAGGGTCTTTGGCATAACGCTAAAGTATCAATTTAAAACCTTCATGTGTTGCATTAAAACCAGGTGCTTTATAAAACCGAATTGCGCTACTTTTTTCTTTATTGGAAGTCAGTTGCACGATATGGCACTTTTTATTTTTAGCTTGTTCTATTGCCCATTTAAAAACCTCAGAACCATAGCCTTGGCTTCTATGATCTTTATGAATTCTGGCTGCCTCAATTAAGCATCTCCATGCACCTTTGTGTGAGAGATAGGGGATATAGGTGATTTGTAACATGCCAATAATCGTATTATTTATTTCTACAACAATGAGTTTGTTGTTTGGGTCTGAATTGATTTTTTCAAATGCTGAGATATAAGCAGGGTTTAATGGAGTAGAGCTATCCTCTCTTGTTGCGCCGAGTTGATCATCAGCTAACATTTTTATTAGTTGGGGTAAGTCAGACTTCTTTGCTCTGCGATAAGATAGTGTTTTGGTTTTCCCCATGGTGTCTATGTTTTATAGAAAGTTTTATAGAAAATCTTGTAATAAACGATAATAACTATCTGATTCTAAAATACTATTATGATCTGCATCTTTGATTGTTTTTGAAACGATGGGTGATTTTTTTGCGGCGTGTGATTCTGCAAAGGCTTCAATTAAGTTATGGGTACGTGCAAGTTTGATGGTTTTATCGTGCTCAGCAATTAAAATCAGTGTCTCGGCTTTTACGTCTTTTGCTTTGTGCGCAGAGTTGTATTTATCTTTGAGCAATATTGACATCGGATGCAGTGGGAAACGCGCTTGAGCCACACTTTGTATGCTGTCATAGGGTGTAATCAGAACCAGTTTATCGACATCTTTAATAGATGCTAAATAGGTTGCAACGCCACTGCCTAAGCTACGACCCATAACGGAAATATCGCTATGCTGTGTTTTTAGTGATTCAAAAATTGCCTTTGCATCGGCGTAGTTCTCTTCTTCACCCGGTGTGCCTGTGCTACCGCCATAGCCGCGATAGTTGACGAGATAGACTGTGTGATCAGGGAATATCGTGGAAAATCTCTCTGCATTAATGGCTACAGGTTCGCTGTTTCCACCAAAATAAAGAATGGCTTTTTGTTGCCTTTTATTGAGAACGATAATATTTAAATCTTCCCCTTGATTACTGAAAATCATTTCATCAAAATCGTGTGGGATTTTGGGGGTAGGGAAGTACAGCAAGCTGTGTTGCTTGAAGTAGAGCATTCCTGCAAATAGAAAGTAGGCAGCAACAGCAATTCTTGAGATGATGATTAATATATACATGATTATATGTTTAGTTAGTTATTCACTAATATAGTTCATTTGTTAAATAAAGAAAGGGATAGTCTACGAAAGGGACTATGTAGCTATGCATAAATTCTAGCAGCCGTTAAAAACTAACGAGCTATCATTCAAAAGTGAGGGGGTGTGCTTTGAGGTTGGATAGTGCGGATAATCTTTAAATATTAGGCAAAAAAATGCAGCTCAATGAGCTGCATAAATACCACCAAAGGAGGATGGGGATATTCAATTTTCCAACTGAATATGTATATATAATAATATTCTTATATTCTAATGTCAATTGCTATATTAAATAATATCTTGCTTTTGTTTTGATGGAGGTAATGAGTATTTTTTATGGATCCTCTTTTTCTTGTTTTTAATTCATAAGCGCTTGATTTGCAGATATATTTTGGCGTAGTATCAATTAGTATAATTTCACGATGTGATAAGGGCTTCGTCATTAATTTAAAAAAAAGTACTTTGCTAAGTAATATTACAAGCGTTCGCCACGGGTTTTTTACTAAAAACGGTGGTGTATCAACAGGTGTGTATGACTCGCTAAATTGCAGTCCTAGTTCGGATGATGCACTTGATAACGTGTTAGAAAATAGAAAGCGAGTAATGAATGCATTAGGCGTAGACTTTGGTAAGGGTCTTGGTGAAGAGAAGGCAAAGCTTTACGGCTTGTATCAAATCCACAGTACCAAGGTGTACACCATCAGCAAAGACATGCCCAACGATGAGTTTCGTGAAGGCGACGCGATGGTGGCTAATGAGCGAGGTGTGTTTTTAAGTGTGTTGGGGGCGGATTGTACGCCGGTGCTATTTTCAAATACTGACGGCTCTATTATTGGAGCAGCACACGCAGGCTGGAAGGGTGCAGTTACAGGTGTTGTCGAGGCAGTTGTAGAGAAGATGTGCGCGCTAGGGGCAAAGCGAGAAACCATCCGTGCTTGTATCGGCCCAACGATTCATCAATCGTCTTACGAAGTTCAGCAAGATTTTATTGATCAACTCAATGAGTTTAGCAACATTCCCGTAGAGCCCTATCTGCTAGACAAGCAGGGTAGAAGCTATTTCGATTTACCCGCTTATTTGCGAGAGCAATGTAATGGTAGCGAGATTATGGTAGAAGATTTAGGCTTGGATACCTACAAATTAAAAGATGAGTTTTTTAGCTATCGTCGCAACACGCATGAGAAATTAATCGATTATGGACGACAAATTTCTGTCATTGGTTTGTTGTAAGTCCCTCCAAATGCCGTTGAATTAAGCGATAAGTCATTGGGGACTTAATCAGTCACTTCCATCGACCGCTAGGGTACGGAATCCATACCAGCTTTTACGTTGTGTTTAAGGAACCTGCGTATAAAAATAGGCTACTATTTTGTGAAGTAAGTCGATAAAGGCTATGGCTTTGAACTGACGACGTGCTTTGCTAAAAGCGCCTTTTGTCAGGAGTTGTTGCCTAAAAGACGAGGGTGATTTTTTATAAAAATAATCATCCAGTTCGGCTTTGATTGAGCGGTGTGAAGTATTGAGGAATATCTCAATCAAGTTAGGCAGTGTTAGTGACTGATTACGGGTGAAATCTTATTCTGAAACACGGTGTGTTTGAAGAAGCGAGCATTATTAATGCATAGATATCCTGAATAAGGTTGATAATATCCATATCTAAAAATCTCTCTTTTTTCTAGGTTTGAGAAGTATTATACTCTTTTTTGTTAAGGCTTAATTCAAGGGCATTGTGAGGGAGCTTGGGAGAGAGGGCTTAACTTTGCAGTATGGGCTTACTGTAGTGTTGTAATAAAGGAAATTAATGGAATTTAGTACATGGTTAATTTATCTAGGCGTGATTAGTGCGGTGATATTTACGCCAGGCCCATCGGCAATATTGTGCATGTCTCACGGATTAAAATTTGGTAAGGCAAAGTCATTGGCTACCGCTGTCGGTGGCGCGATTGCAGCATCTATATTAATGACCATTTCAATCGTCGGCTTGGGCGCGCTTTTAGCAGCATCCGAAATGGCATTCTTAATGGTTAAATTAATAGGTGCTAGTTACTTAATATATCTTGGTGTTAGCGCTTGGAAAAGTAGCTATCTATCGTCTGACTCTCATTCAGATGGGTTAGGGCTGAATAAAGTAAATCTTAGCGATGAATTTATTTATTCTCTATTTCGCAAGGGTGTTTTGGTTGGTATCAGTAATCCAAAAGATATTTTGTTTTTTACTGCTTTGTTACCCAGTTTTATCAATAGTGGAGCATCGCAAGTGGCACAATACTTAGCGCTCACAGGAACATGGTTTATAGTCGATGTTACAGGCATGTTTATCTATGCTAGTTTAGGTTGTAAAATAGGCTCGTGGTTTGAAAAAGCCAGCAACTTAAAGTTTTTTGAGAGAACAACAGGAAGCTTTTTCATACTTATGGGTGGTGCATTAATTGCATCAACAACGGAAGAATAAGAGTAGAAGCAAGAATAAGGAAAATATTATGAATTCAGAAAAAGTTGTTTTTGCATTTTTTATCGTCTTGGCGTTAACGCTTAACTTTGGTTTCTTTCTTGGCGGTATGGATAATGCCGCACACCACAATATTTATGAGCTTTATGCTGCTATTGTCATTAGCCTAATATCTACCGTATTAAAGGTAGGAGATCGTACACACTTAGGAGCTGTATTCTTGGCAACTAGTTTGGTTGCTGATCTTCAACTAATTGCAGCTGCAATAGTTTGGGGTATGACGGAGCATATCAGTGCAGAGGCTCTCGGTGGCACATCGCTAGGTACAGTTGTTTCGCTTTCTGGAGGTGCATTACTAGCCAATATTATCTCTGTTATATTGCTGGTTTCAGAGACGATTAGTGTCCGTAGATAAACTGTTGATTAGCAAGGTAATGTGAGTAAATGTCCAATTTATTATACATACTATTTCGTCGTCTTCGTTCTCCTCTTATTGTATTAATCGTTGTATACGCCATTTCGGTGCTAGGTTTTGTTTTAATTCCGGGTGTAGATGATCAAGGTAATCCATGGAGAATGTCTTTTTTCCATGCATTTTATTTTGTTAGTTTTATGGCAACAACTATTGGGTTTGGTGAGATTCCTTATGAATTCACAGATGCTCAACGATTTTGGGCACTCATTACCATGTATGCAACCGTTGTTGGGTGGCTATATGGCATTGGTGTGTTGTTGAGTGTTTTTCAAGATTCTGTTTTTTTGAATCAAATGAAAACCAATAGCTTTTCACGCCGCATTAAAAATATTCGGGAGCCTTTTTATATTATCTGTGGTTATGGTGATACGGGCGCGCAGTTGGCAAGATCCTTGTCCAGAGAAGGAATATTATCAGTTATTATTGACCTAAATGCCGAGCGTATGAGTGATCTTGAAGCAGATGATTTCTTAGTGCCGCCACTAAGCCTTTGTGCCGATGGGTCGCAATCTGAAATACTTGAAATGGCGGGCGTTATACATCCGTGGTGTCAAGGTATCGTCACCATCGCCAATGATGATACGGTCAATCTAACCGTTGCAGTCGTTGCTCAGTTACTAAACCCTAAGTTACGCTTGATTGCACGTGCAGAAACACCAGAGGCCGAAGCAAATATTCTATCCTTTGGTGCAAATGAAGTAATCAATCCGTTTGAAACATTTGCTTCGCGACTTTCCTTGGCGCTACAATCTCCCAGTTTATACTGCCTTTACGATTGGACCACCTGCGCATTTGGTGCAAAAATGAACGAGCCACCGATACCAGCATCGGGCAAGTGGATCATTTGTGGTTTTGGACGATTTGGTAGTGCGCTTTATGACCATCTTGATGATAGTGACGTAAAACTAAGTATCATTGAATCTGACCGAACACGCCGTGATCTGCCATCAGGTTCAATCATTGGTCGCCCTACAGAAGCACCCACACTCAAAAAAGCGGGCATAGAAGAAGCCGCAGGCATTATTGCGGGCACTGATAACGATGCGAATAATTTATCAATTTTATTAACAGCTTCCGAATTGAAACCCGATATTTTCCGTATTGCACGTCAGAATGAAGATAAGAATAGTCATCTGTTTCAAGCAGCAGAATTTGAAATGCTTATGCAGCGAGGCAGTATTGTCGCTAACACTATTTTTGCTTTAATCCGCACACCCATGTTAGGTGATTTCTTGCGTATCGTCTCACGCTTCAAAAGCGATAAAGCAGGTGAGGTTGTTAGCCGAATCATCGGCGTGGTAGAAGATGATGTGCCAAAGCTATGGGAATTTAAAGTCACACCAGAAGATGCACCAGCACTGTATGAAACGGTTCAAACAAGACAAGTGACCGTACGTGAGATTTTTCAAGGTGAGACGTTACACGGATCAAATCATCGTGAAAAACCACTCTCCGCAATGCCCTTGTTTATGAAGCGTGATGAAAGTAATGTACTGTTACCAGAAGATGATCGTATTATCAGAGCTGGTGATCGTTTCTTGATGTGTGGCACGCAAGCCGCGCACCGACAAATGAGTAATATATTATCGAATATTAATTTATTAGAAAACATATTGAGTGGCGAAGAAATTCCTACAGGCGTTTTTTGGCGCTGGCTGACGGGTAAGACATTGTTGGCGAAAACAACATCTGAGACAGATATTACTAATTCTTTGGAGTAGGGCATAAATGAGTAATCAGAAAAAAATCAGTGTAGTTTTTATCTGTATGGGCAATATCTGTCGCTCACCAACAGCCGAAGGTGTTTTTCGCCATGTGGTAAAAGAACGAAATCTACAAGGTGTAATTGAGATAGATTCAGCGGGCACTCATGCTTATCATATAGGTGAGCCACCTGATTCACGCTCACAAGCGACAGCAAAATCGCGGGGTGTTGATTTATCAGCACAACGAGCACGTAAGGTTGAGATGGATGATTTTGAGCGTTTTGATTATGTGATTGCGATGGACCGCTCTAATTATGAGAATTTGAAAGCACTAGCGACAGTAGAGCAACAAAAGAAACTGCATTTATTTATGAATTTCACTAGTGTTTGGGATAATGCTGAAGTGCCAGATCCGTATTATGGTGGTGGAGATGGTTTTACTAATGTATTTGATATGGTGCACTCGGCTTCGGAAGGCTTATTGGAAACTATTGTTAAGAATAATCTTTAGAGTATCTCTGTTAAGGAAAGACTGATCAAGTCCCATAAAATTCTGCTACTTTGTAAGCCAGCCTGCTGGGACTTAGCCAAGCTTTCAATTTCTTAGTTTTTTATTTAAACCATAGAATGACTATGATTTAAATCAAAGCCTCGAACTTGAAAGCTTGGCGTTGCCAGAATTTATGGGACTTGATCAGTCTTTCCTTAATTGCACTAAAAATAATAGTATAAAAACCCCGTTGACTCATTAGTCAGCGAGTTTTTTTGCAGAGACCTCAAAACTAAATATTACTCTGAATTATCTGTCTTAGACTCTGATGGCTTACTCTCTGTCGTAGCCTTACTAGCAGTTTTACGCTTTGTCGTAGTTGCTTTTTTAGGAGTAGCTTCTTTTTTGGCTTTAGCAGGTGCTTTTTTCTTTACAGGTGCTGCCTTTTTTGCTTTTTCAGCAGTTGCTGGCTTAGTTGTATCGTCCTTAGTCGTTGACTTTCTACGAGTCGTTGTAGGTTTTGTCGTCGTAGAGGCTTTTGTTGCTCTCTTTTTTGGAGCAGGTGTTTCTACTTTAACTGCACTTTTTGCTTTGTCATCAGTTTTCGGTGCTACCTTTTTGGGTGTTTTCTTAGTTTCAGCAACCTTAGGATTTGCTTTTGTTGAGGTTTTCTGTGTTGTAGTTGTTGCGGATGATGTTATTGCTTTTGCTTTTGAAGGTGTGGCCTCTGCTACTTCGCTTGTCTTGCTTCGATGTGATGTAGTAGTTGTCGGTATTGCAGGTGTTGTCGAGGCTTTTGGAACACTTGCTTCTTTTTTACTTGAAGCTTTTGATGTTTTCTTTTTAGCTGTAGCAGATGAAGATGTTTTCGCTGGTTCAGTTGTGAAGCTCACTTTTTCTGAAACGGCATTGTTGTTTTTAGGCTTCTTGGTCGACGGTATCTTTATTTCAATTGGCGTTTGATCATTTTTGTTAGTAAGTTCAGTGTTGGCAACTTCGGCTTTATTGCCATCTTTTACTGGCTTATTAGCTTGCTTTTCATTGCTATGAGTAGATGGTTGCTTTTGATCATTTGTATTTTGATTTTCAGTTTTCTTATTATTGGCTTTGTTTGTGTTTGCATTAGGTTTTTTGTTGTCACGGTTATTTGGTTGATTCTGCTGCTTAACCTGAGGCTTTTTATTTTGCCCTTGGTTGTTATTTTGATTGTTGCTTTTATTGCTACCTTGACTAGCTTTTTGCTGATTTTGGTTGCGGTTTTGATTTTTGTTCTGATTACCTTGATTGTTTTTGTTATTTTGATTGCGTTGATTTTTATTTCGATTTTGGTTGTTGCTTTGATTATTGTTTTTTGTGTTACGGTTCTGGTTATTGCTTTTATTATTAGAGGCGCGACGATTATTATTTTTATTGCGATTGTTGGCGTTGTTTCTATTACGATTATTTGAGTTTCGATTTACTGGACGCTCGCGTTTCTTTGGTTCTTCTTTGGCTTCTTCTACTTTCTTGCTACCAAATAATGCTCCAAAAATTCGTTTAACAACACCTGGGTTTTTCGCTTCTTCTAATGCTTGCGGTGATGGAGCTGGAGTTGTTGGTTGTACATTATCTACAGCTGCAACCTGTACATCCTGTGATGAAGCTTCTTTACTGCTCTCAACATGTGCTTCTGGTTTTGTTACACGTTTATAGCTATTTTGTATTTCTTTAATGTCATCTTCTTTGTAACGAATGATTTCATAATGTGGTGTGTCTAAATCAATATTAGGAAGTACCGTCAATTGAAGGTTATGGCGTGCCTGACTTTCAGCCAGTGATTTACGTTTTTCATTCAATATGAATGTTGCGACTTTTACTGGTGTTTGTGCAACTACTTCAATAGTGCCGTCTTTCATTGCCTCTTCTTCCATTAAACGGAGAATAGACAATGCCATGGACTCAATACCACGGATCGTACCTTGGCCGCTACAACGCGGACAAACAATCTGGCTAGATTCACCCAGCGATGGGCGTAAGCGTTGGCGTGACATTTCTAACAAACCAAAGCGTGAAATACGCCCAATTTGAACGCGCGCGCGATCTACTTTTAACGCATCGCGTAATTGGCGCTCAACCGCGCGTTGGTTTTTGTTTGGTTGCATATCGATAAAGTCAATAACCACCAATCCGCCCAAATCACGTAGGCGTAGCTGTCTTGCAACTTCATCAGCGGCTTCTAAGTTTATGTTAAGGGCAGTCTCTTCAATGCTGCGACCTTTGGTAGCACGCGCAGAGTTTACATCAATAGCCGTCATCGCTTCAGTGTGATCGATAACGATAGAACCACCTGAAGGCAATGTCACTTCACGATGAAATGCAGATTCGATTTGGTGCTCAACCTGATAACGGCTGAATAATGGAACGGTATCGGTGTAATGTTTTAGCTTCTTCAAATTATGAGGCATTACTGCATTGATAAAGTCATGCGCTTGTTGATAAACACGCTCATTATCAATAATAATCTCGCCGACATCTTTACGGAAGTAATCACGCAAAGTACGGATGATCACATTACTTTCTTGATAGAGCAGGGTGCCAGGAGGCGTTTGCTCGTATGCATCTTTTATGGCAGCCCAAAGCGTTTTTAGATAATCCATATCCCATGTTAATTCTTCAAGCTCGCGGCCCACGCCAGCGGTACGCACGATTGCACCCATGCCTGTGTCTAGCTCTAGTTGGTCTAGGATTTCTTTAATCTTATGACGATCTTCACCTTCGATGCGACGTGATACGCCACCTGCGCGAGGGTTGTTTGGCATTAATACCAAGTAACGACCTGCTAGGCTGATTTGTGTAGTAAGTGCCGCGCCTTTGTTGCCGCGTTCTTCTTTGTCGACTTGAACAAGTACTTCTTGTCCTTCTTTGATTACATCGGCGATTGATGGGCGAGCACCAGTGTTTTTACCACTAGACTTTTTCTTATTGGTCTTTTGGTAATACTCTTTTGATATTTCTTTGTACGGTAAAAACCCGTGGCGTTCTGCGCCATAATCTACAAATGCCGCTTCCAAGCTTGGCTCGACACGAGTGATTTTTCCTTTATAAATATTCGCTTTCTTTTGAGCGCGGAAGGGGTGTTCTATATCAAGATCGTAGAGGTATTGTCCATCGACCATTGCAACGCGGATTTCTTCTTGTTGTGTAGCGTTTATTAAAATTCTTTTCATGTGTAACGTTTCCTGTTTTTATTTTGAACGGTATAAATCCGATTCAAATGACAGCTCACGTTTTGCCAAGCCCTGAAATACACCAAGCATAATGTAGGCATATAGGTTTATTTGCTTTTGTATTGTGGTTAATTACTTTATTAAAAACAATAACTTACTACGTGTAAAAGCATTGAAGAAGCACACAAAAAACTTTTAGGTCATGTTTTTCATTATAGAAACATGATCTTTAAGAGTGTTTTTAAAAAGTTGAAGGTTGTTATTACAAGCCCGACCCTGTTGTTATTTTAAGCAATCACAGGTTATCTATTTTCAAAAAATGTGTGTATCTAAAACAAAGTCATTCACTATTTTACTACTTAACTTTGTTTCAAAAATTCGTTCTATTTGATCTAAGCATGGTTGTCAGTCATGGTTATTAAATCAGGTTTTGGCAAGGAGCTGCGTCCTTTTTAATTTAAAGTGTTTGCTTGTTTGTCATTTCGACCAAGTAAACTTAATTTATCCCCAAGCTACCGAATACAAAGTGGTAAAACTTGAGCGTTTAATCTGTTTATAACTCTTATGAAAAATATTATAAGAATTAGCTCCCAATTATATCAATATAAATACTCTTGTTCAACCCCAGCCTTCTCCAATACGAAATGAGTCTTAACTATCCCTCGTATTCCAATACAAAATGAGTCTTAACTGACAAATTAGCTCCAACTGT
>Ga0256840_1003687_pt1 | contig 12131 bp, 7 predicted proteins | sample 355202metaG_FD_185969 | JGI IMG/M metagenome (GOLD analysis project Ga0256840, IMG submission 185969) | Hydrothermal vent microbial communities from Mid Atlantic Ridge, Atlantic Ocean - 355-202 | ecosystem: Environmental > Aquatic > Marine > Hydrothermal vents | place: Atlantic Ocean: Mid...
AGCATTTCTGATCCATAGTATGGATTTTTTATCGCTTCGGTTTCACTTATCCAGCTTACTTTTTTCATTGGGCAATAGTCTTGATAGAGCGTTTTTTCTGTACCCAATAATGAAATTAAATCTGTAACATCCGTGCTCAAAGATTCAAAATGCTCCCTTTGATGACCTATTTCACTTTTAATGATGTGTGCTGCATGCTCTTTAGAACTTTCTAAAATCTCCATGTATTCGTTATGGGTTGCTCCTTCAAGGCTACTCATATCAAATTTAGAAAAGGCAGTCAATAAAGATTGAGCACCATCTTTTGCAGCATTCTCATCATCTGCAACCAAGCCATTTTTAATGCTTAAATAGGCATCGATTATGGGTGTTGTTGCGGTATTTTTTTCAGTGCTTGTGGTGATGTCTCTTTCTGTTGTGGCATGATCGGCATCACTATCATGATGGCCGTCGCTATTATCATGTCCTTCAGCACTTTGACTCATGTCATCATGATTGTCATTTTCCATTTCTGTTTGATGATTCATTGCATCAGCAGCCTTTTCTTTTTTACTATTACAAGCGGTGATAAAAAGTACAAATGTTACGAGGGAAATTATTGTAATTACGTTTTTTGATAAATTCATATGTATTTAAATTATGGTTATTGTTTGACTATTTGGTGCCTGATTAAGGAGCGTAGATTATTCGCTGTTTTGCTATAGCCTATATTCTATTGAATAACGTGTTGTTGCGCTCCTTTTTCAGGACTTTCTAGTTTGATTGGACTAGTGTTTATGATCCATTTTATGTTCTTTTTTGTTTTTCATATTACCCTTCTTCTTGGAATTTTGGGTCATCATAGTATGCATCTTCTTCATCATTTCAGGATTATCCATCATCATGCTCATCATTTTTTCTTTCATTTCTGGGTGGTTATTCATCATGCTCATCATACCTTCTTTAGAACCCATCGCATGCTTTCCTTCTTTATTTTCCATCATCATATTTTTCATGCCCTTATCATTCATCATCATCATATGCATTTTATTACGCATGCCGTCATCATCCATCATCTTATGCATCATTTTTCCTTTCAATTCAGGATTTTTCTTCATGTTTTCCATCATTGATTTTTTCATGTTTGCATGTTCCATTTTTGAATTTTGACTAAAAGCGTTTAGACTTACTAAACTTACTACTGCTACTACTAATATTATCTTTTTCATGATTTTTGTAATTTATGGTTATTGAATTTTATTTTTTTATATTTATTCTTAAAATAGGATGTTTCGTTGCTCATCAGCATTGACCTCTAAGTATTCATTTTTCTTACACTATTGGGTTAATGATACGACTATAAATCCAGCGACCAGAGATATTAATATCAATAGGATTATTCCGTTATACATCTTCCTTGCGGGTGATGGTTTTTCATCTTGGTGGCAACATTTTTTCATTTTATTTATTGCTTTGTTGTTTATATAAAATTGCACTTTATACTTTTGAAGTATCTACAATATTTTGATTAATTTCTATAAAATTTTATCTAACGATATCCTATTCCAAGCAGACATTTTTTTGTATTCGCTCATGCTCATGCCTGTTGTTTGCCTGAACTGATTTGACAAATGATTCACACTACTATATCCCAAATCATAAGCTATTTCTGAAAAATTCCACTCTCCATCTTGAATGAGTTCTTTGGTCTTTTCTATTTTAAGATGAATGAAGTATTTTTCAATGGTGACCCCCAAGACCCTGGAAAAAAGTTTGCTTAAACTTGAATACTCTTTTCCTAGTTTTTCTGATAGCAACTGAGAGATATTGATTTTTATAATTATTGGTAGCTCTTCTACGAGTTGGATTAGTGTAATCTTTATTTTTTCTATTAATTTGGATTCTTCATCGTTTAACAATTGCAAATCATTTTTAACAAGCATATCTATGATGGATTCATCAGTGATAATAGCATCGGTAGGATATTTGATGATGGCTTTTCCTAGTTCTACTGATACTGTTTCAGCGCCTAAATGATGCAACTCACTTTTAACCACTCTGATGCACCTTCGGCATACCATTCCTTTGATATGTAATTCTCGTGTTATGTACATAGTTCCAATCTTTAGGTTAATATTTCGTAGTTAAATTTTGGTAAAATCCGTATTATTTAACTAATATTTTTTTTATTATTTCCTTGTCACCAATTCTCATTTTGAGAAAAAATATGCCACTCAGCAAGCCTGTAATTCTGATTTTATTTTTACCTGAACTTATCTTAGCATCTCTTACAATTCTACCTAATCGGTCATATATTTGTATGTCTTCGGTGGTTAGATTACCCTTTATCTGTATATTCACATAATCAGTTACTGGATTGGGATAAATATTTATCAAATCATTAGTATTGAATTTCTCCTCTATCGACAAAGGCGCATCACCTACTACAAACTGTCCCATCATTCCGCCATCTTCATGAGGAAGCATGTGGCAGTGATACATGTAAGGTACCGCTGTATTTGAAAAGTCCTCGAATTTTGCAATGAACCTTACGGTTTCCTGTGCTTTGACAAGCACTACATCTTTGCGTCCACGTTCATTGATAGGTGGAGTGTTGCCATTTCTTGTTAGAATATAGAACTGAACATCATGAATGTGAAATGGGTGGGCAATTGCCGATTGGTTGGTGAGTTTCCAGATTTCTGTATTGTTGATTTTGATCGTATAATCAATAACGTTTTCGTTGAATGAACGATTATTTATTAAAAATTCACCATTCAACTGATTCATGCCAGTTGATACAGGAGAAAAGGTTAGTACCCTTGTGACATTAACGGTATTCTCTTCTATTGGGGTCTCATTTACCAGTGTGGTTGGGATGGTAGTGATGGCTTCCGAGGCTTCATTAATAATATTAAACTGAAGAATATTGAAATCAGCTCCGTTGAGTGCATTTGGATTATACCCATCTAAAGTCATCCCAGCTCCCATTCCTGGGTTGGTTGCACCATAGATGCCGTTTGGTAGTTCGGATGCAAAACTTCGTAAATAAACAGTCTGTCCATTCATCCCAGCAAAGTCAATTAATATTTCAGCCCTTTCCCCTGGGGCAAGCATCAGCCTCGTCGTTTCGTTGGGCGTATTTAACAATCCTCCATCGGAAGCGATTTGGTAGAAAGATTGGTTATTTGTTAATCCAATGTTAAATATCCGCTGAGAAGACCCATTTAAAATTCTATAGCGTATAACTTGTGCCGGAACTTTAAGAAACGGATTGATGGTAGCATTTACCATTATAATATCATCGGCATTAGACGGAACAACGATTTCGTAGTTGCTATCAAAATCTTTTGTTTGAATGACTAATGGAAAATCATCAACTCCATATTTTCTGGGTAATGTGAGACCAGATTCTTCAGCATCTCTTACGATAATCATCCCTGCTATTCCTTTGGAAACATGTTTGTTAGTGAAACGATGTAGATGAGGGTGATACCAGTAGGTGGCTGCCTTGTCTAGGATAGTGAAACTAGGATTCCAAGTGGTGTTAGGTGGAATAGGGGTATGCGGACCACCATCATTTTCTGGCGCCACATGGAGTCCATGCCAGTGGATAGTGCTGGTGTCAGCAAGTTGGTTATTGACACTAAAATTTACAAAGTCTCCTTGGTTCAGCAAAAGTGTAGGACCAAGGATATTGCCATTGGCACCCATGGTAGTAGTATTCTGTCCTTCATAAAATTGGTATATTCCATTCTGAAGTGTTAAATCGATGGTTGTTCCACTTAAAGTATCAGGAATTAAAAGCGCATTTTGGCCTTTTAATTTGCTAGGGAATACTAAAATAACTAATATTATAAGCGTGGATATACCCACTTCTTTTATTTTTTGATACACGCTAACTTTTTTTAATAATTTCATAATTTCCATTTTATTTAATTTATTTCTTCTTTTACTTCACCACAAGAGGGCATTGCTTTCCCGAAAAAAGGATTTTTAATTTCTTTATCGTAACTCAACCAAAAACCACCATTATTATTATCTGCCATTGGGCAAAACTCCAGGTACAATGGTTGCTTGTTTTCTGTCACTACACCCAAGGTCTTTATCGCATCCGATAGGTTTTTGCCTAATACTAAAAAGGCTTCTCTTTGCAGTCCTATCTCTTTAGAGTTTTGAATTTTCGCAACAGCAGTTTTGATAGGGTTAAGCGATTGCATCCACACATTGTGTGCATCACCTAATAGTAGCAACATGTCAACATTATCCAATGATCTTTTTACTTGTTGTGCTTCTCTTTGGGCAAGGTTCGCATTATCATCTGTTAAAGCATCTTTTAGTTTGATGTAGGTGGCGACCACTTGCCCTAGCTGTTTTTTAAACTTAGTATCAATGTTGGATTTGTCAATCATGATCATGTTACTCATGTCATCACTTTTTTTAGTTGACACATCGTTTTTGTCTTTATCTCCTCCCATGTCCATTCCAGCATGACCGCCAGTACTTACTTTGCCACCTTCGGGGTTCATCATGCTTTTTTGTCCCATGAGTTGTGCGGAAGCATCAATCCTAAACACCCCATTCGTAGCGACAATTTCATTTGCTGCTAATCCATTTTTTACGATGTAAAAATCACCTAAATCTTCACCCAAAATAATTTCTCGATAGACAAATGAAATGGTTTTATCATGCGGTACTTTTACATACACCACTGCTCGTTTTCCTGTCCATAATACGGCTGACTTAGGTACGACCAATGTATTTTTAACATCGCTTAACGTTGCTTTTAGTATACCGGTGGCATACATTTCGGGTAGTAGTTTTTTAGCCGTATTATTCACCTCTACCCTTACTTTAGCGACTCTTGTGGTAGGGGAAACAAATGGGTCAACATAAGTAACTTTCCCTTTAAATTTCGTTCCGGGTAATGCTTGAATGCTAAAATCAACTTGATCACCAATGTGGATTCTTGGAATGTCAGTTTCATAGGCTTCAAACATGATCCAAACGGAGTTTAGATTTGCGATTTGAAATAGAGTACTGCCTGCTTCAACATAGTTACCTAACTCAACGTTTCTTTCCATAACATATCCCGAATGCTCTGAATAGATATCCATTTGCTCCTGAACCTTACCTGATTTTTCTATGGCATCAATTTGTTTATTAGAAAGTTTCCATAATTTCAATTTGTTACGTGAGGCGGTGTACAATTGCGGATAGATATCTCTTGACCGAATGGCCTCGAACAATTCCTTTTGTGCAGAGATTAAGTCTGGAGAATAAATGCGAACAATTCGCTGTCCTCTCGACACTTTTTCTCCTGTAAAATTAATATATAGCCGTTCGATCCTGCCAGGAATATGTGATACTTGTGCGTACAATCTCCTTTCATCAGGTTTCACCCTGCCTAGTAGTCGAACCTCTTTGTGGCCATTGGATTTTCCTACTACTGAGGTTTGAATATTGGCCAATTGTATCGCTTCTGGAGTCATTATAATTTCATTTGAGGCGATGTTTTCTTCACTGTTAGCACCTTCTAATGGAATTAATTCCATGCCACAAATAGGGCAATTACCAGGTTTATCCATTTTTATTTGTGGGTGCATGGAGCAAGTCCAAATTTCTGTTTCTTTATTTTGCACGTAATTGTGTGCTGCTTCGTTTTGGGAAGAAGTTGAGCCTCTGGAAAACATATTTCCAAGAATGATTCCTAAAATTAGTATGCCGACTCCGATGATATAATTTTTATATTTTTTCATTTTTATGTTACTTTTTAGACCTAACAGGTTTCAAAAACCTGTTAGGTCTCATGTTAAGTTATTTTCCTAATAAATAATTAATAAATGCAATGGCAGCATTTTTATCTGTTAATGCCTTCTGATAGGCTAATTCATATTTTAATAATTGACGTTCTATGCGTAATACTTCTTCAAAGTCTTTGGAATCTGTAGCGTAGGATGTCATCAAAACGTCTAACACTTTTTTAGCAATTTCTGCTTGTTTTTTATTCAGTAATATTCGCCTATTGGCATCACTGAAATTTTTGTATGCATTTTCATAAATTGTATTCAAGGTATTTTTTTTATCTTCTTTTCGCGAGGTCTCTGCTTCATGGAAGTATTGTGCTTCCTTAATCATTGCCCGATATTTTTTTCTAAAAAGAGGAATTTTAATGCCAATCGATGGAAATAGTATGGCATCTTTGCCATTATCAGAAATTGTGGATCCTGAATTCTTACTGACGATGGTATAGCCTAACCCAACATTGAATTTGGGTAAACCTTCTTTTTTTGCCACCACTTCTTGATTTAAAAAAGCATTTAATTTATGGTCAATACTTTTTAATTGGTGATTCGCATTGTAAATGGCTTCTAGTATTCCTTGCTTATCTAATGACAGTTCATCTTGCCATAAAGTATCTGGCACATTAATCGATTTAGAAACATTCCGGCTTAATAAGTTATTGAAATTTACTTGTAGCGCCTCTTTGGTATCTAGAAATAGCGCCAATTGATTTTCTAAGTCGTTTAGCTCAAGCTCAACTCTCAACTCGTCCACAATCGAAGCTTTGCCTGCTTCAATTTTCACCAAGGAAAGTCTTTTGAATACTCGAAGAATTTCCATATTGCTCTGCGTAATTTCTATTGCCTTTTTAACGAAATAATAGTTGTAGTAAGTGGCTTTAACTTCAAACAGCAAATTGGATTTTTTGTTTTCAAACTGCTCAAATTTTGCTTTTGCCATTTCGGTCGCTACATCTTTTTTGGCAGTTAACAAACCAAACCAAGGAAAGCTTTGCGCCAAGCTAAATTTCCAGTTTTGTGGCCCTACACGCGTCTCCACGGGCTGCGCAAAATAAGCGAAAGCAAATTGTGGATCTGGCAAAGTACCTACCTGAGGTACTTTTTCCATGGCAGCCATATAACCTTTAAAAGAGGCTTTTAACCCTGGATTATTCTCAGTGGCTAACTGTAAATAATTATCTAATTTATCCTGAGCAAGACCCTTGATGTTAACAATCAATAGCCCAACTAGCATAAGTGTTTTATATATTTTCATTTCTGCTTGATTAAATGTTTGTTGTATCTTTTCTTAATTCTTTTTTCAATTGCCTTTCTTTCCACATACTATAAAGCACAGGCACGACAAACATGGTCATCACTTGTAGTAGCATGCCTCCAAACGATGGGATTGCCATCGGCACCACCACATCAGCCCCTTTTCCTGTAGCTGTCAGGATGGGTATCAAAGCAATCACGGCTACTGCGGCAGTCATCATGGCAGGGCGTACCCTTTTGGCGCCGGCATGCAGTACTGACGTTCTGATGGCGGCAACTGTTTTTGGTTTTTCTTCTTCAAAAACTTGTGTGAGGTAGGTGCCCATAATTACACCGTCATCGGTTGCAATACCAAACAGGGCTATAAATCCTACCCAAACGGCGACACTCAAGTTAATAGGGTGCAATTGGAAGAGGTCTCTCATGTGTACGCCGGCGACATCAAAATTTAAAAACCAACCTTGTCCATAAAGCCATATCATGACAAACCCTCCTGCAAATGCCACGAATATTCCTGAGAAAACCATCAATGAGGGAATAAACGACTTAAACTGAAAGTATAAAATCAATAAGATTAGAATTAAGGAGATGGGCACTACAATTAATAACCGTTTTGACGCACGGATTTGATTTTCGTAGTTTCCTGTAAAACGATAAGTGACACCATCTGGTAAATGGAATGCCCCATTGTCAATTTTTGATTCGATGAGTGCTTGTGCTTCTTCCACTACATTGGTTTCAGCATTTCCCTCTTTCATATCAAAAATCACGTATCCTGTTAAAAAAGTATCTTCACTTTTAATGACTTGTGGCCCTCTTACATATTCAATCGTTGCTAACTCTCTCAGCTCTACTTGAACACCAGCAGGGGTAGGAATCAATATTTTTTTCAAATCATCTGGATTATCTCTAAATTCCCGAGCATATCGCACACGTACTGGAAATCGTTCTCTTCCTTCTACCGTGGTGGTCAATTGTTTTCCCCCTACGGCAACAGACAATTGCATCTGCATGTCTCTGATGGTGAGTCCATAGCGAGACATGGCTTCTCTGTTCAGTTTTATTTCTAAATAAGGTTTGCCTACGACCCTATCTGCAAAAACTGTCGTTGGGTTTATACTTGGTACTTCCTTTAGAATGCTTTCTAATTCATACCCTACTTTTTCTATTACTTCGAGTGTAGGACCAAATACCTTGATACCCATGGGTGCCCGCATTCCTGTTGCCAACATGATTAACCGGGTTTGAATGGGTTGTAATTTTGGCGCAGAAGTAAGTCCCGGAAATTTGGCGTGTTTTGTAATTTCTTTCCAAATGTCATCGGGTCTTTTAATTTCCTTGCGCCATTGTCTGAAGTATTCACCATCTTCATCCATGATTAAATCTGGGTGACTAATTTTCCTAAACGTGTCTTCACCATATTTATAGGTCGTGCTATCTTGTAGTAGAAAGGCACCTTCATCATTTACCTCAAATCGCATTCTATGCCCATCTTTATCCAATATATATTCAGGAATATAATTGATGGTATTTTCAAACATAGAGGTAGGTGCAGGGTCTAAAGCTGAGTTAACACGTCCCCATTTTCCAACTGAAGTGGCTATCTCGGGTATGGAATTCAAGTGCTTATTAATGCTAGCAATGATTTCCATATTTTCGGTAATACCAGAATGGGGCATGGTCGTAGGCATCAATAAAAAGGATCCCTCATCCAAAGCAGGCATAAACTCTTTGCCAACGCCAGGAAATGATTTATCCAAGCTGTTCCATACTATATTATTTTTGGTAAAATTAGGAAGGAATCCAAATACGTTATGGAATCCAATCCAAATGGTTAATCCAAAGAAAACGGCAATGATTGGAATGGTCAAAAATTTCCATTTATTATCGAGACACCAGGTTAATATTTTGGTGTAATAGTGAACAATGGTCATTAAAACACCCAAAATAAATCCAACCAAAACAATCACAAAAATAAAATTAATAAAAGTGGTGTTTGATGCGCCAAGTGGCATCCACTCTATGGTTAAGAAATAGAGCACCACCAATATGGTAATAGCGACATTGATGAAGTTCGCTACCTTATCAGAATAGGGTAGTTTAATACGACCGTTTATTAGATTTCTTGGCTTTACCTGTGCCAGTATATTGTTGACGCCATAGGCGATAAGTGCCAATGCAATGATGCTGCCATAGGCAATCAAGAATACAATGCCAAATCCAATTAATAGGGCATTAAATATTCTGCTCATTCGATTTTTGTCGAAGCGGATAGAAAATAAGACTTGCGCTATGGCTGGGATAAACATGATGCCAATAAACAATGAAGAGACTAATGCAAAAGTCTTTGTAAAGGCTAAGGGTCTAAATAATTTTCCTTCTGATGCCTGCATGGCAAATACAGGCAAGAAACTGACGATAGTCGTTGCCAAAGCGGTCATGATGGCTGACGCTACCTCTACCGTTGCTATATAGATAACTTGTGCTAATTTTTTACCACCGACACCTTCATTCTCTGGCATTTCGAGATGTCTTATTATATTTTCTGTAAAGACAATTCCGACGTCCACCATGACCCCAATGGCAATCGCAATACCAGATAATGCTACAATGTTGGCATCGACATTGAAATACTTCATTAAAATAAAGGTCATCAATACGCCAATTGGTAATAAGGTAGATATTAATATAGAAGCCCTTAAATTCATCACCAGTACAATGACTACAAGAATACTGATTAGTATTTCATGAGAAAGTGATGATTCTAGTGTTCCTAAAGTTTCTTGGATTAAACCCGATCGGTCATAGAATGGGACAATTGTAATTTTCGAAATGGTACCATCCGCCAGTGTTTTGGAAGGTAATCCTGGCGCTACTTCCTTGATTTTATCTTTTAGATTATGGATTACCTCTTGCGGATTGGCGCCATAACGGGCAACTACTACGCCGCCTACGGCTTCCACGCCACTTTTATCTAATCCACCCCGCCGGGTTGCAGGGCCAAACTGAATTTTAGCGACGTCTTTTAATCTGATGGGAACATTTTCACGTACTGTAACGACGCTTTCTTCTAAATCCTTTAGGCTTTTGATATAACCAAGTCCCCTCACCAAATACTCCACCCTATTGAATTCTATGGTTCTTGCACCGATGTCTAGATTGCTATTTTTTACAGCATTCATAATCATTGTTACATCCACATTGGCAGCTTTCATGGCATCTGGATCAATCTCAATCTGATATTCTTTCACGAATCCTCCGATGGAAGCTACCTCTGAAACGCCACTGGTAGCGGTTAAATAATAACGGACATAAAAATCTTGGATGGTGCGTAATTCTTGCGGATCCCAACCGCCCGTTGGTTTACCTGTTTTTGGGTCGCGACCTTCCAAGGTGTACCAATAGACTTGCCCTAGTGCCGTAGCATCTGGTCCCAATGCAGGCTTTACCTCGCTTGGGACTGTGCCAGGTGGCAGCGAATTTAATTTTTCTAATATTCGTGTACGACTCCAGTAAAAATCAACATCATCATTGAATATGATATATATACTAGAGAGTCCAAAAATAGAATTGCTCCTAATGGTTTTTACCCCTGGGATTCCCAATAGTGCCGTTGTTAATGGATACGTAATTTGATCTTCAATATCTTGAGGAGATTGCCCCGTCCATTCGGTAAAGACAATTTGTTGGTTTTCACCGATATCAGGAATAGCATCTACTGGCACGGGGCTTCTTTCTATCCATGATAGTTCCCAGTTGAAAGGTGCAGTTACCACGCCGCCAATGATGAAAGCGGCGAGTAGCATGAATGTGATTAACTTATTTTCAAGAAAATACTTGATAATTTTATTTAACATAATAGTTTGTTGATGTTTAAATATTTAAAACATAAAGTGTTGGGAACACTAATTTGTAGACATTGGTCCACAGCAAACTTTCCTGTTTTATGAAACAGGTATTATGTTATACTAAAGTAGAAAAGACTGAACCTTGAGGTATATAGTAGGCTCAGATAATGGGGGAGGTATTTCGGTAAGAAATTGATTGGTTTTTGCGGATTCTTTAACAATTACATCACTTATAAAATAGGCAATGCTATACAGCACAAAGGTTGTTGGAGATAAATTAACATCATAATTTTGTGATTGAAACTCATCTTCGACTGCAAAACGTTCAGATTCATTATGACAGCAGCCAGCGGGCATATCTTTTTCCATACCACAGGAATCCGCAGATTCATTGATGGCTATGTCATATACCTTACCACCACAATAATGCTTATTGACAGTGACACCGAACGTGCCAATCAACAAAATAATCACCATTGAAATGTTAGCTAAACTCCTCATGAATACGCAATTATACGAAAGAATTTTGATAAGGTTGCTCTCAATGTATGAAAAGGTGAGATTTGGGTGGATATTTTACCTTTGCTCTTTGGGTTCTTCTTCTCTAGGTGACTTACAATAAGTACCAAAAATCCTATCCCAAATCACGGTAAAAAAACCATAATTACATAACGAATATTCATGGTGTTGCTTGTGGAAAATGTTGTTGCCGAATAGCACGCTTTTTTTATTTGACGAAGTATGAAGGTGGGCAATTACCCCTAATAACCAGTTGATGAAGATGATAAGAAGAAAGCTATAAAGATTTACTGAAAGAAGTAGTGGAAAAATGGTGAGTATAATTCCAAAAAACAACGCTTCCAAAGGATTCATGACATATAGACTAATAGAATTGAAATCTCCAATTAGATGGTGTTCTTTATGAAGTAGCTTGAATGGCCACATATAATGGGCGACAAAATGCAATAGATACATCGTGAAGTCAATCAGGAAAAATAGGATAACAAAATCTCTCAAAAAGTGGACATCACCAAAAGTAATTTTGGAATGTAGAAAGAGTAAATAACCTGGGATGGCTACAATGACATTAACGAACACAACAATGATGGAAAGCATAACATCTCTTTTTTTGATTGTTGAGCTTTCGTGCTGATAAAATGATGACCATAACCGACTAATTATGATTGTTGTCAGGTACATTAATACATTTGCAGATAGCAGTAATCCCCAGAAAAGGATAGGATTA
>Ga0256840_1003688_pt1 | contig 12130 bp, 11 predicted proteins | sample 355202metaG_FD_185969 | JGI IMG/M metagenome (GOLD analysis project Ga0256840, IMG submission 185969) | Hydrothermal vent microbial communities from Mid Atlantic Ridge, Atlantic Ocean - 355-202 | ecosystem: Environmental > Aquatic > Marine > Hydrothermal vents | place: Atlantic Ocean: Mid...
CTGAGCTTCTTTCGGCCAAAAAGCCAATGTTTTAATTGATTATTTAAAACAATTGATATAGCCAATTTGTGCTTATTTTCCAGAGATTTTGGCAATTTGTCCTCTAAATCGAAAAATAAAATAAGCACAAATAAGCCGTCTTTGGCTAAAAAAAGAGCAAATTTGACTTCTATAAAAGGCTTATTTCCCTGGCAAAATTTTAATAAACCTGTTGATTAAATATTAATACACATATAGAAAATGGTTATTTTGAATTCCGACTATATACATAGGAGTGATGTCTATGGCTAGAGCATTAAAAGACACAAATAGGTTAGATGAGGATTCATGTTCATTAGGAAAGCTAAAAGAGATTCTATGTCCGGACACAGAGGATTTGGACGATCCAATATACAAAATAATTAAATATAAAAATGAAAAAATTAATGATTTCCTAGATAAACAACTATCTGATAAGATTGATAAAGATATATATAGACATCTGATAAAATTTTTTTCAAGATATTTCAGAAATGGAATGATTTCTATAAATAGATATTTTTTATTAAATGATGGGGACGTTTGTTTCCATTGGTCTAATAAAGATCAATATTATGTAAAATCCATGGAATATTTCAAAAAGTATGGCTTTAAAGTAAAAGACCTAAATGTTAATTTTAGAATTGTCAAAGCACAACTGGAAAAAGGAAATTCAAAGCCAAATGAAAAAAAATTCTTTGTTTTAAATGAGAAAATATTTGACTTTGATGAAGATAAGAATGAGCTTAATATCTATTTTGATTATAGGGCTTTAACTGATGAAGAGAAAGAAAAATTTAAATCCAAATCTCAGACCAAAATAAATAAAGAAATTGTTAAGGTTTTAGATGAAAAAATTCCTAAGAACAGTTTAGCAAGATTGATTTTTGAAAAAGAAGGAAATAAGACAATAATTGAAAAGCATATAAACAAATATACAAAAAGGAATGTGATTGATTATTTTATTCATAAAGATTTAAAAGGATTCTTAGAAAGAGAATTAGATTTCTACATTAAGAACGAGTTTATAAAAATTGATAGCCTTGACAATATTGATTTGAATAAAATTAAGAATTTTAGAAGCATAGCTTTAAAAATCATAGATTGTTTAGCTCAAATTGAGAATTTCCAAAAGAAAATTTGGGAAAAGAAAAAGTTTGTCATTGACACACATTATGTCATTACCTTGGATAAGGTCAAAGAATATGCTGGAGAAGAGTTTTTAGAAAGCATTTTGGAAGAGGTTTTAAAAAATAAGAAACAGTTGGATGAGTGGAAAGAATTGTTTGGAATTGAAGTTAAGAATAAGAAGGACCTAATTGAAAGGAATACTTTGGATGGTAAAGAATGGAAGAAATTGCCCATTGATACAAAATATTTTGACGAAGAGTTTAAATGGAAGTTATTGACTGCTTTGAGTAAAAACAATGACTTAGATGAAATTTTAGACGGAATTTTAATAAAATCTGAAAACTTCCAGGCTTTAAATCTGCTTTTAAATAAGTATTATGAAAAAGTTCAGACGATTTATATTGATCCTCCGTTTAATACTGGAAGAGACTTTCTATACAAAGATAAATATAGAAATTCTACATGGCTAACTTTAATGGAAAATAGGTTAAAATTATCAAAATATTTGTTAAAAGAAGATGGCAATATTTTCGTGCATTTGGATGACAATGCTGATTATTTTGGAAGATATCTTATGAATTTAGTTTTTGGAGAAGATAATTTTTTAAGTAGAATTACAAATTTCCTTGGATATAATACTAAAAGGGAAATCCGACCAAGAAAATTTGTTGAACAGGATGAAATTATTCTACATTATTCTAAATCTAATAATTATAAATTTATAAAATTAGCACAGATAAAACAAAAGTATTTAGTGGGTAAAAATAATAAAAACATACGGAATAAATATTATGACTTTCTGAAAACAATAATTAGAGAAGATAAATATTTGGATTTTTTTGATGATAGTTTGTTTCCTGCATATTCTATTGACTTAATTGTTGAAACAGAAGAAGAAGGTAATGCTACAAAGGTAAAACATTTATTAATACCATTTTGGGAAAATGGTACTTTTAAATTGATACAGCCATTTAAAGAAGTAGAAATAAGAAATGGATTGGATTCTGATAAATATTTTATCAATATTATTGGAAATGTTTGGACAGATGTTTTAAGTTTGAGATATTCTGCAATAAACTATAACGAAGGAGTTCATTTTGAAACTCAGAAATTGGAAAAACTGATTTTTAGGATCGTTTTATCTACAACAGATATTAATGATGTTGTTTTGGATTTTTTCCTTGGCTCAGGAACAACAACAGCAGTAGCTCACAAATTAAGAAGAAAGTGGATTGGTGTAGAAATAGGGGAGCATTTTTGGACAGTGGTTTTACCAAGAATGAAAAGAGTATTATCGGGAGAACAATCAGGTATTTCTAAAAAAATAAACTGGAAAGGAGGCGGTTTCTTCAAATATCACACTTTAGAGCAGTATGAAGATGCTTTAGAAAACATTGAGTTTGAAGAAAAACAAAAAACACTTGATGAATTCTCCGATTACTTTGTCAAATACATGCTTGAATGGGAAACTAAAAACAGTAAAACCTTCCTCAACATAGATGAAATGAAAGATCCTTTTAATTACAAACTAAAGATCATAGAAAACTATCAACAAAAAATAGTTAATGTTGATTTAATTGAAACATTTAATTACTTACTTGGAATACATGTCCAAGGATATAAAGTTTTAAATGAAAATAATAGAAAATATGTTATTGTATTTGGAAAGAAAGATGGTAAAAAAATAGCCATTGTTTGGAGAAGCATCAAAGACATTGATTTTAAGAAGGATAAAAAGGTTATTGAAAGAGAAATAAAAGAATTTTGCCCAGACGAAATCTACATTAATGGAGACGCATTGGTTAAAGGCTTTAAGTCAATAGAGCCTATATTTAAATCATTGATGTTTTCTTAAATACAAAAGGTAGATATTATGAACATTGCATTGAATAAAAATTTTTTAAATGAGATAGACAATTTGATGCTTAAAGAAGATTTAGAAGAAATTAGGAAAAAAATTAAAGAAATAAAGGACAAGCTAATAAATACAGATGAATTCAAAAAAGATGGCATTTATACTGTGAAAAGCAATTGGATTTTTGATAAATTAAATCATATCGAAAAATCAAAAACATTAGACAGGGCAAAATACTACTTACTCAGGATAAAAAAAGGACTAACTGAAATAAGAACCACAGGTATTAATGATATAAATTTAAACAGGTGGGAAGAATATGAAGACATAATTACTGATAGTTTATGGATTATTGAAAAAAGAGACAATAGTGGCGTCCATAGAGCGTGGTATCATGGCAACTTTGTCCCTCAAATTCCCAGACAGGTTATGTTAAGATATACAAAAAAATATGATGTAGTTGTAGATCCTTTTTTAGGAAGCGGAACTACGTTAATAGAGTGTAAAAGATTGGGAAGGCATGGTATAGGGGTAGAATTAAATGAAGAAGTTGCAAAAAAAGCTAAAGAACTGATAGATAAAGAGCAAAATCCATATAATGTTATAACTGATGTAATTGTTGGGGATAGTAGAAAAATTAACTTTAAAGAAATTTTAGATAAACATGGATTTAAATCATGCCAATTATTAATTATGCATCCACCATATCACGACATTATAAAGTTTAGTGATAAAAAAGAGGATTTATCAAATGCCAAGACAGTTAAAGAGTTTTTAAAAATGTTTGAAGAAATTGTTGATAACACTTATGATATTTTGGATAATGGAAGGTTTTTAGTTTTAGTTATTGGAGACAAGTATTCAAATGGTGAGTGGATACCTCTTGGATTCTATTGTATGGATGTTGTTATGAAAAAAGGGTATAAACTAAAAAGCATTGTAGTTAAAAATTTCGGAGAAACAAAAGGCAAAATGAACCAAAAAAACTTTGGAGGTATAGAGCATTGGTTGGTGGTTTTTATGTTTTCAAACACGAATATATATTTATATTCAAAAAAAATAGTTAAATGCATATGCTTTAACAATTTAGCCTCAATATTTCTATGTTTCTAAAATATACCGAGCGAGATGGGGCATTAATTTAATCATGTGTAAAAATGTTAAACGATGTGTTGTCCAATCCCGGAAACCTCAAGTATGAAATTATTTTCAAAACTAAAATTTATCAGATAATATTGCAAAATCTCTTTCTGATAAATATCTTATCTTGACATCATCTTTAATTTTAAATTGTGAGGATAGGTAATTTTTAATGGAATGATCTGCCAAACAGGTTTTAGATATTAATCTAATCCCCTTTGGAATGATATACTCAACAAATCCTGGGATTAGATATACGCCCATATCAATATCTATTCTAAAGTATGCATACAAGAATTTATCGCTTTCAGACCAAATATAATAATCTATTACATCTCCATATAATCTCACAATATTCCCGGTATTTATGTCATAAGTGTAAAAATAATTGTCTTTCAAAAATACTATTGTTGGTCCCTCTTTAGCGTGGAATAAACAACCATACGGAACATATCCTGATCTTCTTTTACCAAATTTTAATATATGGATTTCATTGAAAATGATATCACAATATGCTACGAAATATGACCTATGATCCTCAAATAATATAACCATCATAGGTTTTTTGTCTTTAATATAGAAATAAATAATGCAATCTCCCTTTGGGAACTCATATTTTATCCTAAAATATGTGAGATCCATATTGACCCTAATAACGCTGTTTGATTTTGGAAATATATCCTTTATATGATTATAACTTCCTAAATAATAAATATACTCGCTAACATCGTCTTCCAAATCATCAAATTCCAAAACCGTCTTATTTTTTAAATTTTTTTTACTATGAACATAACTAAGAACCCCAAGTATGGTCTTATAAATAACATCTTTTTCAAAACAAAAGTCCTCCATTTGTATTTTATTTAAAAAACATTGTTGTCCACTAGTATCATTATACTCTAGTGCTGCCATATTGTGGGTCATGAATATATTATTGAATATTAGTTTATTGCCATCTTTACAAACTTTTGCTTTTGGCACTAGTCCATAAAAGCCACCATACACATTTTTACAATATTCAAACTTAGGTCCGTACAATGCAATGTCCCTTATGACATATTCCGAACGTTTTTCACAAAGGTATATCAAGTTTGAATCCAAACATATAAATGGATATAAAGTTCCGCCAATAACTTTGATTTTGTCTTTATATTTAGGAATTGTATACATCTCTACTATATGCTCTCCATCACATATTGCATTAACCACTGATCTGGAACCTATCATATCCATCACTCTAATCAAAGTATATTTAATCCAATACACTAAACTATTTAAATTATTGTAGTTATAGTATTATATTACATAGGTTGTTATTAAGTTGTTATTAATGTTGGTTTTTATTGGTGTTGTTCGGCATCAATTATATAAAGTCGTCTGAATCATAAACTATATCAGAGGTGAAATATTGGCTGACGTTAATAATATTGACAAAAAAGTATTAAACGAGATATTGCCCAAGGTTGGAGAAGGATCAAAAGTATGCACAGACGTAATGGTTTCTGGAGACAACGGTTTAGTATCCGCATATACTGTTTGCGGTAAAGTTCATTTTGAGGTAGTGCATAAAACACATCATTATTACAGACCAATTTTAGTTGGAAGCTCTATGAGCATTTGTGATATTGTTAGCATCGAAAAGAGAATATCGACATCAAACATATATGAATTTTCATTAAATAGGGTTGCAAAAGTAGTTTGTAGATTGATTGAAAGCCAAAGGCTGTATTTTACAACCTATACTCTATTGGGATTCCTCAATCCTGTTGATAAATTAAGTAGTGAGATAATATCCAAATTAGAAAGATCAGAAATACCAAAATATATGCTTTCTAAAATACTTGAAAATAAGAAGATTGTAGTTAAAAAAGAAGGAAATACATTAAAATTATCATTGGATGATGAATTGTATAAAATAGACTTAGATAATGGTAAATTATACACAATCACACCAACAGAAAAGCTTAAAGTAAACTCATATTATGTAATAATTGATAAAAATAGGGGTGAAGTTGCTCTATACACTATGTCATTAACCAACCCTGATAAAGCTTACAAGTATGTTGTTGGGATGGAATTGGTAGGAGAGAGCACAAATAGAAAAGATATTATAGAATATGCTATATCCGTAATAAAGAAATTCCTACTAAAATACGGATACGAATCAGGAAATGTGATTTATACTGATTTTAGAGTTGTAAAAAGAATCCCAGTATTGCTTAAGTATTACCCAGAGTATGTTAATAATTATAACGGCAAGATAGCTCACTATGTAGATAAATTAGAAGTTGTTTCAAAGTCAAACCTATTCAATCCATCATGGTATTACTTCACACCATTAGATAGATACTTTTACTTTGTAATAAATTACAATGGAAATAGCTATTTAGTAAGATACCCCGCCCATGCTGAAGTAAGGCTTCCTACAAAACCGATGCCTTACCCAGAGGAAAAACCCGTAGAAAAGCCCCAGTATGATAAAAAATCTGAAGAGCCAAGTGTAGAACATGAAGGAAACCATGTTAGTGGAAATAAAGAAGCATCAAAAAAAGAAAATGAAAATCAAAACCATCAGCCAAACAAAACACCAGAAAATATTCATGAAGGCTTACAAGGAAACAAAAAATATATGAACGAAGAAGAAAATAAAAGACAGGAAGAATCAAGAAAAAATCAGGAAGAAGAAAGTAAAGGACAGGAAGGCATAAAAAAAGAACAAAATTTTGAGGAAGTAAAAACTGGGGCGCCACATGAATATAAAACTGGAAGCCACACTGTTGGCGAATCTTTAGTTGAGATAAAAGTAAAAACATCATGGCCATTTGGAGTTTGGGTCATGATTCCAGAATTAAGCTTTATAAGGCTATTCTACAATAATGACAGAGAATTAATTAAAATGTCTTCTGGGAAACAATACAAAATATATACTAAAAAGAGATTTACATTGTTGTATAGAAAGCACTACTATACCGCAGGAACAATAGACCATATCAAAGGCCTGTTCTATAAAGTATATTTAAAAGGAAGGTAGATTGAAGCACACACATTAAATTTTTCTATCAGAAAGTGTATTATTTTCAACTGATAATCCATCACATAGTTTTAAATATGATGTGTGATTTAAAATTATTCTGTAAGTCTATCTAAATAATACATAGGTGTAACCATGGGGAAAAATATAATAATTAGGTGCGATTATATCAAAGGGTTTCCATTAAGTCCTAGAGTGTCTATAGAAGATGCCACAGGAAGAAGGTTTGTAGTCAAATTTACAGGAGCGGGACAAGTCGCAAAAATTAAATGTAAGTTACCTATTAAGTTAGTAATAGGAAGGATTTTTAAAAAAGAATATCTAATAGTAAAGGATGCTAAAATAAGAAATAAAAATATAGGTCTAACCATAAAGATTAATAAACAATAAGATAACATGAGATCAAAAGTTGAAAAAGTAAAGTTAAGAGCATTGAATATTGCATTGAATATTAAGGAACGTACTATAACCATACTAGAAAATACTATTTCAAGAATGTTAGCTGATATAATAATAGACGCAGCCACAGCAATATCAAAATATATATATAGAAATTACATTAAAAAATATACTATACATCCAAAGATAGATTACCTCATAGATCAAATAAAATCCGAACATAAAAAGGGTGGTTAGTTATGGCATTTGGAAGATTGAAAAATGCTATAAGGAAACTAAAATTAAAATTGGAAGACATAATACACAGAAGAAAATCTAAAAAAGAAAAAGAAGTAAAAGACGAAAGTGAAATTAATGTTTATTATGTTAAAAAATAAATAATCAGGTTTATAAGGGTGGGTGCAATGTTGAAGGACAAAATAAAAAATGCAATAAAAAAGATAAAAAGCAAATTGTCTATTGAAAAAATAGTTGGTCCGTATGCTCCACTAGTTCCAGTATCAGAGTTAGAAAGTGGAAGCAATGTTATAATAGAGCCAGATATAGTAGAATCTCCTGGAGAAGAAGTAATCGTAATAACTCCTAATGATGTTCAATTAGAAAATGTTACTGAAGATGACGCTCAAGTTGTTCCAGCACCTAGTGTAGATGAAATAATACCAGATAGCATTGTCCCTGAAGAGGATAAATCAATAAATGACTCTGAAGTTGTTGTTATATCTACAGAAGGGCCAACACATAATGTTGAAGCTGTTGCCCCTGCACCATGTCCAAACTGCCCATCCGAAGAAGAGTATGAATCTGATGTATTAGTTTCTAAGGAAGATCAATCTAAATCTCAGGAAGAGCCTCATAAAAAAGCAGAGGTTGATTTAGATATCTTTTAAGGTGATGATATGATAGAGAAAATAGAGAAAATGTTTGAACCATTGTACGGATCAATCATATCACAAAATATAAATGGTAAAGAATATTATATAGAAGTAAATCCTAGATTAGTAGATAAGATAGCAGATGCACTAGTTTTGATAGGGAATGATGCAATTTCATATTTAACCAGGATACACTTGCTATCTTTGGCACTATATTTAGAAATAAACAAAGACAAAACTATAGTACCAATAGATAATGATCCTATCTCTTTCACCAGCACCAAAGATCCTGTAGAAATATTTAAATCAAATAATTGTATTGTATTTGGATTATATGATCCAGTATCACAAACAATAAAGGAAGTGTATTTGCAAAAAGATGGTAAAAAAGCTAAATTTAAATACAACCTGTTATTTAATGATAAATATATATACATGTTTCCAAAGGTTGCCCTGGCTTTTGGAGAAGAGTTAGTTATAAAAGTCCTACCAAAATCATACGGAAAGTCAAATATAAAAATAATAGGATTTACTGTAGAAGAAGAATAATAAAAATATTTTTTTGGGTGATCCTTATGGATTTTGTCAAAGAAACTGGAATACCATCAAGATATGAAAACATACAATCAAAGAAAGATATAGTTCTCAACTCAGGAGAATCTACTGTTGTTGAAATTGAGGATTCTTTAGTGTATTCAATAATTATAAGATGTCCTATAGACACAAAAATAAAAATTGATCTATATAACATAACTGACGAGCCAACTCCAGTATCTACATTAGAATTTACTCCTAAGGCTTTAGATAGTATGAGATTATATGACAAAATAAAATATACTCCATACCTTATAGACATGGAGGAGGATTTTGCATTATTAGCCATTGAATATGAGCCACCGCTAATAGTTAAAAAAATGGTTATGACTATAACTGCACAAAGCCCTGGGGAAGTGTCATACATAATAAACTACACTAGAAAAGTACCTATAGAGGAGATGATCAAGAAATTTTTTCGCTAAATACACTGTAATACCTCCAAAACCAACTACATTAGTTCCTAAGGAAAAATTACCTCCTATAGAAACTGAAGTATCAAAATATGATTATACTGGAAAAATAAATTATATTGTTAATGAGATACCCATTAAGTCTGGAAATGAAATTTCTGCAAAAATAATTACCATATATGGGGAAATACAAACTCCTACAAATACAATAGATTTAAGGGATCTTGGGGTTTATGTTGAAAATATAATCGCATATTCATTATCCTACCCAGGTAAAATTGTTAATGGAGTAGTTAAATTTGAGGAATCTGTCAAGGGTCCATTTTCAATTATGATAATAACTCCATAATTCCCTTACAAATATTTTTTTAGTGATTATTATGAGGGCTATAGAGATTGGAGTTTTGAAAGGTGTGGACAAATCTATTCTGTCTAAAAAATTATCTGATTTATGCAAAATATCTGAAGAGCTAAATGACATATTAAATAATAAATTAGTTAGTATGAAAATTACTGAATTGGGTTATTTAAATAAAACAATGGATGCTGTTAGCGAACTATCCCAGGTATTGATGGCTCTAAAATCAATAATAACACAAATACAATCCGATATAAATTCTTCAGTATTGTTATTTAAAATGATGTCTTCAACCATAGAGGAGTTAAGGAACATTCAAAAAATAACTTCAGACAAAACTTCATTCCTACCAAAAATATCAAATAGCATGGAAATATCTGTTAACCTAATGTCACAAAGCGTTAAAATATTAAATGATTCCTACTCAACACTTGTTAGCCAATTATCCAACCTAGAAGAGTTAAATAGGATGTCTCAGGACACCCTAAACAAGATAGATGACACTATAGAAAAGATAGAAAATGTAAAAAAAGTTTTATCAAATATAAGAGATATAAACTCCGTATCTAAGGAAAAGTTGGCTGAAGCAAACAATTTGCTCACATCAATAATTGATAACGTAAATAAATTAAACACCAATATGCAAGATTTGATTTCAAAGCATATAGCTATATCATCAGAGATACAAGGAACCTTATCAAAAGTTCACAATGTTGTATCAGAAATACGTGGAATATTAAATAACATAAAAGATATATCATCAGATTCAAATAAAAAGTTGTTAGAATCAAATAATTTGCTATCAACAATGATAAAAAATGTTTCTAATTTACATACTGACGTGTCAAATTTAATAAATAAAGAGATATCGTTGTCAACAACCACACTTAACACATTGAAAAAAGTCCATGATATAGCCAATACAATCAAGAATATCATAGATAATTTAAAAAGCATATCCTCGGATACAAACGCAACAACACATGACTTACTAAATGAATCCAAACACCACAGTGATTTATTAACCACCTCAATATCTAAATTGAATGACATTGAATCAAAAGTTGATGATGTGATAAAAGATTTGGAGAATTATATTAAAAATTGGGAGCAATTATTTGATGATCATCTAAATAAAATGGACACTACAATAAAGGTTTTAAATAACATGTATACATTATCAGATAAAATAAGCGATCTTCTAAACTCTATAGAAACTGTTGTTGGTGAAATTAAGAGTTACATGTATTTAATGACAACATTAAGTCCAGAGGCTTATAGAATAAACCCTGGAAGTCATGTTGACATACATCTGAATACACAAACAAAAATAAATTACTTCTTAACCATATCCACAAATGGGGATATCAATATAGAAGTTCTGTACTCACAAGATGGTATAATATACGACACCATACCTATGATTAAAGACAGCATTCCAGCGAATCAAACCAAATCAGTGTTGGTACCAATGTTTACTAAACATGCAATCGTAAGGATTAAAGCTCCAAAGGGGGCTGATATTACTGTATATAAAACCATGTCATAGATCTATTTTCATAAGCAGTTGTGTTGTGTTAAGTTAGATTTATATATAAGCAAAAAATTTAAATTATATATAGCATGAGTAGTATAATAAAATATAAACCCTAAATCATTTGGGTGGTACACATGAGAAATATAGAATATGCAGTAAAAAAGGTTCTTAGAGGAAGATTAATAAAATGCGACACTGATGACGTTAAAATAACTAACATGCCTGAGGACTTCCCGGACGCTAAAACCCATGAATTATTAAGTGAAATATCAAAAGATATGAATGAACATTTAACAAGCATAGATACTAAAGTAATTAAATGTGACACTGATAATGTAACTGTCATCAACATGCCTGTTGATTTCCCTGACACCAAATTACAAAGGTTAGTTGATTATGCTACAAAAGTTACAACCTCTAAATTAGATACAATATTGAGAAGGCTGGTAAAGTGTGACACAGATAAAGTAAAAATATCAAACATGCCTGAGGACTTCCCAGACGTAAAAACACACGAGCTACTATCTGAAGCATTATCCGTTGAGAAATCAATAAATGAAGTTGCCAAAGATATAGACGCTAAAATAAAAATATGCAATACTGATGATGTTAAAGTATCAAACTTCCCAAAAGATTTCCCTGACTCTAAAGCCCATGAATTGCTAAGCGCTGAAATAGGAATTGCCCAAGAGATTGAAAAAACATTAGACAGTATAGACAAGAAGGTTGTCGTATGCAACACTGATGATGTTAAAGTAGCAAACATGCCTAATGACTTCCCT
>Ga0256840_1003689_pt1 | contig 12128 bp, 10 predicted proteins | sample 355202metaG_FD_185969 | JGI IMG/M metagenome (GOLD analysis project Ga0256840, IMG submission 185969) | Hydrothermal vent microbial communities from Mid Atlantic Ridge, Atlantic Ocean - 355-202 | ecosystem: Environmental > Aquatic > Marine > Hydrothermal vents | place: Atlantic Ocean: Mid...
AAATTTTAAATTGTTTCTGCTTTCGCTTGGCTATTATATAAAGTTTGTTATTAACCAAAACTTAACAGTGTGAATTAAGGGCAGCTCTCTTAGCTAGCTGTTTCTTATGCAAGTCTACAAGCTAGCATATCCTAGGCGCGCTTTGCAGGGAATGCTGATGGCCTTCACAAGAAGCGCAACAACGGAGATGCTGGCTTGTAGCCTTGCCCTGCGGGGCTTAGCCAAATAACCAGACTCTTTGTTGGATTTACTTTAAAGGCAATTAGCATTTAAAAGTGAATCCGCCTTGATTCTGATTATTTGGCGTTGCCATAAGATACATCTAGCTAAGAGAGATGCCCTCATGTTCGCAAGTAATAATGCAGAGGGCGTGCCAACTTTTCATAAAAAATCATAAGTTATTGATAATAATAATCATATTTTATTTTCAAGGTTTTTTATTATCATGGTAAACCCTTTATTGTCAGCCTAAAATGTCACTTTCTGACTTTCTTAAGAGTAAAACTGACAGCTAATGTCAGGTTTAATACCGTTTGTCCGTAGTTTTGTTATTATACTCACCGCATTTATCTAATTAGGAGGAGATATAATGGAAATTACGACAACAATACTACTGTGGGCATTCGGTCTGGCAGTGGTTTTAGGCATATTCGCCAATAAAACAAACTTTTGTACCATGGGTGCAGTATCTGATGTGGTCAATATAGGGGATACAGGGCGTATGCGCGCTTGGGTATTTGCTATGGGTGTGGCTATCTTGGGCGTTATGATTATGTCTGTGATGGGTTTGACGGATACATCGCTAATAGAAAATAACGATACGGCAAACCCACCTTATTTAACGGCAAACTTCGCATGGCCGCGTAATATTTTAGGTGGTATTTTATTTGGTATTGGCATGACCTTTGGTTCTGGCTGCGGTAATAAGACTTTAATTCGACTAGGTGGTGGCAATATAAAATCATTATTTGTTTTGCTTGCTATGGGTATTATGGCTTATTTAATGATTTTTACTAACTTTAGTTATACTGCTTTTCTGTCATGGATGGAACCTGCGTTTGTTGATCTTTCAACGATGGGTGTAGAAAATCAAGGCTTGGGCAGTGTCATTGCTTATGCAGCAGGTAGTGATCCTCAAACAACAACAACAATAGTTGCCGCCGTATTAGGTGGTTTATTAGTTTTATGGGCTTTCCTATCTTCTGATTTTAGAGGTAGCTTTGATAATATCCTTGGAGGATTTGTAGTAGGTGCTGTTGTAATTGCCGCATGGTGGGTGACTACAGGAGAGCTAGGACAAAACTTATTAGAGGAAGCTGAAATGATGGATGAACGTCCATTTGCTATTGGTGCACAATCGTTTACTTTTGTGCAGCCTTCGGGGCATCTGTTGCGCTGGGCAGAATTAGGTTTTGATAAGAGTATGGTTACATTTGCACTGGTTGCAGGTTTTGGCGTTGTAGCAGGTTCTTTTTTATATTCTCTATTATTTCGAAAATTTAGAATTGAATGGTTTGCAAGCTGGAAAGACTTCTTCGTGCATATTATAGGTGGCTTACTCATGGGAGTAGGAGGAGTACTCGCCATGGGATGTACCATAGGCCAAGGCGTCACAGGCGCATCAACCTTAGCAATGGGCTCATTTATTACATTCTTTTCAATTGTTTTTGGTAGCGCGCTTACCATGAAAATTCAATACTACAAAATGGTATACGAAGAAGAAGCAAGCTTTGGTAAAGCATTAGTTGCCAGTTTGGCAGATATGAAATTGCTACCAAATGGACTAAGAAAGTTAGATAAGGTTTAATTTCAAAAAACCTGATAAAACCGCTTGAATGGGAATTGCGGTAGTGTATACTACCGCCTCTCTTGAATGAGACCATCGATTAGATGATCGTTCTTCAAGCAGAAAAGGGCCGTTAGCTCAGCCGGTAGAGCAGTTGACTTTTAATCAATTGGTCGAGCGTTCGAATCGCTCACGGCCCACCATATTTTTCAAAGGCTTAGCTTATGCTAAGCCTTTTTTGATTTAGGTCTATAATTAGAATTAAAAATTTATAATTATTTTTGTCTGTAAACCAGAAGGGGGAAGTCGTTTTACCTCTAAATCGGGTAAAATACAAAATGGCAAAAAAGTGGGGGGGTGACAAAAATACTAAATAGAGCCTACAAACGGCTGGACTGTGACCATATCGCCCTTATCTACACCCTCTGAATCCTCTGATAGGACAATAAAGCAATTAGCCATACTCATTGAGGTGAGTATGCCAGAGCCTTGTTTTCCTGTGCGTTGTACAATAAGTTCTTTATTAGTTGTGCTTGTGATTATGCCTCGCTGAAACTCTGTTCGCCCCGCACGTTTTCTTATTTTATCATTAGATATTGCTTGTAAAGCTAATGGTTTTTTTATATTTCCACTCGATAAATATTGGATTGCAGGTTCTAAAAACTGCATGAAAGTCACCATAACGGCAACTGGATTACCGGGTAAACCGAAGAGCCATGAATCATTTACCTTTCCAAAAGTTAATGGCCTGCCAGGTTTCATCGCAACCTTCCAAAAGTAGGTGTCGCCAAGAGCCTTGAGTGTAGGCTTTATGTAGTCTGCATCTCCAACGGATACACCACCTGTGGTGATGATAAGATCAGCAAGTTCAGAGGCTTTTATAAAAGCATTATGTATTGAATCTTTTGTATCTTTCACCACACCAAAATCGATGATTTCAACCTCAAGCTGCTTTAACATTCCAAATAAAGTGTAACGGTTGCTATCGTATATTTCGCCTTCTTTTAAACTTTCACCAACAGAGCGTAGCTCGTCTCCTGTTGAGAAAAAGGCTATACGCGGACGAGTAAAAACGTCTAACTGATCAAAACCCAATGAAGATAACACGCCAAGGTCAGCTGGTGTAATCTGTCGCCCTTCTGGTAAAACTAGACTACCTTTTGCAATGTCTTCACCTGCTTGGCGTACATTTTGTCCTTGTTTATGTTCAGGCTTTATTCGTATATTTAATTTATCTGTAATCTCTACCTGCTCTTGCATGATAACAGTATCAGTACCTTGAGGCATGGTAGCGCCCGTCATAATGCGTGTTACGTGACCTGCTTTATGAACATCTGATGAGGGTCTCCCAGCATAGGCTACGCCACAAACCTGATAGTTTTTTGTCGCTTGAGAGGGTAAGTCATCCCCTGAAATTGCATAACCATCCATAGCTGAATTTATATGAGATGGAACATTAATCGGAGAATAAATATCCTTTGCCAAGTAGCGATTTAAGCAGTTACGAAGATCAAGTTTTTCAGAACGGTTTATAGGTGTAATCTTATTTGTAATAATTTTGTGAGCTTCATCTACACTGATAGCATCAGCTTCAAATGAGTCTGCACAGCTGTTTTGTCTTTTTGTCATTACTAAGCACTCTTTTTCTCTGCGTTGTATTTATAAAGAATATTTTTTTCTATGTAATCTGCAATTTCTTGAGGTTGGTTTATATCAAGTCGGTCTGGAGAGCTTTTATCATCCAATTCGTGGTCTATTGCAATAGCAATAATATTGTGATCATTTGGATAAATATAGGGTTTATTCAGTGCTCTACGATGTAGCTCAATTTTTGGTAAGTCTGCTAATTTAAAGCCCTCGACCAATATTAAATCTAAGCCTTTGGTGTGTATATTTTTCAATGCTTCTTCTAACGTAGGCTCTTCTGCATTATCAGGATGTTCAATAATAATAGCGGTTCGTTTCCGTGAAGCGACAACAATTTTGGTTGCACCTGATTGTCGTAACTCGTAACTATCTTTTTTAGGGTGATCAATATCAATATTATGATGAGCGTGTTTTACCACGCCGATACGTATGCCTTTGGCTTTTAATAATGGAATAAGCTTACACAGTAGGGTAGTTTTTCCCGTTCCGCTGTACGCGGCAAAACCTAATAGTGGTAGCTTAGATTTAATCATCGGTTTGCCTCTCCAAGTTGTTCTTTTTTATTAATATTGAAAAATGCATTAGGGTGATCGGAGAAGTCAGCCAGTATAAGTTCATGATTGTTATACCAAAGGTCTATTTTTCGGTCGCCATTGGCTAAAAATTTTTCTAAACTCGCAAGAAGCCCAACTGGGATGAGCGCATGAACAGGTTGAATTCGCTCTCCATCATGTGCAACGGCTATGCAATTCGCTATATTTGAGCATTTATCTAATTTTGATAGCAAACGTGATACCAGATCGAGTGGCAGAGAAGGCCCATCACAAGGCACGGTGATAATATAATCAGTTTTTACTTTTTTCATCGCGCTGGCAAAGCCCGATAAGGGGCCTTGAAAATCACTCATTTCATCAGATAGAACCAGATAGCCATAACGTTCATAAGTCTCATGATTTCGATTAGCATTAATAATAATATTTCCAACTTGTGGTTGGATACGTTCAATAACGTGCTGAATGAGTGCTTTATCCTTAAAAAGCACTAGACCTTTGTCTTGCCCTTCAAGTCGGCGCCCTTTTCCACCGGCGAGAACAACGGCTGTAATATTCTGCTTATCAATTTTCATGCGTTAAGTTATTCTGTTTTGGAAAGATGGAAATATTGTCATATGCTTGTATTTTTTCATTGTCTTTTTTAAAACTATCTTCATTGGATATATCTATAATCAAGCCATTTTCAAGTAATAAATGTTTATCCATTGTTTGATGAAAGTGATTGATGTCATGGCTTGCTATTAGTAGTGCTGTACCAGAGTCTTTAAACTTACGTAATAAATCTTCAGTAGATTGTCTAGATTCCTCATCCATATTGGCAGTTGGCTCATCTAATAAAAGCACACTAGGTTGTTTTAGCCATGCTTGTGCAAGCGCTACACGTTGTCTTTCACCACCCGATAAACATTTAGCTGAAGTATTTGTACGATGTTCCAAGTTTGCCCATTTTAAGGCTTGCTCTATTTGATAATCTGATTTTCCATCTCTGACAGCATAAGCAAGATTTCGCTTAACAGTACCATCAAACATATAAGGCTCTTGATATAGGTACATAATATTTTGGCGTATGAGTTTATTGGCTTTTTTCCATGTTAGTGACTCCAAACCAGTATTGACGATGGCCGAATTAGGTTTCAATAAGCCTGCTAATATTCGTAAAAGTGTGGACTTCCCCGAGCCATTTTTACCCGTTAATAATCTACATTCTCCTCCTTTTAATTGAATTTCTGCGTTGTTAAGAATAATGTTTGGTGACTTTGTTTGATTAAAAATACCAAAACCATTTTTAGAATAAGACTTTTGTATTTGGATGAACTGAATATGTGTTAAGGGCTTAGGGGAGGATTCATTAGTCATGTGTTAAACGCCCTCGGCCTTGCATATACTGTAAGCTCATAGTCAAAATAAAGGCGAGTGAGACTAAAATAATACCTAAAGCAATACCCTGTGAAAAATTGCCTTTGCTCGTTTCCATTGCTATGGCTGTTGGGATATTACGGGTACTATTTAAAATATTCCCACCCAGCATCATAGATGCACCAACTTCTGCGATAATACGACCATACCCAGCCAATAATGCACCTAGTAAGCCAAAACGAACTTCTCGCATAATGATAAAAAATGCTTGTAAAGGGTTTTTACCCAATGTTCGTGCAGTATCCCATGCACGTATTTCAGCAGATTGAAATGCGGTATGACTCATCGCTACTAAAATAGGAAAGCTTAACGCTATTTGCCCTAAAATCATCGCTGTTTGGGTGAAGAGTAACTTCCACTCTCCTAGAGGGCCTTGGCGTGATAGCACAATATAAAGTGTTAAACCAACGACAACCGCGGGTACCGCAAGCAAAGTATTGAAAAGTGATATTAATAAACGTCGTCCAGGAAAATTAGCATAGGCTAGAGTAAAGCCAATAAATACCGCTGGAATCATTGCAATGATGATAGCGGTTGTTGATATACGAAATGAAATACCAATAATATTCCATAACTCTTTATCACCACTTAATAATAGCGTAATAGCGTCTAAAATTGTGCTTGAAAGTGATTCCATATTTTAGTGTTTTTCTTTGAACTCTCTATTGATTTGACTAGGGTGGAGTCAAGGACTAATGCAACTGGTCATTAGTTTTTACATTTGCTTTAGCAACTGATGCAGCATTAGGTGTAAATAAAACCTTACCAGCAATTTTGAACTTACCGATTAAGTTTTGCCCTTTGTTAGAGGTTATCCACTGCATAAGTGCTTTTGCACCCGTAGTATTTAAATCAGGATATTTTTTGGCACTAATGACGATAATACCGTATGGGTTAAATAAAACGGAGTCCCCTTCAAAGGTTATTTGCAAGGGTGAATGTTTTTTAAAAGCTAACCAAGTGCCACGGTCTGTGATGGTATAGGCATCCATTTCACCTGCTATTTGTAGAACTTTTCCCATACCTTGGCCAGCTTCACGATACCACGATCCTTTGCCCGACTTAATGTCAATATTGGCACTTTTCCATAAACCAAGTTCTTTTTTATGGGTGCCAGAATCATCCCCACGTGAGATAAAAGGACTTTTTGATCGTGCTATTTTACTTAATGCCTCACTAGCGGTGTTTGAATTAGCTAGTTTTGCGGGGTCATTTTTAGGGCCAACAATGACAAAATCATTATACATTACACCCATACGTTCTTCGCCATGGCCTTCTGCCATAAACTTTTGTTCCGCTTTTTTTGCATGAACTAACAGTACATCAACATCGCCATCCCGTCCCATACGGAGCGCCTTTCCTGTTCCTACCGCTATAGTGTGTACGCTGTAGCCTGTTTCTTTTTCAAATATAGGCAATAGATATTTTAATAATCCAGAGTTTTCAGTACTGGTTGTTGTTGCTAATCTGATAACCTGATTGTCATCTGTGGTTTTAGCATACGTTGGGTTTATACAAAAGAGAGTAAAAATTAAAAAGAAAGTAGTTTTAGATATAAATGTTCTTGTCATCAATTTTGCCTAGAGAGTTAATAGAGATTGCACTTTTTTCATTGAATATAGTGCAAATTCAGTGCCAATAGTGAGAGGGTTGTGCAAAATCATACAAAATGGTCTAAAAGTAAGGTAGAGAAGAATAAAAATTAGAATATCGTCTTTATAAATAACCAATATGATGTAAAAGGCATAAGCAGTATAGAAGAGACGGGACAAATTGTCCCTAATATAAGTTTAACATGGAAGTTTTTGTAGTATGAGTTCTGTTGCACCTAAAGTTAATAACCACCCTGATGAAAAGCCCAAGGTAAATGGCTTTAAGCGATACTCTGTTTTAATCGTAGATGATGAGCTTGGGATTCGTAGTTTTTTACATAAAGGTTTAGAAAAGCAATTCGGTTTAGTTGAAGTGGCTGAAGATGTTGAATCTGCTGAGGCATTACGTCAACGTTGTAATTTTGATTTAATTATTTCTGATATTCGTTTGCCGGGTATGTCAGGAGTTGATTGGATAACGCAATTACGTCAACAAGGTTGCACTTCTTCTGTAATTTTTATCACTGCTCATGCTAGCTTAGAAACTGCAATTGCAGCGTTAAGAGCGGGCGCAAGTGATTTTATTATGAAGCCATTTCGTATGGATCAAATGATGGCTTCCATCGAAGGCTGCCTAGCGCATCAGCAAGTACAACGCGAAAATATTGTATTAAAACGTCAAGTTGATCAACTCTATGATAGCGGCATGATTGGCGCTTGTGAAACCATGCAAAGTGTTTGTGATGTGATTAAATCAATTGCCCCAATGCCAACCACGGTACTAATTGAAGGAGAGTCTGGTACGGGTAAGGAGTTGGCCGCACGGGCGCTTCATCGTTGGAGCGGACGTAAAGGCACCTTTGTACCCGTAAACTGTGGTGCTATTTCTGAAGACTTAATGGAAAGTGAGTTTTTTGGGCATACCAAAGGAGCTTTTACAGGTGCGCAAAATACTCGTGAGGGACTTTTTACCTATGCCAATAACGGCACATTATTCTTGGATGAAATTGGTGAAATGCCGATGTCGATGCAAGTGCGTTTACTACGTGTTTTAGAGGAACGTGTAATAAGACCTGTAGGTTCTAATCGTGAGATTTCAGTTGATGTACGCATTATAGCGGCAACTAATCGCGACCTTGCTAAGCAAGTAGAAAAAAAAGAATTCCGTGAAGATTTATTTTATCGTCTCAATGTAGTTAATGTGCGTATGCCACCCCTGCGTGAACGTATGGATGATCTACCAGCATTGGTTCAACATTTTTCCTCTAAGTTATCATCTGATTTAGGTTTACCAGAGCCTTCAATAACAGGAGATGATCTATTTGCGCTTCGCTCTTACGAGTGGCCTGGAAATATACGCGAGTTAAAGAATGTCATTGAGAGATGCCTACTATTAAAGCAAACTCCTGGCCAATGTTTAACAGGTAATGCGATACAACAACCTACAAGCAATAGCGTGCAAACAGGTACCAATACTTACCAACTTGATGAAATAGAGAAAAATCATATTTTAAAAGTTCTAGAAATGGAAAAAGGTAATAAGTCAGCAGCAGCAAGATTGCTAGGAGTTTCTAGAAAAACCCTTGAACGCAAAGTAAAGGCTTGGAATGCAGGTGAATAGAATTAAGTGCAGAACTCTAAGTAAAAATAGGCAAAATAAGGGAATTATAAAAATTTACAGTGTAAAGATGGGTAATTTGTATAAATTTGTCACCCCCCCTTTTTTTGGTCATTTTGTAGGGAGAGTATCTTTATTCTTATCATTTTTTGAGATTATTCTTGTAGTAATCTCAAATAAAGTTACAAAAAGAGTAGAAGCCAGCGCTTTAGTTATGTACTACTCCTACTCCCCCACATGATTTTTTTCACTCAGTTTCGTGATGCCGTTCGCCATAAGGTACGTTATAAGCTTCTATTGCTAGTATTGTTTCCTATTTTATTGATTATGCCTGTCGCACTAGTGTTAGCCATTTACTGGGGGAAGACGTATACCTACGATCAGTTATTTTTAAAGGTAAATACCGATCTTGCAGTATCGCACGATGCGTTTAGCCGTATCCGTCAAGATTATTTAAAACAACTTGAACGTTTGGCCGAGTCTTTTCAATTTCGCTCAGCACTAGAGGCTGGTAATAAACAATCTGTTATTAATCAAGTTAAGACTTCAAAGGAACAAGAGGGGTATTCATTTCTTAAGGTTATTCCCATACAAGATAAAGCGGCTATTTTAAAAGGACGTCGTAATTCATCCTCATTGCTTCGTGCTTTAAATGGTCAAGCAAGTGTAGGAATTGAAGTTTACTCACAAGATGAATTACTTTTAGAAGATAAAAAACTATCTGAATTGGTGAAATTACCCTTGATTGAAACACCGCGAGCACGCCCTAGTGATAAAACTTTTGAAGATCGAGCCATGATAATCCGTGCTATTTATCCAGTCAAAGATTCTCGTGGAGAGGTAGTGGCATTACTAGATGGTGGTGTGTTACTGAATGATAATTTTAAGTTTGTAGATGCTATTCGTGATTTAGCTTACGGGAAAGGTAGCTTGCCAAAAGGTAGTATTGGAACAGTAACGGTATTTTTAGATGATGTACGTATTTCAACCAATGTGCCGCTCAAAAAAGGAGAGCGTGCTCTGGGGACACGTGTATCAAACGAAGTACGTACAAAAGTTTTAGATCAAGGTAGTATATGGATTGATCGGGCTTTTGTGGTAAATGATTGGTATGTTTCATCCTATGAGCCAATCATTGATATAGATGGTAATCGAGTTGGAATGCTATACGCAGGTTTTTTAGAAAAACCATTTCGTGATGAATTATGGCGAGCATTAGCTGTATTGGTTTTGATGTTTTTAGGGTTAATGTTGTTATCTGCATGGGCAGCTATTCGTGGTGCTAAAACAATCATCAAACCGATTGAAAAAATGAGTGATGTAGTGCATTCCACCCAAGCAGGTAGAGCAAAACGAGTTGGCTTAATAGAATCACAAGATGAGCTTGGCACACTTTCTCATGAGTTTGACGATATGCTTGATCAGCTGCAAGAACGTAGCCAAGAGATTCAGCGTTGGGCAGATTCACTAGAGGATAAAGTAGAGTTGCGTACAGCTGAATTAAAGAAAAAGAATACAGATCTGGAAAACTCAATTCGGTTATTACGACAAACACGTCAGCAGTTAGTCGTTGCAGAAAAACTTGCCGCACTTGGGGAGTTAACAGCTGGGGTAGCACATGAAATAAATAACCCTACAGCCGTAATGCTAGGTAACCTTGATGTAATGGTTGAAGAGCTTGGTGAAAATGCAAAACCTGTACAACAAGAAATTGATTTGGTCATTGAACAAATATATCGTATCCGAGACATCATTGATCGTTTGTTGCAGTATGCTCACCCTGATGAGTATTCTGGATATGTCAGCATGGTTGATGTGAATTCATTGGTAATGAATACCATAAAGTTAGTCAGTCATTTACAAAATGAAAGTAAACTTGTGATTACTACTGACCTTAAAGCCAATCAAATGATTGAGATTAATCCACAAGAATTACAGCAAGTTTTAGTGAATTTATTGGTAAATTCCATTCATGCTCTAGCTGACAATAAAGACGGAAAAATTATAATAAAAACATGTAATTGGAAAGATAAAGGCGTGGTACTTTATGTTGAAGATAATGGAAAAGGAATTGATCAAAAAGCACTAAAACAAATCTTTAATCCCTTCTTCAGCACAAAGGGACAAGGTGAAGGAACGGGCTTAGGTTTATCGATAAGTTATAGTTTAGTGCGCAGATATGGCGGTAATATTACGGTAGAGTCAGAATATGGTAAAGGCTCTACATTCAAAGTCTGGTTACTTGTAGAGCCAAAAATGATGAAATATGAAGAGACAATAGTAGAACAATTATCATCAATAGAAGAGGGTATTTAAGGAAGCTCTGAATAAACTAGCAGAATTCAACTAGGTTATTCAGAGATTCCTTAATCAGTATTTCCTTAAGCTAATTTTCATCCTATATGTGTTTTAATAACTTCTCATATACTAATGTTAGATAATTTTTAAAAATGCCTGATTCAATTACTTTAAAATTTAGCTGCCCAGACCAAGCCCATATATCAGCCAGCGTTTTAAGCTTCTTTGCTGATAATGGTTACAATATTTTGGAATCATCACAACACGAGGATCCTTTCACCGATCTATTTTTCATGCGCACGGTATTCGCACCTATGGATAATGTGAGCTTATCCATTGAAGAGCTTCGTCAGGAATTTTCTAAAATTGGCGATAAATATGAAATGGAGTGGCGAATACGTGAAAATAAAGTTAAGCCTCGTATTCTATTGGCTGTAACTAAAGATAGTCACTGTATGAATAATTTACTTAATGCATGGCAGCGGGGTGTTTTACAGGCTGATATAGTTGGTGTTATATCAAATCATACTGATTTAGAAAGTCTTGCAAATTGGTTTAAAGTTCCGTTTTATCACTTCCCTATAAGCAAACAAACTAAGCCTCAGCAAGAGGCACAAATCCTAAAATGCATAGAGGATAATGAGGTAGAACTGCTGGTATTAGCACGCTACATGCAAATTTTATCAGATGATTTGTGCCATCGATTAATTGGGAGAGCTATCAATATACATCACTCTTTCTTACCTGGATTTAAAGGTGCAAAACCTTATCATCAAGCTTTCGAGAGAGGTGTAAAGCTTATCGGCGCGACTGCACACTATGTCACAGCTGATCTTGATGAAGGGCCTATTATTGAACAAGCAGTTGAGCGTATCTCTCATGCAAACTTACCAGAAGAGTTAGTTGAAACGGGTCGCGATATCGAGGCCGTTGTGCTTAATCGTGCAGTAAAGTGGTACTGTGAAGATAGGGTGATGCTGAATGGGAAAAGAACGGTTGTTTTTCGCCGTTAATGTACGTTAATCATCTCCCCAAACTAACTCTCCACAGCTCCCTAAATCATAACCACCTAAGCTTTCAGCCATCTGCCGGCTAGGTAAAGATTTCAGTTCACTAATAAATTCTTGAAATAGATGTCTAAACCAAATATTTCTAGGTAGGGCTAAATCAAAGGATTCCCAACCTAAACTGATAAAGCCTAAGCCAAATTCATTGGC
>Ga0256840_1003690_pt1 | contig 12125 bp, 17 predicted proteins | sample 355202metaG_FD_185969 | JGI IMG/M metagenome (GOLD analysis project Ga0256840, IMG submission 185969) | Hydrothermal vent microbial communities from Mid Atlantic Ridge, Atlantic Ocean - 355-202 | ecosystem: Environmental > Aquatic > Marine > Hydrothermal vents | place: Atlantic Ocean: Mid...
GTTAAGTTTTAACCCTTTATAGATTCTAAAGCCTTTAGAAAGTGTATCTAAAACCAATTCCGCCTTTTATTAAAGACAGTTCTCCTAGCAGAGGAGACACCTCAAATTGAAATGCAAAATTTTTGAAATCTGTAAAGGGCATCACTTGTAATCCAACAGGGATGACTAGACCTCCAATTGTATTGTATCCTGCTCCTATATATGTTCTTACTCTTTCTTTTCTTAGGAAATTATAGGCTCCCATTACTTGAAGATCCGGACTCAAAACATTTGTAGTTATTCTTGCCTCTCCCCAGAATCTCTTTTCAGGACTCGTACCCACTGACATTTCCGAAACAAAATTGGAATGATAATAACCCACACTTACTTGGGCTTGAGATTTACTTGAAATGAAAAGTAGGGTAACGACGGTTAGGACTAGGATAAATTTTTTCATAGGATTACTTTTTAAAGTTAAACTTATTTCCATAATTTTTGAATCACATCAAGTATTTCAGCATGACATGCATTACCTGCCACAATTTCCCTGCCAAAAACATAATTATCACCTCCCGTAAAATCAGTAACCTTTCCGCCAGCCCGTTGAACTATGAATGCACCAGCTGCTACATCCCATGAATTAAGGTTATACTCAAAAAATCCCTCGAACCTGCCACATGCTACATACGCTAAATCAACAGCGGCACTACCCATTCTCCGTAAACCATGTGTTTTTTGCATAAACTGTTCTAACAATTTTAAATATGCCTCCATCTCATTAAAGTTATAATATGGAAAACCTGTTGCCAAAAGGCTTTCTTCTAATTTTTTAGTGCTTGAAACAGCAATTTTCTTATCATTACAATAAGCTTCCTCTCCTGCCATTGCATAAAAACATTCGTCCCTATTCGCTTCGTGCACTATGCCCATGACAGTTTTTTTTCTATAAGTAAGCGCTACACTCACGGCAAAAACTGGCAGACCATGAATGAAATTTGTTGTCCCGTCTAATGGGTCAATGATCCAATTAAAATCTTTCTCAATATTACTTGCTGTACCTTCTTCTGTTATGAATCCAGCCTCAGGAAGGATCTTCCTTAGACCATCTACTAATGTTTTCTCAGCGGCTTTGTCCACATAAGACACCAGGTCATTGAGCCCTTTGAATTCAACGACATCTTTGTCGAAAGTCTCACTTTCTTGTGTAAGAAAAGTAGCTACTTGTTTAATTAACTGTCTAGATTCTGAGAGAATTGGTTGTAAGTCACGCATTTACGAATTTGATATTTTCATTCAAAGTAAATATATAGTAAATTTGGTTAGGCGACCTTTAGAATATGAAAAAAATCCTATTAATAGATGACGAGGATGTGAACCATTTTATCCTCGACAATTTGCTAAGGCTAGGTGGTTTTGGTGCAGTGCTGATTTATAAAAGATCAGTTGATGATGGATTGGAATACTTAAAATCGTGTATTAATACAGGGGAGCCACTTCCTGATACTATTTTTGTAGATTTAGAAATGCCAATCCGGAAGGGGTGGGATTTTCTAGATGAGTACAGGCATATTTTTATGGAACTACAGCCCGATTGCAAAGTTTTTATTTTTACTTCTTCCATTATTAGTAATGATATTGAGCGAGCCAAAAGCTACGAAGAGGTAGAAGATTATCTAAGCAAACCAATATCCATCGAGCTGCTGAAAGAAATAAAAAGTAAATACTTTGTAAAAGAAAAGTAATACTACTTGCCTTTTCCAGCCAATATTATTACAATTTCACCTTTCACTTTTTTATTCGAAAAATAACCAATCACCTCTTCTAGCGAGCCATTGATTGTTTCTTCGTAAATTTTTGTGAGTTCCCTTGAAACAGATACTTTTCTTTCCTTACCAAAAATCTCTGCGAATTTTGTTAAAGTTTTTAAAAGACGATATGGCGACTCATAAAAAACCATGGTTCTTTTTTCTTCTAAAAAGGATTCAATTTTTGTTTTCCTCCCTTTTTTTTGTGGCAAAAACCCTTCAAAAACAAATGCATCTGTGGGCAAGCCTGATTTAACCAATGCTGGGACAAAGGCTGTTGCTCCAGGCAGGCATTCCACCTTTATGTTGTTCTCCAGACAAGTATTCACCAAAAGGTAACCCGGATCTGAAATGGCAGGCGTACCCGCATCCGATATTAATGCCATTTTTTCACCTCCAATGAGCCTGTCAATAATTCCCTTTATCACCTTTTTTTCATTGAAGGCATAGTAACTCTGCATCGGTTTAGATATTTCTAAATGTTTGAGCAAAATTCCAGATTTTCTAGTGTCTTCTGCTAAAATAACATCTACCTCCTTCAGCACTCTTATTGCTCGTAATGTGATGTCTTCGAGGTTTCCTATTGGTGTTGGAACTATAAACAAAGCAGTTTCTTGCGTCACAATTTTATTTTTATATACTTCAATTAATAATGGACAATTTAATTAAAAACTATAAATACTTATTGCATGTACCTTTTTTTAATTTATAATTCATCTTAAACCGGCTGAAATAGTATAAATTGCATAATAATTAAAACCATTCCAAGAAAAATATGGAATTAGTACTAAGTCAGCAAGAATTTCAGTCAATCAAGAGAAGCTATAATAACCTCCTCGCTTTGTTCATCAACATGGACTCTGTAAAGGATCATTTTATTGATGGTATATTCAAATGGGGCGAGCAACTGGATTTTGAGAAAAAAGATTTGTACAATATCATTTCAAATCCCGAGTCCGTAAAGTACACTCCGCCAAAAGATAAGGTAGAGGCCATAGAATGGGTTTATGACTTGGTCTATATGATTTATTTGGATGGAAAGGTAGAGGACGTAGAGTTAGAAATAGCTACTGAATTCGCTACAAAACTTGGGTTTGAAGCTCACGTCACCAATGATTTGCTAAAGGCGATTGTCACGGCACCATATGACGGTGTAGAAGGGAAAGATGTGAAAACAGAAATTCGCAAGCATGTTGACGAAATTCTGAAAAATCAGTACCCTACAAGGAAATAATTCCTTCTATTGCATACGCTTTTTTATATACTTCAATTACTTCACTAGTGGATTTCATCAACACATTAACCGTGACGCTAACATATTTACCACCACTTGATGCCTTTAAGGTAAGGGGAGTATTGGGAAAAATGTCTTCAAATGCTATTTCATTACCTCTCGGTACAATGAATTTAAACAAGTACTTAGCAGGCCAGCTGTAGTGCTGGTCCAACCTTTCTTTAAAAGCAACTTCTAAGTGACTCATAATGTACAACTTTCCAGCGCTTGGTTACACACCCTGCATATATTCACCATCCGAGAGTGAGAGGATATTTAAGCGGTACTGCAATGCCTACCTAACGACAGAGGGATGTTAACTTAATAAAACTTATGTCTCAAATCTTCTATGTCCGAAAATTTCTTAATCGCAGCATTAGTGCCAATTGAAACTTTAGATTTCAATGCTTGGATTTTTTGATCCTTATAGGTGGTATAATCTGCTATTTCGACCGAAGGAATAATGTTTATTGTCTCAATAATTACCACACCATTATCTGTACTAAAAGGCACCGATTTGCTGCCTGCCTTTAGCGAGAATGCCTTGCCAACTGCTTCAGGAGCAAATCCTATAGCAGGCAGTGAAGTGCTATTAAATTTCAAGTCATTTGAAGTATTGACCGTTGCATCCGCACCATATTTGGTGGCGATTTGATCTAGCGTCCCTTCCATTCCTTTTAGCTTGGCTATGATAAAATCAGACTTCAATTTGTTTTTCACCTTTATTGTAATTGCATCTTTCACGTCTTCAACACTTGCCGTTCCCTTTTCAGTAATTCCTGTTAGCACAGCGATTACGTTGTTATCACCAAAGTCTAGGACTTTAGAAACCTCTTTTAAAGCTGCTTCATTGTATAACCACGACACCACACTCCTTGCTTCACTTAAATTGTTAATCCTTGTAGCATTCTGACCAATTCCTGTGGCAGTTTGGATCTCCAGACCTCCCTTCTCAGCATTTTCTATAAATGCATTTTCTGTCTTGGATTCAAAAGCAAATAAATCCGCTGCTCTGTAAATACTATCTCTGGTTTGTTCGCTTGCTGTTAATTCTCTTTCTATTGTTGCTATTTTATAGGCCTTATTAGTTTTTGTCTCTTGGACATCAATAATATGATAGCCAAATTCAGATTTTACAACATCTAACAATCCCGTTTTCGTCGCCTTAAAAACAGGATCTCCAAATGCCGCTACCCATGACTGGTTTTCAATGCCCCATCCTAACTCTCCTCCTCTTGCAGCCGTTCCATCTTTACCATGTTCTTTTGCTTTCTCTGCAAAGTCTGCACCCCCTCTAAGTTCATTCAATACTTTTTGAGCGTCCGCCTTAGCAGTAGCTTTGTCTTCATCCGAATCACTTGCTCCTTTGAAAAGAATATGTCTCACTTTAGCAGCAAAAATAGTATCTTCTACTTCTTCAGAAACCTTGTACAGTTTATACATTCCACCGTCATAATATGGGCCGTACACTCCGCCCGTTTCCATTCCTAATGGTAAATTTTGCAATAACGCCGGCACCTGAGCAATGCTATATTGTTGATAAAATTGTGCTCCTTCTGTATTAATTCGTGCATAAAGAGAATCGCCTTCAGATTGTTTAAAGCTTTGTTTTAATTCAGACATTTCGGTATTGAAAGCTGAAGTATCAGCACCAGATGGTTTGATTATAAAATTTACGTAGCTCAATGACCTGCCTGCTTCGACTTGATATTCTTTTGAGTGCGCGCTTAGGTAAGATTTCAAATCACTGTCGGTAACATCTGCCACTAATGAGTCAGCCACTGAATAGAATGGTATGTTTAAATACTTAACCTCTGCAATCGCAGATTGCTCATCGTAAATTGCTTTAGCTTCATCTTTGGTCACATAACTAGAAAGCATTAACAAGTTATCGTATTTAGTTCTTAGCCTTCCTTGCTTTAATGTATTCTCATAGTTTCTCCATTGCGCTTGCTGATCAGCAGGCAAAGAGCTAATGTTTTGCAAAACGGCAAGCACCTGATTTTTGTCAAAAACACCAGTTTCAGGGTTTGTAAATTGTTGCTTGATATAAGGGCTGATATTCTTTCCTTGCACCATGTCTACTAATTCATCACTTGTCACTTCAAGTCCGAGTTTGTCAAATTCTTTTCCAAACCCGATTTCAGAAATTAATGCATCCCAAGCAGCATTTCGGACGGTTTCCATATTAGCATTTCCACCGAAGTTTGCTTTCATCTCCTCCACCTTACTTTGAAAAGTGGTATTATCAACCGTCTCTCCTGCTATCTCCCCAATATTATTCGGATTTCCCATGAATAATTTTTGAAAATCACCGATGATAAAGGCAAACATTGCCAACCCAATTACAATAAGGGTTACCTTGCCCATTTTATTTCTTAAAGTATTAATTAAAGCCATTTTATATTTTTTACGTTCTTTTAATCTTTTTCAGATTATACTTAATCCGATTGTCATTCAATTTACGGTCGGCAAAAATAGTGAGTTATTAGTTCAAAATCAATCTTTTAGCCAATTGTTCCAAGGCTATTTTGAATAAACAGTTATTCCTGAGCTGATTGTTTGCAATACACCTTTACCAATTCGATTTTTGTCTCCTCTTTAGACAGAATAGTAAAGGTAAAATCATCAATTTCTATCACCTCATTTACTTCAGGAATATCTTCTGTTTTGGATAAAATATAGCCCCCTAGGGTTTCATAATCATCTTCAGGAATCTCCCAATCATACTTGTCATTGAGGTAATCAATCTCATGCCTGGCACTTAAATGATACGTGTCATTATCAATTTGTTTCTCTATCAAATCTTCATCATCATGCTCATCACGTATTTCTCCAAAAATCTCTTCAATGATGTCCTCTATACTCACTACTCCTGATGTGCCACCAAATTCATCTACCACCAGCGCAAGACTTTTGTGCGCTGTAATCAGCTGAATCATCAATTCATTTGCCAGCATCGTTTCCGATACAATGGGTATTTTTGTGAGTATTTTTTCTATTGATTCTGGTTTGGTAAAAAGCTTAAGCGAATGACAATATCCAATGACGTTGTCAATAGATTCATCGTACACTAATACTTTGGAATGCCCTGATTCTATAAATTCTTTCTTCAAATCATTAATCCCTTCCTCAATACCTACTGCTGAAATTTCAGTCCTTGGTATCATGCATTCTCTAACTTTCACTGTTTTGAATTCTAGTGCATTTGTAAACATTTTTGCATTTACCTCTACCTGTTCTTCGTTTGTGGATACCTCCAAAACATTTTTTATATAATTCCTCAGGTCAACCAGACCAAAGACTTGCTTGGTTTCTGAATATTCTAGTTTTAATATTTTCTCAATGATAAATTTTGAAATTATTACCATCAGCCAAACAACAGGGGTTAAAATCCAATAAATCAGCTGCATTAATGGTGCAAAAAACTTCAACATCCTATTTGGGTTGAGCATGAATAAGCGCTTTGGCAAAAACTCGGCTGTAATGAGGACAATAATTGTAGCAATAATTGTTTGAAAAACGGGGACTGCAAACTCCTTATTTATCCCTTCGGGCAGCCACGAAGCAATGATTGGCTCTAATGATTTAGCCATGAAAATACCGTAAACTACCAATGCAATAGTATTGCCCACGAGCATTGTCGCCAAAAATTTTGAGGAGTTATTAAAAAAAGAAGAGATAATATTGGCAGACCTTACGCCTTGCTTGCTTTTAAGTTCAATGTGCAATTTATCAGCCGAAATAAAAGCCATTTCTATACCCGAAAATATGGCAGAAAAAACCAGTGTTATAAAAATTATGATGATATAATTAATATCCATAATTTATTTATTGTTGGTTTTTGTATCGTTTCCATCTTCCTCTTGACTTCGCTTCTGTTTTCTATATTTATAATAAAGCAATAGTCCGATAGAAAACATTAAAATTCCATAGGCAGCACCAAGCCCAAAAGTTATCATTTGGTGAATGCCTATGACAAACAGGACTATGGAAAGCGACAATATAATAATGTCTGATAATTTCATTGCAACTAATTACGTCAATATACATCTAAAATGTAAAAAGGGGGTAAATATTTACCCCCTTTTTACATTTAAGGAAGGTTAAATTACCCTCCGATAGCGATTCTCTTAAAAGAAGAAACTGTCATTCCTCTTTTCACACTATCCAAATATTTAGCCACTGTCAAAGATGGGTCTTTAACATATGCTTGGTTAAGCAAAGTATTGTCTTTGAAAAACTTGTTTAGCTTACCCATGGCGATTTTTTCAATGATTGCTTCTGGTTTCCCTTCAGCCAATGCCATTTCTTTACCCAATTGTATTTCTTTGTCAATGATTGATTGGTCAATGCCGTCTTTGTCAACAGCCACTGGATTCATTGCTGCAATCTGCATTCCAACATTTTTTCCTGCTTCTGATTCATCTTCACCATTCACACCCTCAAGTGCTACCAATACTCCTAACTTACTACCAGTATGAATATATGGCACTACTTGTCCAGCAGCTACTGTTTCGTAAGCACTTACTTCCAATTTTTCACCAATTTTACCAATATTCTCGGTAATAGTATCCTTGATGGACATTCCATTCACCTCTATATTCAATAATCCTTCAATTGAATCAGGCTTATGTTCTAGTGCTGTCTGCAATATCATCTTTCCTAATCCTTGAAAATCTTCGTTCATAGCAACAAAATCAGTTTCGCAGTTCAAAGCAATCAATGTAGCTTCTGTTCTGTCTGCATTGGTTTCTACGAAAACCATTCCTTCTGTTGTAGTCCTGTCTGCTCTCGATGCTGAAACTTTTTGTCCTTTTTTCCTAAGAATTATAATTGCTTCATCAAAATCTCCGTCTGCTTCTACAAGTGCTTTCTTGCAATCCATCATGCCTGCCCCTGTATGCTTTCTTAATTTGTTTACGTCTTGTGCGGTAATAGCCATTTTCGTAATATTTTTAGTTTTTTAATAATTATATGTATGTGATAAAAAAAAGAACATCAAAAATTACTTTGATGTTCAATTCTTGTTTTATCAAAGTAGTTTTTACTTTTTCTCTTCGGTAGGCGTAGGAGCTTCTTCTACAACTACTGCTTCCGCTTTTGGTGCAGCATCTACTTGCTTCTTAGCTTCCTCTCCTTCTTTCTGCTTCTTCATGTCCTTCTCCTTTTGTCTTTCCGACAAACCTTCATCCATCGCATTAGTGATTTGCTTCAGTATCAATGATACAGATTTAAAAGCATCATCATTTGCAGGAATAGGAAAATCTACAAGTTCAGGATTAGAGTTGGTATCAACAATCGCAAAAATTGGAATATTCAGCTTGTGTGCTTCTTTTACCGCTATATGCTCTCTTTTGATATCAATAATAAACATTGCTGCAGGCAATCTAGTTAAGTCAGCGATTCCGCCAAGCACTCTTTCTAGCTTCACTTTCTCTCTGTCTACCATCAATCGCTCTCTCTTCGCCATGTTCTTGTACTTGTCTTCTTTCATCATCTTGTCGATAGACGAAAGTTTCTTAAGTGACTTGCGAATCGTACTGAAATTGGTAAGCATCCCACCCAACCATCTATCAGTTACATATGGCATTCTCAGCCTTTTAGCTTCTTCGGTTACGATGTCTTTCGCTTGTTTTTTAGTAGCGACAAACATAATTTTTCTTCCCGAACGTACAATTTGCTTGATTGCGTTAGATGCTTCTTCAAGGCAACCCTGCGTTTTATTTAGATCAATAATATGAATGCCGTTACGCTCCATAAAGATGTACGGCGCCATTTTTGGATCCCACTTTCTTGTTAAGTGTCCAAAATGGACACCAGCATCTAGTAAGTCTTGATATTTTAAATTACTCATTAAAGTGTATATATAAGATTAACGTTTACTAAACTGGAATTTCTTTCTTGCCTTTCTTCTACCGAATTTCTTTCTTTCAACCATTCTTGGGTCTCTAGTCAAAAATCCTTCAGCTTTCAAAGGGGGTCTGTTCTCTGGGTCGATTTCACAAAGTGCTCTTGCAATAGCAAGCCTAGTTGCTTCTGCCTGCCCTTTGTATCCTCCGCCAAATACATTGACACTGATGTCATAGTTTCCGTCTGCTTCTATAACGGTTAGTGGTTGTTTTACAACTACTCTTAAAATATCGGTGGTAAAATAGTCTTCGATTTTTTTATCGTTTACTACAATTTTACCTTTTCCTGGCTGAACATATATCCTAGCGACAGATGTTTTTCTTCTACCTATTGTATTGATAATATCCATTTATTTGTCGTTTAGGATTTTTACTTCTTTTGGCTGCTGCGCTTCGTGCGAATGCTCAGTACCTTCATATACATACAAGTTCTTGAAAAGCGCTCTTCCTAACCTGTTTTTAGGAAGCATCCCTCTCACCGCTCTTTCTACAAGTAGCGTTGAAGATTTTGCTTTCAATTCTCTTGGTGTCGTTTTCTTTTGACCTCCTGGGTATCCGGTGTAAGTAAGGTACACTCTGTCATCCCATTTTTTTCCGGTTAACTTTACCTTGTCGGCGTTAATGACGATTACGTTATCGCCACAGTCAACGTGTGGTGTAAAATTAGTCTTGTTCTTGCCTCTAATCATCTTAGCGACTTCACTTGCCAACCTACCCAATACTTTTGAATCAGCATCTACAATTACCCAGTCTTTAGTGACCGTGGCCTTGTTGGCTGATATCGTTTTGTAACTTAAAGTATTCACTGTATTTTGTTAAAATTTGGTTTAAAATATACTATCCCCTCAAAAAGGGACACAAAGGTAGGTCGTTATTTATATAAATCCAACCTCAGCATGAAAATAATTGAGGGTCTGCACTTGAATTTGTGTCTTTTTCTGGAAAAAGGTGAAAAAATGGCTTTAAAACTCGTTTGATTGGCAATTATGGAGTGTTACTTTTGGTTTTTATTGAAAATAATCTCAATTACCCTAATGAATTCTATTTTACATTTTGAAGAATGCTAACCCTCACTTTGACTGTAACTGCGCACTATTTTTCTGCAAATACTCTTTTATCTCTTCAAAACTTAACCCAGTCAAATCATTTGAAATTTTATCTTTGATTTTTCGAAAAATTTTAACAGTATCAAACTCTTTTTCCTGATTCTTATTTTTAGTCTTCATATTTAATAATTTCTTTTGGTGAACGTATTTCTAACGACAAGTAATTCATTCTTATATTCACTGAGTTATACCTTCTAATTCTATATACATTCACAATATGTTTAAAATTCCAACTTACCAAAATATCTACCTTCAAAATTGTTGCGGTTGCAATGTGTATGCAATCGTCAAAGCTAGTCTGATTCACTACTTTTTCTTCAATATACCTCGTTGCCAAAGTTAAAATGTCACTATTTACTTCAACTTTTTCCATGCTACTTGATGGTAGGCTTTTAAAATACTTTCTTACATTATCAGGGGCATTTGTCAATTCCGTCTCCGTTAAATCTGAATAAACACATACAATATTTCCTAGCTTAACCCTTTCGAATAGTTGTAATGTGGTCTCCTCAAATTCTTTGTCAAACACACCTCCAAAAACGGAAGTATCAAAATAAAATCTTTGCCTCATCAATTTATTTTTTAACCAAATTTACAAATTATTAATGATTTTGTCAGGAATTACTCAATCAGATTTTCACAACAACCTACTACGAGTAAGGGTCTTTCTTTCAAAAACATTTAACAATTTTTATCCAATTGATTCACCAAAACTCTAAAGTCTTTTGGATATGGCGCGGCTACATTTAATAATTTTCCATCCACGCTCTTTGAATTCAATTTGGAAAGCATGTAGTGCCGCCCTTCTAATCATTGGTTGCTCCTCTACAAAATCTTTCTGTCGATAGTTTTTTTAATGGCAGAAAGGTAAAGGGGTGAGCCGCCATAATGTTCATCATTGACGATGGGGCACTTGGCATGCGACAGCTACTTTGAGATAAGCCTAAGTGCTTGGCTATTAAACTAATCTTGACTTCTGACTTCTTGTAGGCTTCTAATAGATATCTTTGGGCTTGGTAGATTCAAGTGGCCATTGCAAACAAGCCCAATGTATCATAACATTTAGGTTTTGTTATGTGCTATTTTTCAGCTAAACTATGTAGATATTCAGGGGCAAAATCTGCATCACAATCCCATTCAATAGTCCAACGATTTAAGCTGAATCTTTTAAAGTAATCTATATTCTGAAGTGGTTTAAAAACTAACCCTTTAATACTGTCTTTTAAATCTACAACACCTTCTAAACCGTCATTAAATAACAGTTCGATTTTATATTCTTTTATGTATTTAGCTTTAGTTACTTTTAATAACATAATGTTTATTTTAAAGGTTCTATTTTATTTAAAGGCTTTTCTGCTTGAGAAAGCCTCCAATTTTCTAAAAGTTCATCTTTATGCATATCAAGCCATTCGAAAACAAGCTTTAAAGCTCTTCTTGGTATTTTCCCTTCTACAACGCCATCTTTAATTGTAATTATTGCATCATACCCTTGGTATTCAATATGAAAATGAGGTGGGTTGTGGTCGTTAAAAAACATTCTTACAATAATTCCGTAAAATCTACTTATCTCTGGCATCTATCAAAGATACAAATAATCTATAATCTATAATTAATTTTTATTTTTTTCTTGATAGAAGTCAATTAGACTTTTATTTGGATTTATGATTCTTTTTCTTCCAATTTAAATATTCAAGATTAGTGTTTGATAAGCGAATACACTAACAATTTTTATCCAATTGATTCACCAAAACTCTAAAGTCTTTTGGATATGGCGCGGTTACATTTAATAACTTTCCATCCACGTCTTTGAATTCAATTTGGAAAGCATGAAGTGCCGCCCTTCTAATCAGTGGTTGCTCCTCTACGAAATCTTTCTGTCGATAGTTTTTTTTAATGGCAGAAAGGTAAAAGGGTGAGCCGCCGTAATGTTCATCATTTACAATGGGACACTTAGCATGTGATAAATGAATTCTTATTTGGTGCATTCTCCCTGTCTTTGGGGCGCACTCCATAAGCGTATGTCCTTTATAAATTTTGATTGTATTAAAGG
>Ga0256840_1003691_pt1 | contig 12123 bp, 10 predicted proteins | sample 355202metaG_FD_185969 | JGI IMG/M metagenome (GOLD analysis project Ga0256840, IMG submission 185969) | Hydrothermal vent microbial communities from Mid Atlantic Ridge, Atlantic Ocean - 355-202 | ecosystem: Environmental > Aquatic > Marine > Hydrothermal vents | place: Atlantic Ocean: Mid...
TAAGACCTCGTTTTCTAAATGCGTATCTCTCAATACTTGACAACTTTCTAAAATCCATTTTTTCCATAGCAGAAAGATACAACTTTTAATTCAAATAATTACGATTAATTACCGTTAAGTTAATAATGTCATTTCTAAAACACTAGTTAAGCCATTTTCTTTTTCTAATAATTTGCCTAAACTCGCTTGTAATTGTACTTTTGTTAATTCAATCATCTCTTTTTAATTTTTAAAGGTTTTCAACTTCAAAATTAATCTTTAGGGATGATTGTTTTTTAGTATATACACACTTTTTTGTACACTATCTTAAGCTTCTAAAATTGATAATTCTAAGCGTACCATAAAACACTTTGTAGTTTACATTATTATAATAAAATATTGTACATTTTGAACTAAGTAATTAGTCCTAGGCTAATTAATCTTTTTTATAGCAATTTACCCTTTTAATCTTTGATTGAGAGGGATTTGTTTTTCATGTCTTGATATGATTTATAACAGTACCATAAAAAAATACAATTTGAGTTTTTATATTCTTGAGAGTTTTACATGAAACCAAAATCACTTACGCAACATATTTTGTACAATAGAAATTAAAACATAAAAAATAATTATTAACGGTATTGCTACAAATTGCAATAACACAATTAGAATAATACTTACCAATAGGAATATATATACAATAACATTATCTTTAAATGCATAGTTCTTAAACTTTAATGAGAATAAAGGCAAATTAGCATTCATTAGAAGGCTAAATACAATAGTAATACCAATTAAAACATATTTATTTTGCGATAAATCTAAAGCAATTAAATTGTTACTATACATTTGAATTAATGGTATAGAGGCAATAACAAGTGTCATAGCAGGAGTTGGTAAACCAATAAAAGAAGACGTTTGCCTTTCGTCAATATTAAAATTAGCCAACCTATAAGCGGCAGCAAGAGCAATTAAAAGCCCTATAAACGGAAAAAAATAAATAGTTTTATCGTCCACAGGAACCCAAGAGCCAACTGTGCTAGATAATTTTTGATACCATTGTGTTTGTTCTTGTGATTTTTCTAATAATTTATACATAATCATTGCAGGAGCAACACCGCTAGTTACTAAATCAGAAAGCGAATCTAATTGTTTTCCAAGTTCGCCAGAAACGTTTAATAAACGAGCAAAAAAGCCATCGAAAAAATCGAATAATATACCAAGTAAAATAAAAAACGAAGCAAATGTTAAATCACCTTTTAATGCAAATGTCACAGCAATTAAACCAGAGAGAAGGTTTAATAAAGTTATGAAATTAGGAATATGTTTTTTGATAATGTTTAGTTTTAAGTTTGTAGTAAAATTAAAATAATTTTATGATTTACGGATTAAAAATTTAAAAAACTCAATATAAAAGTCCTTTAACTTCTTCTTTAACAAAAGCCAATGCAGTGTCAGACGGGTCTTGCTTATTAACTACTTTTTTTATAATTGCTTCGCGTAACGCATCAGAATTGCTAATATTTAAATCTTTAGATGAATCAATTATCAATTGAATAGTAGCGTTTTTGGCAGTAGAAATAACACTCCAACATTCGTCAGAAATATATATTTGCTGTGCTAAATTATGCTCAAATTCTTGCTCAATAGTATGAATTAAGGATAATTCATACGCTTGTTTATTATCATTTTTTGCTTTAATTCTATAAACTAAACTTGCTGGGCTAATTCTTTCTAAAAACAAAGTCATTCTTTCATAGGCTTGTAATCGTAAGGTCTTAGAAAACTTCTTCTCTTCTTTTAAAAGTTTGAATTTTTGATAGCCAACATCACTTTTAGTATATTCCTTAAAAAAAAAGATCGCAATAATTCCACTAACTAAGGATGGCACTGCATAAAGTAAGGCTTCAATAAATTTTTCCATTTTATATTATTTTTTATTTTTTGTGGTTGATTCCTCAAGCAAATGATCGATAAATAAAATACCATTCAAATGATCTATTTCATGCTGAAAAATAACAGAAACAAAATCCGTAACAGTTTCCGTATAATGTTTGCCGTTTAATTTATCATATTCTATTAAAATACTAAAGGCTCTATCTAATGTTTTAGCTCTTTTATTAGGTATGGATAAGCAACCTTCTGGGCAAGGTCTTTTTTTATCAGAATATTTTTTAATTACAGGGTTAAGGTAAATTTCAAATGGTAAATCTTCTTTATCTAAACGTTGTACACAAATCATGTTTTTAAGAATACCAACCTGTGGTGCAGCAATGCCAACACCAAGCGATACGCTATCATTTACTGTGGCAATTAACCTATTAGCAAGTAATTGTATTAATTTGTTTTTTGGATCAGGTTTAATATAGGTGCTTTTTTTTCGTAATAAAATAGAATCTTGTTTGTTTGTAATTAAATACAAACGCATCGGTTTAGAGTTATTACCATCTCGTATGTTAGTTTCTTGTTGTGTTGTAAAATTTTTAGAACTAGAACAAGAAGTGACAAGAATCAATAAGAATAAAAAAAAAATAAATTTTAAAAGTTTCATTATCTGCTTTTTTTGATTGCTATATTAATAGTTGTGCAATTTATAAAAACTCTTTTAAACAGCATAATATTAAATGGTGCAAGAATATAAAATGTAACAAAAATGAAAGAATAGATACCTATAGGTAGATTGTTATTATCTTATGCTTAAAATAGTTTTAAATATGCAATATTTTTCTTTTATTGCAAGGTAGAATTAATGATTAATAAATTCAACAATTAATATTATATAAATTAATAAAAAACAAAAAAAATTATGGCTGACGATTTTGATTTATTAGAAACCGAATCTAACGAAAAGCAACAACAATCAGATGTTGATTGGGGAAAAGCAGTGGATACCATGAAGTCTAGATTATCGCAAGAAGATGATCCACAAGTACGACAAAAAATATTAAATGCTACATTAGATAGTGTAGTTGATATGGCAGAAAAAGATAGAACATCTCTTTTAGATGCTATTAAAGATTTAACAGATTACCAAGATGAAGTTGGAATTATTTTTGAAAAATTTTCAACTTTAAATGTAAAGGAGCAAAAAGTTATTGACGATGCTCAGAAAGCACTAGAAAGAGCTAAAATAGAATTAGAAGATGCCGAGAATGTAAAAGATAGCTTTTGGAATAATTTATTTGGTAGAAAAGGGAAAATTAAAAGTAGAAAAGCAGAATTAACATCCGCAGAAAAAGTAAGAGCAGGAGCAGACAATAAGGCAAAAGCAATGTTTCAAGAGCGTATTGAATCTGCAGATGTACAAACATTATTAAACGAGCTGTCATATAAAAGTCAGGCAGCAGTTACAAGGCTTAAAAATAGAGAAGTAGAGATTAAGGAAGTAGAAACAAAGTTGCAAACTGCAATTTTAGAAGCTAGTAAAAACCATACCAAAGCATTAGAAAGAAAAAAAGAAACTGAATCTAAATTAGAAGAGCATTATACGTTACTAAAACAAGCACGGCAAGCATTGGAAGAAGTAGCAGATAAGCAATCAACAGCATACAGCGAGGCAATTTCTAAAGTAACACAATTAGAGCAAAAAGTTGAAGAACTAGAAGGTTTAAAAAATGCTTATACAACACTAGCAGCATCAAAAGATAGTTTTGTACACAAGCACAATTTAACCATAAAAGTACTAACGTCTTTACGAAGTAATTTAATGACGCATAGAGCCAAATTAAAAAGTGATACAGAAGAACGTTTAAAATATTACGAAGGTTATGTAGTAGCATTAAAAGCTAGAACAGATCAAGAATTTGCAGCAATTTTAGAACATTTAGGAGTAAAGACAGATGAGCATATTGGGCAAACATTAGCATCAATGCATACTGCAAGTGCAAAAGCACGACAAGAAATGATGGATAATATTCCTGTACATGAAAAAATGATGCAAGGAGTTTATAAAAGTTATGCTGAAGCTTTACATGAAATTAGAGCAAAAGATGAAAGAATTCAAAAAGATTTCACTAATAGATATGGTATTGATATGAAAGAAATTTTTGAAGAATATTACAATGCAGACAATGCGCCTGTAGAAAACAATGATGATGGAGATGGAGAACCTACACCAGCACCAAAAAAGGATGATAATGGTATTGTAGATGATTTATTAGGATAATTTTACAGCACTTTTAGTATAAATAAAAACCTATATCATTAACTTGATATAGGTTTTTGCTTTAGTAGATTAATTGAAAATTTATTTTCCTTGTAAGACCTTAGTAACAGATACTTTTTTGCCATCTTTGATAGCAACAATAAAAGCTCCTTTGTAGCCTTTTTTAAGTGTTTCTTTATGTAATGTTTTAATTAAGTTGAAATTACTTGTTTTACCATAATAGTATTTGTAGTGTCTGCCAATTTTTATACGTTCAATATTTTTTAGACCTTTAAAATTATAAGATTTTGTAGTTATTTTTTTAAGACTTGATGATATTTGGACTTTAAAATCTATACCATCATATGTTTTAGAAGATGTTGTGTTAGAAATAGGCTTAGGAGTAGAATCCAAAGTAACAGTTTTCTTTTCAATTTTAGGTTCTGGAGTTTGATATGTTAAACTTTTTTGACTAACAACAAAAGCGTCTTTATATCCTTTTTTTACAACTTTGCCTCTTATTTTTCTTGCTTGGATTAAATCATTAGTCTTACCATAATAGTATTTATAAATAGTTCCAACTTTTTTACGTTCAACATTTTCTAAACCTCTAAAATTATATGATTTGGTACTTATTTTTTTTCTGCTAGAAGCAAATTGAATGGAATAATATTTATTGGAAGTTATATTTGTAGTAGTGCTAGTGTTATTCTCTTCAATAATAGTTGTATCATCAACAGTTTCAACACTATTATCATCTAATCTGTTTTTATAGGTGATAATTGCTTTGTAAATAGCTTTAGCAATTTTATTTTGACCAGCACTAGTATGCAAGAATTTTTCTTCACTTTTATTTGTTAAAAAACCAATTTCAATAAGTACACTTGGCATATACGAATCATATAAAACTGCTAAATTACCTTGGTTAACACCTCTACTTTTTCGTTTAGCAACACTTATAAATTTATCTTGTACAATACCAGCAAACTCAATACTTTTATCTAAGTAATCTTCTTGCATTAAGGTTAAGCCAATAATAAACTCTTGTGAGTTTGGGTCATAGCTATAATTTTTTTCACGATCATCTTCTAATAAAATTACATCATTTTCTCTTTTAGAAAGTTCTAAGTTTTTTGCTGTTTTTCCCATACCTAATACATAGGTAGTAGTGCCATAGGCATTTTTGTTTCCTGCAGCATTACAGTGTATGGAAATAAATAAATCAGCATCTGCTTTGTTTGCTATTTTACCACGTTTATGTAATTCAATAAATTTATCAGAAGTACGTGTGTAAATTATTTTAATGTCACCTTCACTTTTAAGAAATTTTCCTACTTTTTTTGTTACTTTTAGGGCAATGTGACTTTCATAATCTTTTTTAAAACTTTTTAGACCAACAGTTCCAGAATCTTTACCTCCATGCCCTGCATCTAGCACAACTTTAAAAACAGAGTTTTGTGCAATTGTGGTATTTGCGTATAATAATAGGAACAATAAAAAGACAAAACGATACAGGTAATTCATTTTTAAGGAAAATTTTAATATTTTGTTATGATTACATCAATTAATTTTAATTATTTTTGACACTGGTTATGGGTATTTCAAAAACTAAGCCATTTTTTACAAAAATACTATTTAAAGCATTGCAAACAAGCATATACAAAATACTTTTATTCAGCTTTTCATTTCTATTAGGAATGAACTTTATTAATGGGCAAGAAATTCCAGAAGATAAAGATGTGCCACAATCTGAAAATCAACCAATAAAGAAAGAGTTTGATAAAGTTCAGCCAATAATAAATATTGATACTACAAAAAGTGATACCATAAAAATACTTCCTAAAGAATTACTAGAAGGTATCATTAGAGATAAGGCAAAAGATTATAAAGATATTGATTTAAAAAGGAAAATATCTACTTTGTATAATGAAGCAGAATTATACTATAAAGATATTGAATTAAAATCTGGAATAATTATTATTGATTATGCTAAAAATTTAGCTTATGCAAGAGGAATAATAGATACTACAGGAACATATATGCAGAAACCACAATTTAAACAAGGAGGACAAGAATCGGTACAAGACTCACTTATTTATAATTTTAAAACACAAAAAGCTGTAGTTTATGGTGCTAAAACGGAACAACAAGGAATGATTATTAAAGCTTTAATAACCAAGAGGGAGAATGATTCTACCATGTATATGAACAGAGCTGAAATAACAACTTCAAAGAAAAAGAAACGAGATTATTTTATTGCAACAAAAGATGTAAAGTTTGTACCTAATAAAAAAGCAGTGGGAGGTATGTCACAATTATTTTTAGCAGATGTACCAACTCCAGTAGTATTGCCATTCTTTTATGTACCATTAACCAAAGGAAGATCATCAGGTATTTTGCTGCCAACTTATGGGGACAATGCAAATGGCTATTTTTTACAAAATGGAGGTTTTTATTTTGCTATAAGCGATTATCTAGATTTAGCAGTTACAGGAGATGTTTATACTAATGGAAGTTGGGGATTGCGATTCGATTCCAATTACAAATTAAGATACAAGTACGGAGGGCGGTTTAGCTTGCGGTTTGAGAATTTAATTAATGGACAAAGAGGCTTAACTGGTTATAGTAAAACGAATAGTTATCATATAAATTGGAGTCATAGTCAAGATACAAAATCAAATCCAAATTCACGTTTTTCAGCAGCAGTAAATTTTGGGTCTAGTAAATTCTTTAGACAATCGTTAAACGAATTGAGTTCGCCTAAATTCTTAAATAATACTTTGAGTTCATCCATATCTTATTATAAAAAGTTTGCAAGCACACCTTTTAATATGAATTTAGCGGTAACGCATTCACAAAACACAAATACGGAGGTTATTAATATGTCATTGCCTAATTTAAGTATTGGTATGGATAGATTATATCCGTTTGCACCAAAAAATGGGGCGAAAAAGAATCCAATACAAAAGATAGGACTAACCTATTCTATGGCACTGCAAAACCAAATTGTAACTTCAGATGAAGAGTTTTTAAAAGATGGGATGTTTAAAAAAGCAAAATCAGGAGTTAAACATAGTATATCATTAAGTACAAACATAAAAACATTAAATTATATTACATTATCGCCAAGTATCAATTATAAAGATGTTTGGTATTTAAAAACAATAGATAAAAAATGGAATACTGTAAATAATAAAATAGAAACGGATACTATTAGTGGATTTAAAACATTTAGAGATTATTCCGCAAGTGTATCTGCGTCAACAATTGTTTATGGTAGTTTTGAATTTAAAAAAGGGAGATTACAAAAAATAAGACATACATTAAAACCATCTATTTCTTATGGTTATACACCAGATTTTAGCTATTATTATGATGTAATTCAGAATGATGCTTTAGGTAATACAACATTGTATTCCAAATTTGATGGAGGAATTTTTGGAGCACCAAATCGTAATATGTCGCAAAGTTTAGGACTTGCATTACGAAATACATTTGAAGCTAAAGTCAAGGATAGAGATTCAACAAAAACAGAATTTAAAAAATTAAAATTATTAAATAACTTAGATTTCACGTCGTCCTATAATTTAGAAGCAGATACCTTAAAGTGGACTCCAGTACGTATGTCAACATCAACCGTTTTATTTAAGAAGTTAAATCTAAATCTAAACGCAACATTAGATCCTTACGCAATAACAGCAGGAGGAAGGCGTATAAATACATTTAATATAAATAACGGTGGAAGTCTTTTTCGTTTAACAGATGCAGGAGCAACAGCAAGTTTTAATTTATCAAACGATACATTTAAAAAAAATAAAGAAGACACTAATAAAAATTCAGAAGAAAAAGATTCGGAAGGAAATCAATTTGGTGATGATTTAAAAAATAAAAGTACAGCATCATCAACAGAAATGAAAACGAAAAAAATAAAACTATACCATCTAAAAATTCCATGGAAATTAAATCTAAATTATAATGTTGGATATTCTAATAGAAATAGAGAGCGTGAGTTTTCTAGAAATACATTACGTTTTAATGGAAATGTTGAGTTGACACCTAAATGGAATGTTAACTTTAGCTCGGGGTATGATATAAAAAATAAAGGATTATCTTATACAACACTAGGCTTTGCAAGAGATTTAGATAGTTGGCACATGACTTTTAATTGGACTCCATTAGGTACTAGGTCAACATACTATTTCTTTATAGGAGTTAAAGCTTCTACATTGAGTGATTTAAAATACGATCAACATAAGGTGCCCGATAAAAGATTATTTTAATAGAAATACATAAACTTAATATAATATGAAAAAAATAATTTACACAAAAGACGCTCCAGAACCAATAGGTCCATATAACCAAGCAACAATGGTAGGGGATATGCTATATACATCAGGTCAAATAGCAATTAACCCAGCAACAGGTAAATTAGTTTCAGATACTATTGAAGATGAAACTAAGCAGGTTATGGAGAATTTAAATGCAGTATTAACAGCAGCAGATATGACATTTGATAATGTTTTTAAAACAACAATTTTCATATCAGATATGCATAATTTTTCTAAAATAAATGAAGTATATGGTGCATATTTTTCATCTAAAACAGCACCAGCAAGAGAAACTGTTGAAGTCGCAAATCTACCATTATTTGTTAATGTAGAAATTTCAGTTATAGCTACAAAATAATATTTATCAAAAACATATATTTTATTGAATTATAAAATTACATGAAGGATTTGCCAAAACATAAAGGATTGCGTAATCAATTAGTACAAGTATTACGAGATAAAGGAATAAAAGAGGAACAAGTATTAGCAGCAATTGCTGAAATACCACGTCATTTATTCATGGATTCTAGTTTTGTTGATTTTGCATATAAAGATAAAGCATTTCCGATAGGAGCAGATCAAACAATTTCGCAACCATATACTGTAGCATTTCAAACGGAATTATTACAAATAAAACCAAATGCTAAGATTTTAGAAATCGGTACAGGTTCAGGATATCAAACAGCAGTGTTATTAGCATTAAATGCAGTAGTTTATAGTATTGAAAGGCAAAAAGAACTTTTTGAGAAAACTAAAAAATTCTTGCCAAAGTTAGGTTATGTAGCCAAAAAAATAATTTTTGGAGATGGTTATATTGGTTTGGCTGAAGTTGCACCATTTGATGGTATTATTGTAACAGCAGGAGCTCCATTTGTGCCAAAACCATTACTAGCACAATTAAAGATAGGTGGGAGATTGGTAATACCAGTGGGAGATAAAGAACAAGTAATGACTTTATTTATTAGAAAAAGTGAAAAAGAGTTTGAAAAACAAGAATTTGACAAATTTTCATTTGTTCCATTCTTAAAGGATGTTTCTAAATAATTTATTAAAAAATAAAAGTGTGCACATTTACTTATAAAATAAAATCTCCAAGAATAAAATTCTTGGAGATTTTTAAAATATTTTATTAAACTATACTAGTATACTATTTCAAGATTAACTTCTTAGTTACTGTTTTTGTATTAGTTTTTAATGAAAGTAAATACATACCAGCACTAACACTTTTACCACTATTATCTAATCTATTCCATTTATAAGAATATGTACCTGTTTGATTTAATGCATTTGTAACATTATAAATTAAACGACCAGTAATATCATAAATTAATATAGAAGATTCTGTAGAGTCTGTTAAGGTATAATTAATATTTAAAACATCTTCAACAGGGTTAGGGTATAATTGTAAACCTCCATTTGCTAAGACTTCATCTTCTAAAGATGCAGTTGTTGTTGTTTCAACCATTTTTAAACAGTTAATGTATGAATAAATACTTGCACTGTTTGGCCCGTTTGTAACACCTATAGTAATATTACCACCTTGTGGTTGAATACCTACAGAAATAACTGTATTTGAAATATTTCCATCAGCAGAACCACCAGCTCCTCCAGGGTTTAAATATATAGTTTGAGTTTCTGTACCTGTTATAGTATATTGAGTTTCTCTATTTTGAGCACTTTTTCTACTAGCAAAAATTTCAAAATAATAAAATTTAGCATTATCAAGATTAGAGAAAGTAATCTCTCCATTAGCATCTTCATCTGATTTGGTAAAGAAATAATCTCTTACAGCTTCAGTTGGAAACGCAGCAGCAGCACCAGTCATAGGCGTGTCTGTAACTAAATTTCCATACCCACCAAAATATTGGAAAGCTCCAGTTATTGCAAATGAGAAACCTGTGTTTGTTCCAGCATCATTAACCATATCTGCAATAGCATGGTCTCCTGGTTGTGTTCCATATACTCCTGAAGTCATATTGTTCCAGTTACCAGGTGCATGCTTACCTACATACTCATCTCCTAAATCAAGTAAGAGTGTTTGCTGTGCAAACGAAATGGTTGTTGCTAATAAAAGCATAATAAATAATTTGTAATTGTTCTTCATAATTGAAAGTTTAAAATGTTAATATATTTGTTTTTAATTAATGATTATTTTCAGAGCTAATTTTTAGCTGTTTTATTTAAGTAAAATTTTTGTGTTAAAAGTATTAGTATTTGTTGTTGTTTTTAGTATGTAAATTCCGCTTGTAACTTTATTATTAATAGCATTAATCTTAATAGTATGATTTCCTACTGCCTTCTGCTCATTTATTAAATCAGATACCAAAAAGCCATTACTAGTAAAAAGTTGAATTTTCACAAAAGAATTACTATTTAGCCTAAAATTTATAAACAGATTATCTTCTACAGGATTTGGATAAATATTTAGTGTTGAAAATTCATTATTAATTGATGTTGTACTTAGGTTACTTTCAACTTGATTTTTTACAACAGTATGAATACCCTTAGAAATAACTCTTTCAAACAATTCACGATGGCCAGTATCATTCATGTGCGTGCCATCAGTATTATATTCTGGTTTAATGCCATTATTGTCAGAAACACCTAAATCTGCCCAAAAGTCAAAAGCAAATTCGCCAAATTGGATAGGAGTTTCAGTAACCATTTCTAGTTGAATTTGTAAACCAGTAGTATCTGTTCCAAAGTTTTTTGGTTGAGGAGAACTTATCCACACAGGTACATTCTCAGCTAAAGCAGTATTTTTAATCAAATTATAGTTTGTTATTTGATTAGCTGTAAGATAGTTAAAGGCAGCGTCATTAGATGGTAAATTAATAATTATACCATCAGGATTTAAAGATAATGCCTTAGTAATATTATGCGCTACATCTACATTATGAGAAACACCAGTTGGTATTTGAGTGCCAGTTGGTAAAATGTTATACGTTGTAAAACCGCCAACTGCTAAATTTTCTACTTCAAATCGAGTATCTTTTTGCTGTAAATAATAACGATACCTTGCAACCCAAGCATTATTAGAAAAAGCAGGACCAGTTCCAGCAGCAGTTGAAGAACCTAAAATTATAATTTTATAATTAACACCATCATCATTAATAATAGAAAAATTAGCATTACTTATATCGGATGTTGAATTGGAGTTAATGCGAACTAAACATTGATTAGATACATTTGATGGGACAACCCAGTCATATTTATTTATTGAAGTATTAACAGTAGTAATTGTATTCCACGAAATACCATTGTCAGTGGAATAGTCAATATCTATATTTGATGTATTAAAACTTTGCCATGCAATAGTAGTAGTTTTTCCAACTTCCCAAAACTCATCTCCATTTGGATAGTTTAATAAAAGATAAGGGTCATTGATAGTACTAATTGGAGAGGAGGACTCTACCATTTTAATTGCGCCTAAATAATAAAAACCATACGTATTATTATTGTTTGTTCCAGCAGTAGCTTCAAAATTAATAATTCCGCTAGACGTAGGTTGTACATTATATATATCTGCTGTATTGGTTGTGTTATTAGAAGGGTTTAAAGTGTTTACGATTGTGTTTTGACCTGTAATTGTATAGAGTGTCTCTCTATTGTCAGAAACTCCCATTCTTGATGAAAATACAGAAAATGAATAATATTTTGTTGGATCTAAGT